>ODAI010706245.1_pt1 | contig 13619 bp, 11 predicted proteins | sample 1539321 | NCBI WGS metagenome assembly ODAI01 (sample SAMN02144231, study PRJEB22623) | gut metagenome | biome: sheep rumen | host: Ovis aries | place: New Zealand
ATATCGTCAGAGTGAAGACCGCGGCGGAAGCTCTGCCGGCAGATGAGCGTTTTGAGAAACGGATGACGGACAGCCCTGCCGCTTCCGGGAAAAAGACCGCCAGGAAGACTGCGGCGGCAAACAGCAGCAATAAAATCAAGGACAGCCAGATTGAAGATGTTCTTTCCCGCTCCACAAGGAGCAGCCTTACCGGGGAGAAAGTCCTGACGGTTATCGACCGGGCGGAAACGATCACGCCCAAAGGCCAGAACCGTCTGCTGAAGATCCTGGAGGAACCTCCGGAAGGGATTTCGATCATTTTACTGACGTCCAACGCGGAGGCGATCCTGGATACGATCCGTTCGCGTTGTATGGTGCTCCGGACTGACGCGGAAACCGCGGAACTGGAGATCCCCGGGAAGCCTGCTTTCCGGAAACGTGCCGCGCGCGCGGCCTGTGACCTGATTACGGGTGTGCCCGCGTTCCGGCTGTGGAAAGAATTTGACTACTTTGCCGGGACCAGAGAAAAAGCGCTGGATTTCTGTCAAGTGGCACAGGTGTTTTACCGGGATGTGATGATGGCGCAGGATCCCGGAAGGGAAAGCCTGGTGGTCCTCCGGGAGGAATCGCAGGTGATCGGAGAAGCTGTGCGGGCCGTCGATTTCCGGCTTCTCGACCATGCAGTCCATGCCTGTGAGACGGCTGTCAGAGATCTGGAAGCCAATGTAAGTATGAAGCACGCGCTCCGTTCCCTGATGTTCAGCATCCAGCTGGAACAGAGCAGAAGATAACAGAGGTACGGATGGTAACGATAGTAGGCGTAAAATTCCGTTCGTCGGGAAAAGTATATTACTTTGATCCGGGGGAGTTTGAGCTGTCCGCGGGTGCGCATGTCATTGTCGAAACCGCCCGCGGGATGGAATTCGGCGAAGTGACGTCGAATCCGCAGGAGATGAGCGAAAAATCTGTGATCAAGCCCCTCAGAAAAGTTGTCAGGATCGCGGACAGGAATGACGAAAAAAGACATGATGAGAACATGTCCAGGAAACAGGAGGCTCTGGAGATCTGCCAGGAGCGGATCCAGGACCATGGACTGGAAATGAAACTCATCGATGTAGAATATACATTTGACAATTCAAAAATCATCTTTTATTTTACAGCAGACGGACGTATTGATTTCCGGGAACTGGTCAAGGATCTCGCGGGAATCTTCCGCATGAGGATAGAACTGAGGCAGGTCGGCGTCCGGGATGAAGCCAGGATGCTGGGCGGTATCGGCGAGTGCGGAAGGAGTCTCTGCTGCCACCAGTGGCTGGGGCGGTTTAATCCGGTTTCCATCAAGATGGCCAAAACCCAGGGACTGTCCCTGAATCCTTCCAAGATTTCCGGCATCTGCGGCAGACTCATGTGCTGTCTCAAATTTGAGAATGACACATACTGTGAACTGTGCAAAGGTATGCCGAAGCAGGGAGACTATGTGGAAACCCAGGACGGTCCTGCCGTCGTCGTGGATACCAGCACACTGAAGCAGGAGGTCCGGGTCAGACACGTGATGGAACCGGATCAGGATACCCCGCCGGGAGAAGATCGTCTCAGTGATGAGATTTCCATTTATACAAAAGAAGCCGTCAGGCCGGCTGTCCGGGAGACCTGGGAACAGGACTGGAACAGTGGAAAGAGGTCCAGGAAAAGCAGGGATGGCAGAAAGGACAGCAGCCACCGTTTCCGCACAGGAGACCGGTCCTCCGGCAGAGGAGACGATTAAATGACGCTGCGCGTGGACGATACAGGATTCGGCGGGATCCGCCTGACGCAGGATACGGATTTCTTCTGTTATGGGACAGACGCGGTCCTGCTGGCGGATTTCGCGTCAGGAAACCGGCATGTCCGCGCGGCGGACCTGGGAACCAACAACGGGGTGATTCCACTGATCATGAGTGTACTCACCGGGATCGAGTATTTCGCGGGAATCGAGCGTGACCGTGACGCGGCGGCTCTGGCGGAGCGCAATGTCCGGGACAATCAGCTGGAGGGCAGAATCGGGATTTTTAACTGTGATATCCTGGAAGTCCCGGAACACCTGGCGGCGTCTTCGTTTGACGCGGTGACCGCCAATCCGCCGTATTTTCCCCGTCGCGCCGGTTCCGGCAATGTCCGGCTGCCGCTTCACGCGGCCCGGCATGAAACAAGCGCTTCTCTGGATGATTTTGTCCGCTGCGCCGCGTACCTGCTGCGCCCCAGAGGAGCTTTTTATCTCGTCCACAGGCCGGAACGGCTGGTGGACATCATGACCAGCTGCAGAGCGCACGAACTGGAGCCCAAGGTCATGCGGCTGGTCTGTCCGCGCGCCGGACAGCCGCCCAATATGGTATTGCTGGAATGCCGCCGGAAGGGCGGCAGAGAACTGAAAATATTACCGGATCTGATCGTCCGTTCTGAGGATGGTTCCCGTTCAGAGGAAATGGAACGGATTTACGGTCAGGCCGCTTCTGGAGGATTTCATGGATTACGATAAGTTAGCTGAACTTCTGTTTCCGGATACCACCGATGATCCGGACCGTTATGAGACGATTTACCCACCCCGTCAGCTGCCGGAGGGTGCCTGTGTGACGAGGCTCGGACCGAGCCCGACAGGTTTCATCCATCTCGGCAATCTTTTCAGCGCGTTCGCGGACGAACGCCTGGCGCATCAGACGGGCGGTACGTTTTTCCTGCGGATTGAAGACACCGATGACAAGCGGTACGTGGAGGGAGCGGTGGAGACCGTGATCCGTTCCCTGGATTACTTCGGGATCCAGTTTGATGAAGGCGCTTCCGCGGAGGGAGACCGGGGGGATTACGGCCCGTACCATCAGAGTGAGCGGGCGGAGATTTATCATGCGTATGTCAAGCGGATGGTACGCCGCGGTCAGGCATATCCGTGCTTTATGAGCTCTGAAGAGATCGAGGCCATCCGTCAGGAACAGGAAAAGAATCAGGAAAATCCGGGGATCTACGGGAAGTGGGCGAAGTCCAGGGATCTTTCCTTTGAAGAAATCGAACAGAAGATCCAGGCGGGAGAACCGTATGTCATCCGTCTGAAATCCGATGGCGCCGTCGATACGGAACCTTCTGAAATGCGGCAGATCCACGTACAGGACGCGATCCGCGGTGAGATCACCATGCCGGAAAACAATATGGATGTGGTGGTTCTGAAGGCAACGGGAATCCCGACCTATCATTTCGCGCATGTGGTCGATGACCATCTGATGAGGACCACCCATGTCATCCGCGGTGAGGAATGGCTCTCCTCCCTTCCGATCCATGTGGAACTGTTTGAAAAAATGGGCTGGGAACTCCCGGTCTACTGCCATACCGCGCATCTGATGAAAATCGATGAAAACGGTACAAAGAGAAAGCTTTCCAAGCGCAAGGACCCGGAACTTTCCCTGGATTATTACCGCAGTGACGGATATCATCCGGCTGCCGTGAGAGAATATCTCCTGATGCTGCTGAATTCCAATTTCGAGGAATGGCGCATCGCCAACCCGGACGCGGGAGAGGAAGAATTCGCGTTCCAGATTGAGAAAATGAGTAACTCCGGTGCCCTGTTTGACATGACGAAGCTGAATGATGTCTGCAAGGACGTTCTGGTAAAGATTCCGGCCGCGGAACTGGTGGAATTTGTGAAAAACTGGGCCCGTGAATTCCGTCCGGAAATCCTGCCGCTGTTTGAGGGGCACGAGGATTACGTGGCGAAAATCCTGGATCTCGGCAGGAGCGGCAATAAACCGCGGAAGGATCTGATCAGCGCGCCACAGATTTTCGAGTTCATCCGCTATTTCTTCGATGATTATTTTGAGATTGAGGATGAGATGCCGGAACGGGTTACGGCAGAGGACGGCGCCGCGATCCTGGCCGCGTATCTGGAAACGTATGAACACAGCGACGGGCAGGATGTCTGGTTTGAGAAAATCCGCGTGATCGCGGATCAGTTCGGTTACGCCCGCAAGCCGAAGGACTTCAAAAAACATCCGGAGGACTACAAAGGACACGTCGGCGATGTCAGTACCGTGATCAGGATGGCAGTCACCGGCAGAAGCCAGTCCCCGGACATCTGGGAGATTCAGCAGATCCTCGGAGAAGAACGGACAAAAAACAGAATCCGTGAGTTTGAAGCCTCCCTGCAGAGGGCATAATATTAAAGACTGTTACGAACAGATTGTTTTAAAGTAAAGAGAAGGAGTTCAATATGCCACAGGAAAACGATATCCTCGCAAACATCGAAAGCAGCATCGAAGAAATCAAACCGTTTCTTCAGAGAGACGGCGGAGACATTGAATTTGTAGAATACACGCCGGACAATATCGTCAATGTACGTCTTCAGGGAGCCTGCAGCGGCTGCCCGGGCGCCACGATTACCCTTCAGGCGATCGTAGAGAGAATCATCAAGGAAGCAGTTCCGGAAGTCGAAGCGGTACGCGCAGTATAAAATCTTCAGAAAAACCGGATTAATGATTCCCATGAAACGCTGATGTTGTATAATGACATATCAGCGTTTTCTTTTTTCTGTATTTTCGACAGCAGGAGTAATGTATATGAAAAAAAAGAGTCTTTTCCTGGTTCTTTTTCTGATTGTGGTGCTCGTGGCAGGGACAGCCTGTACGGGGAAATCCGCGGAAGAGGAAGCCGCGAAGAAAAAAGCGAAAGAGAATAAATCCGTCAAAATCAGCATTCTGTGCGTGGGGGATATCATGGCGCACGCCCCGAACCTCCGGTCCGCGCTGCAGTCTGACGGTTCCTATGATTTTACCGACAACTATGAATATGTAGAAGACTATATCAAGGATGCGGATCTGGCGCTCTGCAATATGGAGACAACCTTCAAAGGCGGGACTCCACAGGGATATCCTCTGTTCAACGCGCCGGATTCCCTGGCGGACGCGGTGAAAGGTGCCGGGTTCGATGTGGCCTTTACGAGCAACAATCACATGATGGACACCGGTTATGACGGCATGCAGCGGACGCTGGAAGTCCTGAGGGATGCCGGACTGAAAACCGTGGGCAGCCGTCTGGAGGACGAAAGTGAGCGTCATGCTGTCGTAAAGGTCAAAGGCGTGAAAATCGGCCTGGTGGCTTACACCTATGAAACGACACAGACCGCCGGTGGCTCCCCGACCATCAATGGCAACGCGATTTCAGCGGATTCCCAGGAACTGATCAATTCCTTTAATTATCACGACCTGGAATCAGAAGATTATGACCGGATCGAAGCCGATATCGACGCGTGCCGTGAAGACGGGGCCGATGTGGTGGTCTGCTATATGCACTGGGGCAATGAGTACGAGCAGAAGCCGAATACACAGCAGGAAGAGATGGCGCAGGAACTGGCCGACAGAGGAGCGGACATCATTTTCGCGTCCCATCCGCATGTCCTGCAGAGTGTCGATGTGCTGTCCACAGAGAAAAACGGCAAAAAAAGCGGGAAAAAAGTGCCGGTGTTTTATTCCCTGGGGAATTATATCTCCAATCAGAGGACCGAGACACTTTCCAACAAATATACCGAAAACGGAGCCATGGCGACGGTAACACTGATTGTGCAGCCGAATAAAGACAGAATCAAGTCGGAAACTGTCCGCGTGATGCCGACATGGCTGGACAAATATCAGAGTGCGGGCGGCGGACTGGAATACCGGATCATTCCACTGGACGGCTCCCTTTCAGAGAATGAAGCGCTGGCAGCTTCCGGACATTTCAGCAGGGCACAGCAGGCGAAGGACTATACCGAAGAGCTGTTCGGAGGATATATCAAAGGAAAGACCGTCTATACCGCGGGAAAAAGCAGTTCTTCGGGAAAAAGCAGTTCTTCAGGAGGAGATTCCAATGGAAGCAAAAACAAAAAATCCTGATTACCTGCAGCGGATCGAAGAACTCCGGGAGTCGATGGTCGCGGATCTCAGGGAACTGGTATCCTGTCCCAGCGTCAGGGGAGAAGCGGAGGAAGGCGCTCCGTTTGGTCCCGGACCGGCACAGGCACTGGAAACCATGATGGCTATGGGCCGGCGGGAAGGCATGACGGCGGCGTCTGTGGACGGCTGGGCCGGTTACCTCGAATACGGCGGGCCGGGCAGGGATATTTTCGGAATCCTCACACATCTGGATGTGGTACCGGAAGGAAACGGCTGGACTCATGAACCGTTTGAACCTGTGGAAGAGGATGGCCGCGTTTACGGACGGGGAACCACGGATGATAAAGGCCCGGCGATCGCCGCGTTTTACGCGCTGAAAGCATTGAAGGACTGTGGATACACTTTTCAGAAACGTGTCCGGATTATCTGCGGACTGAATGAGGAAACCGGTGAGGAAAGCCTCGCGTATTATAAACAGCATGAGGAACTGCCGTCATTTTCCATCGTACCGGATTCGGATTTTCCGGTAGTGAGGGGAGAAAAAGGGATCATGACCTTTGATCTTGTCAGGCGGCTTGGCACGCACAGGAGCGCCGGACCGGAAATCCGCCGGATCCGGGGAGGCGAGGCAGCTAATATGGTACCGGACCGGGCAGAGGCTTTGGTCGAAAATATCGCGGATTTTCCGGCATTTACGGCGCACATGAAGCGTTTCGCCGCGGATCGGAAATTCACGGTGGAATGGGAAGAACAGGGCAGCGGCGCGGTCCTGATCCGGACTTCCGGTGTGTCCGCGCACGGTTCCGCCCCATGGAAGGGAGTCAATGCGATCTCAGTCCTGATGGCGCTGCTGGATACCATCGGCTGCGGCAGTGAGGAGATGCAGGAACTTCTGGATTTCTACAATACCCATATCGGATTTGATCAGCATGGGGAGCGCCTGGGGATCTCCCTCAAGGATGAGGAATCCGGGCAACTGGTCCTGAATGTCGGTCAGATGGACATGGACGGGACGGAGTTACGGATGACGGTCAATGTACGGATTCCGGTAACTTACGGAGAGGATGACGTCTTTACGGGGATGGCGGCGCTGCTGGCAGAGAACAATCTGGATTTCGAGAAAAAGATGTATCAGCCGCCGTTGTATTATCCGGCGGACGATCCGCGGATTCTCCGGCTGATGGCGATCTATCAGAAGCATACCGGGGATACCGTGACGGAGCCGCTGATCATCGGAGGCGGGACCTACGCGCGCCAGATGGATAACGCTGTGGCCTTTGGAGCTCTGTATCCCGGCGACGAGGACCGGATGCACGGCGCGGACGAATATATTTCAGTTGACCGACTGGTGCAGACAGCAAAGATCTACGCGGAGACGATCTTCGAATTTGCCGTAAAATAATGCTTCAATGACGAGTTTTCTTAATCAGCGGCATGGATTATGGATGTAGTAATTGATGAGTGAAAAGGTCCCGGCCTGTGACAGGGACAGTCAGGGAGAAATCGCGATGGTGGTCAGAACAAAAAGTACAGAGGAAACAGCGGCACTGGGCGCGCGTTTCGCGGAGACACTGGTTCCCGGCGATGTGGTCTGCCTGCTGGGTGATCTGGGTACCGGAAAAACGGCTTTTACAAAAGCGGTGGCCGCGGGTCTCGGGGTCACGGAAGAGATCACCAGTCCGACTTTCAATATTGTCAATGTGTATACATCGGGACGGATGCCGCTGTATCATTTTGACGTGTACCGGCTGTCCGGCGCGGATGAGCTGTATGCTACCGGCGCGGATGAGTATTTCCACGGCGCGGGAGTCTGTATGATTGAGTGGGCCGAACTGGTGGAAGAAGCGATCCCGGATCACAGCCTCCTGGTGGAGATTGAATACGGAGATGATGAAAATGAAAGGATTTTCCAGATCTCCCGGATTGAGTAGAAGCAGATGCCGCGTTGACATTGTGTTGATGCGGCATATTTTTCAGGGAACAGGATGGAAAGATGATAGTACTGGCAATTGATACCGCCGGAGAAACAGCCTCTGTAGCGGTGTCTGACAGAGATGGACAGATTTATGAAGTCACGAATACGGATTCGCTGGATCACCTCCGGAGCATGATCCCGATGACAGCCTCTTTACTGTCGGAGCATGGCATTGATAAAAAGGAACTGGAGGCGGTAGCGGTGTCAGCGGGACCGGGGTCTTTTACCGGGATCCGGATCGGGATGGCAGCAGCCAGGACGCTGGCCCAGGTGCTGGAGATCCCGGTGGCACCGGTAATGACGCTGGATGCGTACCTGTATCACGATTATGACGCGGAGGAACCGTTCCTTCTGTGTCCGATGACGGACGCACGACGTGGCAATGTTTTCGCGGCAGTGTATGAGATGCCGGAGCGGCGGAAACTTGTTCCGGAAGGGCTTTATCCGCTGGAAGCACTGATCAGGCGCTTACCCGCGGACAGGCCGGTGATCTTTACGGGAAGCGGAGCCGCCAGTTATGCGGACAGAATTCAGGAAGAAATGAAGACGTTCCTTCCATCAGCTGAAGCCAGGAACCGGCAGCCAGTGCAGGCTGCCGCGGGGGCTGCTGAGGAGGCGGAGCGGATTGAAAACACAGCCGGAGTCCTTCCGGATTACAGGATCCTGACAGAATGCCACCATGCTGCCACCATTCTCAAATGCGCGGAAGCCCGGAAGGCTTTTGTAAATTATGCGGAAGCGGAACCGGTATATCTCAGAAAATCTGAGGCGGAAATCAAGCGGAAGGAAGGTAAACTGGGACTGCGCGCCCGGAAACGGCAGGAAACCGAACGACAGAAAATCCTGGAGATGCCCCCTGCGGAAGAGGTTCTGCAGTATCGGGTTCTGACGGAAAATGATGTGGCAGCTCTGGCCGAACTGGACGCGCTCTGTTTCGGGAAAGCCTGGAAAGAAGACGCGTTCCGGGGCGATCTGTGTGGAAGCAGGGCTGCGTATTATGAAGGCGCTTTCAGCAGCGAAGGAAAACTGATCGGTTTTGCCGGCGGGGTCAGCCTGCTGGAAGAAGGGGAAATCAACCGGGTGGCATCGCATCCGCTGTACAGGAACCGGGGGATTGCCGGAAAATGCCTGAAACGAGTCCTTGACAGGATGACGGAGAAAGATGTGAGGAGCGTTTTCCTGGAAGTCCGGGAGGCCAACCGCAGTGCCATCACATTATATAAAAACAGCGGATTCCGCGTGATTTCCAAACGAAAGAACTATTATCAGGAAACAGGGGAAAACGCGCTGATTATGCAGTGGACAGGAGAGGAGCGTCCGGAATGAAACAGGGGAAAATGATCGTTCTCGGCATTGAGAGCAGCTGTGACGATACTTCTGCCGCAGTGACCGCGGATGGACGGGAACTGCTGTCTCTGTCGATTTCTTCCCAGATTGATATCCATACACTTTACGGCGGTGTCGTCCCGGAGATCGCCTCCCGGAATCATCTGAAAAATATCAATACAGTGATTCAGCAGGCAGTGGATGAAGCGGGAATCGAGTACGCGGACATTGACCTGATCGGCGTTACCTGCGGGCCGGGACTGATCGGAGCCCTGCTGGTCGGCGTTTCCGCCGCGAAAGCGCTGGCTTACGCGCTGGATAAACCGATTGTCGGCGTTCATCATCTGCAGGGACATATCGCGGCCAACTATATCCAGGCACCGGAGCTGCAGCCACCGTTTACCGCAGTGGTGGCTTCCGGCGGCAATACGGATATCATCGATGTCCGGGGCTATAACGACCTGGTCATGCTGGGCCAGACCCGGGATGACGCAGCGGGTGAAGCGATGGACAAAGTCGCCAGGGTGATGGGGATCGGATATCCCGGAGGGCCGGTCATCGACCGCCTGGCCAGAGACGGCAATCCGGAGGCGATTGACTTTAAACGTGTCATGCTGGAAAAAGGCAGTTATGATTTCAGTTTCAGCGGACTCAAAACACAGGTAATCAATTATGTCAATCATGAGCGGATGATGGGCCGGGAGATCCCGAAGGAGGATCTGGCCGCCTCGTTCCAGCAGGCGATTATGGAAGTCATCGTGAGCAAGGCGCTGGAAGCGGCAGAAGAGTATGGTCGTAATCGGATCGCGCTGGCGGGCGGCGTGGCGTCCAATTCCCTGCTGCGACGGATGATGGAGGAGGCCTGTCGGCAGCGCGGCCTGGAGTATTATCGTCCGGAGCCGGTGCTGTGCACGGATAATGCCGCCATGATTGCCTGTGCCGCGTACTACAAAGCACAGGAAGGGCTGTTCAGTGACCTGTCCCTGGACGCGTATCCGGTGCTGGATCTGCGCTGGGGGATGGAGTAAAATGAAAATACAGTCAGGTTTTTCTGTCATTGACTTCTTCCCTGATATCAGTATAATGACCGTATTAGAATAATTCTAATGTTTTAACAGATGGTTTCCTGAAAGGAGGACGATCTTTATGAAAAGTCTGCAGTTGAGAAACAATCTCTGGTGGAACGGTGTCCTGGATCCGGATATCCGGATTTCAGATATCATTATCAGAACAGAGAAAGGGACGACGTATAATTCCTATGTCCTGAAAGGCAGTAAAAAGACAGCGATCTTTGAAACTGCCAAATTCAAATTCTGGGATGAATTCAAAGAAGCGCTGGATGAGGTCGTCGATGTGAAGGATATTGATTATCTCATCATGAATCATACCGAGCCGGATCACGCCGGGAGTATCCAGAAGCTGATCGAGCTGAATCCGCGGCTGACAGTGGTGGCATCCGCGACGGCGCATGATTTTCTGCCGAATATCCTCAATACGGATTACAACGCGATGATCGTGGGAGACGACGATACTCTTTCCCTTGGGGATATCACTCTCCGCTTCATGATCCTGCCGAACCTGCACTGGCCGGATACCATGCTGACCTATGATGAAAAAGACCGGATCCTCTTTACCTGCGATGTGTTTGGTTCCCATTACTGTGAACCGCAGATTCTCCGCAGCAGGGTCCAGGATGTGGCATCCTATGAGAAATACACGAAATATTATTTCGATATGATCATCGGACCTTTTAAAGATCCATATATGATCGACGCGCTGAAGCGGGTAAAAGATCTGCCGATTGAGCTGATCTGCTGCGGACACGGACCGGTACTGGATACCGCGTTTGACCGTCTGTTTGCGCTGTACCGCGAATGGTGCGGTGTCAATGAAGCGCTGGAGCCGCTGAACCCGGCAGGGCCGGAGAAACTGGTCGTCATTCCGTATGTCAGCGCTTACGGCTATACAGGCAGGCTGGCGCAGCAGATCCGGAAGGGCCTCGAAGACGCGGGCAAAGGACAGATCCGGGTCCGGATGTACGATGTCATCCATGATGATGTATCACAGCTCGCCGCGGATCTGGCAGTCTGTGACGGTCTGATGGTCGGGACACCGACGATTATCGGTGACGCGCTGGGTCCGATCTGGGATGTGCTGTCCGGCATGTTCCCACCGGTACACGGCGGCAAACTGGCCGCGGCTTTCGGCAGTTACGGCTGGAGTGGGGAGGGCGTCCCGCATGTAGTGGAACGTCTCCGCCAGCTTCGGATGAATGTCATGGACGACGGCTTCCGGGTCAGACTGCAGCCGGGTGAAGTACAGGAACTGGACGCGTATGAATACGGTTTCCGTTTCGGATGTAAGCTGCTGAACAAAAAGCCGTCCGGTACCGTGACCGGAAGCTCCGGACTGGTCAAGTGCCTGGTCTGCGGCGCGGTCTTTGCGGAAGATGAGGCAGGCGGTGCCTGTCCGGTCTGCGGCGCGGGCCCGGATAAGTGGGTACCGGCAGCGGATACTTCCACGGATTTCCGGAAGGATACGGAGGAATCTTTCCTGATTATCGGCGGCGGTCCGGCGGCGTATTACTCCGCGGCAGCCATCCGGGAACGGAACGCGACCGCGAAGATCGGCATTATTTCCGATGAAAAACAGCTGCCGTACAACCGGCCGATGCTGACCAAGGCGCTGCTGTCGGAAATGGACAGTGGACAGCTGGCGATCGCCGGTCCGGAGTGGTTTGAGGAAAACAATGTCCTGCTGCATTACGCGAAAGTCACGGCGATTGACACAGCAGCAAAGACTGTTTCCTGCGGAGGTCAGAGCTTCCACTATGACAAGCTGATCTACGCGACCGGCGCGCACTGCTTCGTGCCGCCGATTCCTGGCGCGGACCAGGATCATGTCGTATCGATCCGGAATATCGCGGACGCGGAAAAAGTCCAGTCCATGCTGGACGGTGTCCGCCAGGCCGTGATCATCGGTGGAGGTGTCATGGGCCTGGAAGCAGGATGGGAACTGCGGAAGAACGGCATCGATGTCACGGTCATGGAAGGCGCGCCGGGCCTGCTGCCGAAGCAGCTGGATGATCCGGCTTCCGAGCTTCTGGAAGAAATCGCGAACGACGCGGGACTGCATATTGTGACCAGTGCCAATACCGCGGAAATCACGGCTTCTTCCGTCATCCTGAAAGACGGCAGGGAGTTCCCGGCACAGCTGGTCATCATGTCCACCGGCATGAGGCCGAATACAAAGCTGGCCGAAGAAGCCGGGATCGCAGTGGATAAATTCGTGTCTGTCGACCTGCACATGCGGACCAGCGCGCCGGATGTATACGCGGTTGGCGACTGCTGCGCGGTCAATGGCGCGCCGCAGGCCTTCTTTGCCCAGGCGCAGGAAAACGGCCGGATCGCCGGTGCCAACGCGGCGGGCGAAGATCTGGAATATATCCCGCTGGGCGCGTCCCTGTCCATCAACGCGATGAATACCAGCATTTTCGCGCTGGGTTCCAACGGTAAAGATTCCAGGGAGTATCGTACCGTAGAAGTGAAGGACAAAGTCCGCAGGCAGTACGAAAAGTACTACTTCCATAATGGCATGCTGGTCGGCGTCATTCTGATCGGAGATACTTCAAAGATGCCGGAAATGACAGAGCATGTCGCGGCCGGAGATTCTTTCGCGGAAGTATTCGGGTGATTTGCAGTCAGGCTCCGTTCAGGCGGACTGCGGAGGAAGCTGGACAGTGATCTCATAACTTTCATCTGTATATGTGTCAGCATGATCAGATAGTACAGTAAAAAATCCCGCGCAGCCGGCACCGGATCAAACGTGCCTGCTTCGCGGGATTTCTGTTTTCTGTTTGTTTGTACGGTACGCTGTCCTTCGCGGATCATCCGGTCTTCGGTTTTCGGATCCTGCCGGAGTAACAGATGATGATGAAAATGTAGACCGGGAGCAGATAATATTCCGCCAGTCCATAGCGTTGCCAGTAATAGTACGGTGAGGCCAGCAGGAGCGTGATGAAAAGGCCTACAGACGGCATCAGCGCGGCCATGGCGCTCCATTCTTTCCGGATGATGGTGATCAGCAGCGCGAAAAGCATAATCCAGCTCACGGTTCCCAGACCGGCAATGGTACCCTTGCAGTCAAAAAGCAGCCGGGGACCGGCTTTCAGGTGGTGTCCCTTTCCTCCGTACACGGTCTGGATCTTATCATTCAGCTGGTCGTCGAAAGGCAGGTCGTTCAGGTTGCCTTTGATGATGTTGGCGCCGTCCCAGAAAAGATTCCACTGGTTCGGCATCCAGTAGCCGAAAGTGAGCAGTTCCCAGCCCTGCAGGTAGTTCCGCGGATTTTTCAGGCCCATGGAAATCCAGGTACGGAAAAACTCGCCCATATGTTTGTTCAGATATTCGTCATTGAAGTCATCGTCCCATTTCAGCAGATCCACGACACAG
>ODAI013222384.1_pt1 | contig 13619 bp, 11 predicted proteins | sample 1539321 | NCBI WGS metagenome assembly ODAI01 (sample SAMN02144231, study PRJEB22623) | gut metagenome | biome: sheep rumen | host: Ovis aries | place: New Zealand
AAAGGGAACATCCGTGGTATTTACCATCTCTGTTGTGGATATGATGTCAGCAGCCAAGCTTCGGGCAGAGTACGGATACAGATATGTTGAAGCATACGTGCTGGTTGGATTTTTCTACATTGTATTCAGCATACTCTTTTCCCGGATATTCCTGGCGATAGAGAGAAATGCAAAAAGACATATGGGACAGACAATTTGAGAGGAGAATGAAAAAATGGAAAGAAAGAAACTTATTTCGAGAATCGACAGAAACAACACAACACCTGAGCAGCAGGCTGCCATCGATCACCATCTGGCACAGGGCTACAGGATCACAAACATGAAGGAGACACTTCTTAACAGCGTTGTATCATTCACTTCACTGGAAGAGGGCTCCTATGCTGTAGGCAAGGTGCTCAGAGAGAAGATCGGGAAAAGAGCTGACATCCTCTTCGGATATGCTATCTCTTCAGGCAATGAATGCCCTATCTGCGGTAACTATTTTAAGTGGGTACTGGAGGATCAGCTGGGGATCACTGACTTTGATCACTTTGAGTTCACCGATGAGGAGATTGAACTCATTGACTTTGCAGCAGCTCTTGTAAAGGATCCCAATCATGTTCCTGATTCCGTATATGAGCCCCTTCAAAAGAGATATGACGAAGAGACACTGGTTCTTCTTATCACTTCTGCTGTTCTGACCCTGGCCAATAACTACTGGAACAATATCGTGGGAACTGCCATAGACGACTATCTCCATGAGGGACACTATGTGGAGAGACAGCTTGATATCCAGAAAGCAGCTAAGGGGGCATAAGCAAACCTTAACTCTCCCGATAATCTTTCCTTAATTTCCAAAGCTCTTTTACCGTGCTATGATTCATTTATCAAAACAAAAGAAAATAAATGATACGGAGGAAAACTATCATGGCAGATATAAAAGAAAGCGCATTGGAACTTATCGGTGGAACACCTATACTGAAGCTTAACGGCTACAGCAAAAACGCAGGAGTTACAGGAGCAACCATCCTGGCTAAGCTTGAGTACCTCAATCCTGCAGGATCAGTTAAAGACAGAATCGCCCTTGGAATGATCGAGGATGCCGAGAAGAGCGGAAAGATCAAACCCGGCGCAACAATCATAGAGCCCACCAGTGGAAATACCGGAATCGGTCTTGCAGCTGTTGCCGCAGCTAAAGGATATAAAGCCATATTTACCCTTCCTGATACAATGAGTGTTGAGAGAAGAAATCTCCTTAAGGCCTATGGCGCCGACCTTGTACTTACCGAGGGTGCCAAGGGAATGAAAGGCGCCATTGCCAAGGCCGAAGAGCTTGAGAAGGAGATTGACGGAGCAGTAATCCTTGGACAGTTTGTAAACCCTGCAAACCCTGCAGTACACAGAGCAACCACAGGTCCCGAGATCTGGAAACAGACCGACGGAAAGGTTGATATCTTCGTAGCAGGCGTAGGTACAGGCGGAACCATCACAGGTGTAGGCGAGTACCTAAAGTCCCAGAATCCCGATGTTAAGATCGTGGCAGTAGAGCCCGCAGGCAGCCCTGTTCTTTCAACAGGAACAGCAGGCCCTCACAAGATCCAGGGAATCGGCGCAGGATTCGTTCCTGATACACTTAACACCAAGATTTACGATGAGGTTATCACAATTGAGAATGAAGATGCCTTTGCTGAGGGCAAAAGATTTGCCGTATCAGAAGGTATCCTGGTAGGTATCTCATCAGGAGCAGCCCTTAAAGCTGCATCAATTCTGGCATCAAGAGAAGAGAACAAGGGAAAGACAATCGTTGCACTTCTTCCCGACTCAGGAGACAGATATCTCTCCACACCTCTTTTTGCATCAGAACAGTAATCAGCCCATTAAGCACTTGCCATAAGTAAATCCTTTTTCATAACATCCAATTAATTGCTCCATGGCCCATTTGCTGTGGAGCAATTAGCATATTTAGGGTAGAATAATGAATAAATATTCAAACGGAGGTCATAGGCGTGGGGCAGTACGATTTTGATTCGGTCATCGACAGGAAAAACACATCTTCTATCAAATGGGACTTTGGCATGCAACGCAAGGGACGGGACGATCTTCTTCCCCTCTGGGTTGCGGATATGGACTTTCAGCTCCCCGAGGAGGTAGTAGAGGATATTGTCAAAAGAGCACAGCACGGAGTTTTTGGTTATACCGACCCGGATGAGAGCTATCTCTTTTCCGTAAGGGACTGGTATAAAAGACGCCACGGCATAGAGTTTGGAAATGAAGAGATAACTGTGGTTCCGGGTGTTGTATATGCTATAGCCCAGGCCATAAGGGCTCTGACGAAAGAAGGGGAAGCTGTTCTTATTCAGCAGCCGGTGTATTACCCCTTCAGCGAGATGATCACCATCAACAAAAGGAAACTCGTTAACAGCCCGTTGATAAACAAAGACGGAAGATACGAGATGGACTTTGAGGACTTTGAAAGGAAGATTGAAGAAAACGACGTTAAGCTGTTTCTTCTTTGCTCACCTCACAATCCGGTGGGAAGAGTCTGGACGGGAAAAGAGCTGGAGAAGGTGGCTGATATCTGCGACAGGCATGGCGTGTATATTTTTGCGGATGAGATACACTCCGACTTCGTTTACCCCGGGCATGAGCATATTTCTTTTTACTCACTTGATAAGAAGTATCGTGAAAGGCTGGTGCTTGGCACTTCTGCCAGTAAAACCTTCAATATTGCCGGACTTCAGGTGGCCAACATCATCATTCCGGATGAGGAGGTAAGGAAGGCCTTCAGAGATGAGAACGAGCGCTCAGGTTACAGCCAGCCAAATGCCATGGGACTTCTGGCAACGAAGTCGGTGTATGACAAGGGAGACCAGTGGCTGGACGAGCTTTTGGAGTATTTGCAGGGGAACCTTGACTATGTCAGGACTTTCCTTAAGGAGAATCTTCCAAGGATCAGGCTGATAGAACCTGAGGGGACGTATCTTATATGGCTGGATTTTTCGGAAGTTACGGATGATCGCAGGAAACTTAAGGAAATCATTGAAGATAAAGCGAGGCTCTGGCTTGACCCCGGAATTGTCTTCGGAAAAGAGTCAGCTCTTTTTGAGAGAATAAATATTGCCTGCCCCAGACAGATATTAAGGCAGGCAATGGAACAGCTTAAGGAAGCGGGGATATGAAAAATGGATTGTAGCGGTTGTAACAGATGTACTCAGATGAACTGCAGTATTGATACAAAGTGTCAGCAGTTGGACAGAAAGCTGATGGACAGGTACGGAGCGGTGAGCTTCCCTATCTATCAGACTGCGACCTTTGCACACCCGGGACTTGGGGAGAGCACCGGGTATGATTATACGAGAGTTCAGAATCCCACAAGGCAGCAGCTTGAGTCGATTGTGGGCTATCTTGAGAACGGCAAGGACGCCATAGCTTTTTCCAGCGGAATGGCAGCCATTGCAACACTGATGGAGCTTTTTGAGGTCGGGGATCACTTCATTATTGATTCAGATCTTTACGGTGGGAGTGTGCGTCTTTTTAATAAGATCAGTAAGAAGAACGGGCTTACCTACACAGCGGCCAATTTAAGCAAAGACGATGTAAGGCCGCTCATTCAGGATAATACCAGGATGATCTATCTTGAGACTCCAACAAATCCCATGATGAACGTTACGGATATCAGTGAACTTTCAAAGATTGCAAGAGATCACGGGATACTGCTGGTGGTGGACAATACTTTTCTTTCTCCCTATTTCCAGAATCCTCTGGATCTTGGGGCAGACATTGTGGTACACTCGGGAACCAAGTTCCTTGGGGGGCATCACGACACTGTGGGAGGATTCCTGGTGGTAAAGGATCAGGCTCTTGATGAGAAGCTTCGCTTTATCTATAAGACCACCGGTGCGGTGCTGAGTCCTTTTGACAGCTTCCTGATCTTAAGAGGAATAAGAACTCTGGCGGTTCGTCTTGAGAGGGCTCAGGAGAATGCCCTAAAGCTGGCAAGATATTTAAAGCGCCAGAAGCACGTTACCAAAGTTATATATCCGGGGCTTGAGGAGCATCCCGGGTACGATATCATGAAAAAGCAGGCCAGAGGCTTTGGAGCCATGCTCACCTTTGAGGTGGACAGCGAGGGTTTTGCCAGGTCTATTCTCAATCATGTGGAGCTGATCTATTTTGCGGAAAGCCTTGGGGGAACAGAGACTCTTATCACCTATCCCATAACCCAGACCCACGCTGATGTTCCGGCGGACGTGCTTGAGCGCAACGGAATAAATGCCAGGACTTTGAGGCTGTCTGTCGGAATAGAGGGAATCGGTGATCTTATCTGTGAATTTAACAGAGTATTCGCCATTGCAGAAAAAGAGAATAGTTAATCCTTGAATATTGTGTTATATTTATGCAAAATGATTTTTGTATAAATCATACATGTTCGGGGGGAATAACTATGACCATCTTACAACTTAAATACGTTATAGCTATTGATGAAGAGTGCTCCATGAGAAAGGCGGCTGACAGACTCTATGTGTCTCAGCCCGGTCTTTCCAGTGCCGTCAGAGACCTGGAGAATGAGCTTGGTATCCAGATCTTTGAGAGGGTTCACAACGGTGTTGTGACCACGGCAGCAGGAGCCTCTTTTATTGCATATGCAAGAAATGCAGTGGAGCAGTTCGAGAAGGTAGAGGAGAAATACTTAAACGCCAGGAACGAGCGCCCTACTTTCTCAGTATCCATGCAGCATTATACTATTGCGGTTGATGCCTTTATCGATACCGTGAGGGACTTTGATGTTGATGAGTATCAGTACTTTATCAGAGAGACCCAGACAAGTGAAGTTATTGAGGATGTTAAGACCATGAAGAGCGAGGTTGGTGTCATCGCTCTGTCGGATTTTAACAAGAACACCTTCAAGAAGATTTTTGCTGATGCGTCCCTGGAATTTCACGAGCTCTTTTCCCGGGATACCTATGTGTACTTAAGCCACGATCATCCGCTGGCAGACAGAGAGGAGCTGTCCTTGGAAGATCTTAGTGATTACCCCTGCATGGTATTTGACCAGGGAGACAACACTTCCTTCTATTATAGAGAGGAAGCTCTTGCGACCTATGACTACAAGAAGATCATCAGCACCAATGAGAGGGCTACTTCCATTGAGCTGATGCTGGGACTTGACGGATACGCCGTCGGCGCCGCGATGCTTGGAGCCGGAGAGACCTCTTCCGGGATAAAGGTCATCAAGCTTAAAGAGGAGGAAACTCTTACCTTCGGATATATCAAGAGAAAGGGCAGTAAATTAAGTGAGATGGGACAGGCCTTTGTTGAGAAACTTGAGGCACACAAAGAGGACTGATCGCAATAAGTGCTCCTTATAGCTTTCGATAGACGATTATTTCTTGCAAAGGTACAAAAGCGAGTGTAAATTAAATAAATATAAAAAACACACCGTCTTTACAGAGAATGGTTTTTCTGAAACGGTGGAAGGAGGAGAATATGAAAAAGAATATCATTACAAGCCTGGTGCTTGCAGGAACTCTCGCACTTGGCGTACTGACAGGCTGCGGCGACAGCGCAGCAGCTACAACAACAGAGACTGCTGAGACAACTGAAGCTACAGAGAGCACAGATACAGCTGCTGAGGCGCCTGCTGCAGATGACGGTGACAAGACCATCACAGTTGGTGCTACACCTGTTCCCCACGCAGAGATTCTTGATAACATTGTAAAAGAAGTTCTGGCAGAGGACGGCTGGACACTTAACACCGTTGTTTTCTCAGACTACGTACTTCCCAACACATCTCTTGAGCAGGGCGAGATCGATGCCAACTACTTCCAGACTCTCGGCTACATGAACCAGCAGAACAGCGATGCAGGCCTTCACCTGACAGCTGTTGCAGGTATCCACATCGAGCCCATGGGTATCTACTCACAGAAGTACACATCACTTGAGGAGCTTCCCGACGGAGCAACGATCGGTATCCCCAACGATCCCGATAACGGCGCAAGAGGCGTAGACCTTCTTGTTCAGAAGGGACTTCTTGTTTCCAACGGCGGCTTCGGCACAGATGCCAACTACACAGAGGATTCACTTACCAACGACAAAGAGGCTAACCCTCACGGCTACGTGATCACACCTCTTGAGGCAGCAAACCTTCCTCTTTCACTTCCCGATCTTGATGCAGCTACCATCAACGGAAACTATGCTCTTGAGGCAGACCTTCCCGCTCAGTATCCTGCACTGGACATCGAGGAGTTCGATGAGGAGACCACCATTAAGAGAACAAACTTCCTTGTTGTAAGAGAAGGTAATGAGAACTCAGAGAAGACACAGGCTCTCATCAAGGCTCTTCAGTCACAGAAGGTTCAGGATTATATCGATGCAACCTACAAGGGAGCTGTTATCACATCTTTTGTAGACCCACAGTAATGAATAATGTATAATGTTATGGCACGCTGCGGTTGTGGCGTGCCATATTTGTTATGTTGCGTTCAAATGCGAAAGCAAAGCTATAGATGTAGTAAATGCAGTAAGAAAAAACGGCGGAATTGAAATGATCAGAATTGACAGTGTTAAAAAGACATTTGGTAAGACGGAGGTGCTTAAGGAAATCTCCATTGATATTGAGGATGGAGAGATCTTTGGCATCATCGGACAGTCGGGTGCGGGAAAGAGTACCCTTCTAAGGTGCATCAACGGGCTTGAGTCATACGACAGCGGCCTGATCACGGTTAACAAGAATCCCGTTCACATCAGTGACAAGAGGAACCTGCGTCAGATCCAGAAGAAGATGGGTATGATCTTCCAGGGATTCAACCTCTTGGAGAGACTGGATGTCTACCAGAACGTGGCACTTCCCATGAAATTCTGGGGAATCTCCACAAATACTCCTGAGGCAAAAGAGAAGATATTAAAGCTTATCAGTCTCGTTGGACTGGAGGAGAAGGTACATGCAAAGCCCAGGGAGCTTTCCGGCGGACAGAAGCAGAGAGTTGCAATAGCAAGAGCACTGGTGCTGGATCCCGAGATCCTTCTTTGCGACGAGGCAACAAGTGCATTGGACCCGGAGATTACAAAGGGGATTCTGGCTCTTTTGCAGAAGATCAATAGGGAAATGGGCATCACTATTGTAGTGGTTACTCATCAGATGGAGGTTGTTAAGCAGATCTGCCAGAGAGTGGCTTTTTTAAGTCAGGGCAAGGTGCTGGCGGTTGGCAAGCCTGAGCAGCTGTTCGTATGGCCCAAGGAGCATGAGATACGGGATTTCCTCAGGGAAGAGAGCGACAAGCTGCCGTCAACCGGCGTCAATCTCAAGCTCTTTTTCTTCGGAGAAGGTAACCAGAGGCCCATCGTTACTCAGATGGCACAGGAACTTCACACGGATTTCAACATCTGTTGGGCCAAGCTTGAGGACTTTAGAGAGGATGTTTACGGAAGCCTTGTTCTTAATATGGATGAGAAGGATCTTGAGAGAGCCTGCGCATTCCTTGATTCCAAGAATGTTACCTGGGAAGTTATCCCAAGATAAACTGCTTATCCCCGCGGATCTGCTGAAAATATTTTTTGATTAGATGTTTTGGAGGTTTTTAAAATGTCTGGAATTTTATCCAATACCGGCATGCATGCAATCATATGGAAGGCCTTTACCCAGACCCTGTACATGGTATTCTGGTCCACCTTCTTTTCTGTGATAATAGGTTTTATCCCGGCTATCATTCTGACACTGACAGCACCTGACGGTCTTAAGCCCAACAAGATCGTATATGAGATCTTAAGCTTTATCGTGAATGTGTTCAGGAGTTTCCCTTTCATTATACTTCTGGTTATCCTGATCCCCTTCACCCGTATGGTTGTCGGAAAGTCCATCGGAACAACGGCTTCTATCGTGCCTCTTACCGTGTCTGCAATCCCCTATATCGCAAGGGTATTTGAGACCAGCCTTCGCGAGACCAATCCCGGTGTCATTGAGGCGGCAAGGTCCTTTGGAGCATCCAATTTTCAGATCCTTATGAGGGTCTACGTTAAGGAGTCCATTCCCAGAATGCTCAACGGTATCGTGCTTTTAGTCATTTCCCTGGTAGGTTATTCCGCAATGGCAGGAACCGTTGGCGGAGGCGGCGTCGGCGATATCGCCATTCGTTACGGCTACCAGCAGTACAAGACTGACTACCTTATTGTCTGCTCCATAATTCTGATCATCTTCGTTCAGCTGATACAGATGCTGGGCAACCACATGTACAAGAAAATGAGCTGATCCGGCATGAACATTACTTTCTTCGCAGTTTTTTTTCATATAATGCGGAGAAAATGTAATTCTGCCATGATGGTCAATAATAATAGATACTATGAGGAAAACAATACCGGTTAAAAGAATCAGAGTCATTACAGGGGTTTTGGCACTTACGCTGGCTTTAGGGCTTGCGGGGTGTCAAAGCCCTTCTTCGCGTATATATACATCAACTTTATTTGCCATGGACACTGTCATGGAGCTGGAGATAGCAGGCTCTTCCGACTATACTCTGCAGGCGGAGCAGATGATCCGTGATCTGGAAAGAGAGCTGTCGGTTACAGATGAAGACAGCAAGATCGCGGAGCTTAACAGGAATGGGACAGCGACAGTTTCGGGGCAGGTGTCAAAGATAATTGAGGGAGCGCTGGATGTCTGTGACAGGACAGATGGGGCTCTTGATATATCGATCTATCCGGTGCTGCGCGCATGGGGATTTACCACGGGAGAATACAGGGTTCCTTCAGATGATGAGATTATGGAGCTCCTTGCAAATGTGGATTACAAAAAGATAGTTGTGGAGCAGGCAGGAAATACTGGAGGAAATGCCGACGCGTATGCCGGAGGTGATGCGAAGGGAGATGCCGAAAGTGATGGCGCCGCGAAAGTCACTATCCCGGATGGCGCCATGGTGGATCTTGGAAGCGTGGCCAAGGGCTACACCGGAACCTATGTGGCGGACGAGCTTAGGAAGCTGGGAGTTACCAGCGCACTTCTAAATCTTGGCGGAAATGTGCAGTGCATAGGTGCCAAGCCAAACGGCGATAAGTGGAAGGTGGCGGTCAAGAGCCCTTTTGATGACAGCAAGACCGGGATGCTGGGAGTTGTTGCGGCAGATGATATTGCCATCATAACCTCCGGGGGATATGAGAGGTTTTTTGAGGATAACGGAGTAAGGTACTGGCACATCCTTGATCCAAAGACGGGAAGGCCCGCTGATAGCGGACTGGCATCGGTGACCGTGGTCGGAAAGGACGGCCTTGTGTGTGACGGGATGTCTACGGCTCTTTTTGTAAAAGGGCTGGATGAGGCTATTGAAGTCTGGAGAGCTTCCGATGATTTTGAAGCGGTGTTTGTCACACAGGACAGAAAGGTCTATGTGACCGAGGGGCTGGCGCATGACTTTAGTCTCACCCCGGAGTACTCGGCTATGCAGCTTACTGTCGTGGAAAGGTAGATTAATAGATATTAGAGGCCGGATTACAAGATTTCGATGATTTCTGCAAGGTGTTTCCACCGCATTTGTTTGATATTGGGCTTTGCGTAGGTGATTTTTGCGGAATAACGTGCAGAATGCACGGGGCGCAAACGCTATTACGACAACCGGGCACTTGATCGGTCCATTTATCGATAATGCGTTAAGATTTGGGGCTTTTTTTCCTACTCAAACAGCTTGTGGAATACTATGCGGTGGAAATGACTTATATTGTTAATTCCCGGCTCATATTCTTTTAGTCAGGCGGACAAACAGGCTGACTGAAAGCGATATACGGGTTTACAGAACCTTTAATAAGGTGGATGAGCCGGACCAGGTGGCGGGTGAGGATAGCTGCAAGGAAGGTATATTAAAATAAAAAAATATCTTTTAGGTTAGTTTTAGGTTGATGTCCCATAATGGCATCAGAAAGTGAGGGACACAACTATGATGAAAAGAAATCTGATCAAAAAATCCGCAGCGATAATGATAGCTGCATTGCTACTTACAGGATGCTCCGCAAGTGAATTTACGAATACGGTGGAAGGACTGGTAAGCGCACAGACCAAGCAGGCAGGAGAAGATGCAGCTGAGCAGTCTGGCGAGGATTCACAGGCTGATGAAGGCTCTGATAACGGACAGTCACAGGAGAGTGTTTCAAGCGAAAGCAAGAAGAATCTTTCATCCTCATCAGCTTCCGCTTCCTCATCAACTCTGATCGATACCTCGGAGCTTTTCAGTGACAGGGATCTTGAGCAGGAAGCAGATCTTACGGACGCTACAACCCTTACCCTTACAAGCGGCGAAGACATAAGCATTACAGCTGAGGGGGTATATGTCATAAGCGGAACGGCGACAGACAGCCGGATCATTGTCGAGGCGGCAGATACCGATAAAGTACAGATCGTTCTGGACGGTGTATCCATAACCAACGAGGATGAACCTGCCATTTATGTAAAGAGTGCAGACAAGGTCTTTGTTACAACCACAGACAGCGAGAATACTCTTAAGGTTACAGGAACCTTCACAGCTGACGGTGAGGTCAATACCGATGCGGTGATCTATTCCAAAGAGGACCTGGTGCTGAACGGTGTCGGAACACTTAACATCACATCTTCAAATAATGGCATTTCCTGCAAGGACGACCTGAAAGTAACAGGCGGAACCTATAACATCACTTCAGAAGCGGATGCCATCGAGGCTAACGACTCTGTAAGGATTAGTGACGGAACTTTTAACATTGATACCGCTAAAGATGCCATTCATGCGGAGAACGAAGATGACAATACTCTTGGGTATATCTACATCTCAGGCGGCACCTTCAATATTGATTCAGACAGCGATGGAATCCAGGCAACAACAGTCCTCATGATCGACGGTGGAACCTTTGATATCAAAGCAGGGGAAGGCCTTGAGGCAACCTACGTACAGATCAATGACGGAACCATCAATATCGAAGCTTCTGATGACGGAATCAATGCGACCCAGAAGAGCACAGCCTATGACGTAGTGATCGAAATCAACGACGGCAACATAACTGTCAATATGGGATCCGGAGACACGGATGCCCTTGATGCCAACGGATATATCTATATCAATGGCGGAACTGTGGACATCACAGCGCAGTTTGCATTCGACTTTGACAAGGGAGCAGAACTCAACGGCGGAACAGTGACGGTTAACGGCGAAGAAGTAACCGAGATCTCCAACTCCATGATGATGGGTGGTGGCGGCTTTGGCGGTGGCCGCGGCGGCATGAATGGCCAGGCTCCTGACGGCAGCCAGATGCCTGAAGGAGGCCAGATGCCTGAAGGAGGCCAGATGCCTGAGGGTGGTCAGATGCCTCAGGGTGGTCAGATGCCTCAGGGCGGACAGGGCGGCTTTGGCGGCGGCCACGGCGGAAGAGGCGGCTTTAAAGGCCAGACTTCCGGCAGCCAAACAACTGAGGAGGGCCTTGATGATCTGGGCGGACAGACTGATAGCCAAGATGGGTGATAATAAATGAACGTAATATAGAAAACAAATTACGGTAGGATTTGCATTTTGCTTTTCATGCCGTAAGGCTTAAAAAACATTACTGTAGAGATTGGAAAATATATTATGTACAGTAATAAATCGTTAGTTTTGCAAGAATAGATTCGATGAGCTTACTGCACAATATTAAAAAATGGATCCATGCAGTAGATCAGGTGCTAAATTACGGTACAAATCCGAAAAATGGTTTTGTACCGTGTTTTTTTTACTGTAAGGAAAAGAAAATGAGATACATACAGTAACAGCTCAAGTACCGTCTCAAGAAACAGCACAATTTGCGGTAGTTCTTTCTTGAGAAATTCCCCAAAAAGATATATGATTGTGTACAAGTTGTTTTATTGTGTGGGGATATATGCAAATATCCCCGAAAACAACACATAATAAGAAAGCCGGGGACAGTAATTTGGAACGCAAGAAGATTTTGGAAAATAAATGTTTTTTGTACCTGACGGAGTTCTTCGCAGGTATGTCTGTAATGGCGGTAGAGCTGGGGGCCAGCAGGCTCCTGGCACCGTATTTCAGTTCATCTCAGATAGTATGGACAATCATCATCGGAACCATCATGATTGCCATGGCTCTGGGAAACATCTACGGCGGAAGGAAAGCCGATAAGGATCCGGATCCCGGCAAACTCTACGGAAGGATCCTCATCGCAGCCCTCTGGATCGCGGCAATACCGGTTCTTGGTAAATACATTATCATCGGCATTTCAGCAGTGCTGATTTTTGCAGTAAACAGCAACTTCCTTATAATTGCGGCCTTTGCGGCATGTATGGTGGTTTTCGTATTCCCTCTTTTTCTTCTGGGAACCGTAACACCCAGTCTTGCCAAGTACACCACGGATTCCCTTGAGGACAACGGCCGCATTATCGGAACTCTCGGTGCTTTCAACACAGTAGGAAGCATCATCGGAACCTTTGTACCCACCTTTATTTCCATCCCTGCAGTGGGCACATCTGTAACATTCCTGATCTTCGCGGGAATTCTTCTGATCTTATCCATTGTATATTTTGTCAGCCCGCCCATGGGAGGCGCCAGAAAGGTGATCGCAGGAGCGCTTATCTTCATCCTTTGCATGATCTTCGGACACAGCACCTCTTTTGCATTCTGGGAAAAAGATCTCTCATATGAAGGCGAGTCTGTGTATAACTATCTTCAGGTAAAAGAAGATGACAACAGAGTTTACCTGTCCACCAACGTGCTCTTCGGTGTCCAGTCCATTCTTGTAAAGAACGGCGCTCTCACAGGCATGTACTACGACTACGCAATGGCTGCTCCCTACATGGCAGGAATCAAGGAGAAGGAGCAGACCGGCGAGAAATTGAACGTACTTATTCTCGGCATGGGTTCCGGAACCTATGCAACCCAGCTTAGCCGCTACTTTGACAACATTGAGGTGGAGGGCGTTGAGATCGACGACAAGATCACAGACCTCGCTCATGAATACTTTGAGCTTCCCTTAGACACAAAGGTTGCAACCTACGACGGAAGAGCCTATCTTGCGGCCATTGACGGAACCTATGACGTTATCATGGTGGATGCCTATCAGGATATAACCATTCCCTTCCAGATGTCCTCAATCGAATTTTTCACTTTGGTAAAGGATCATCTTAAGGATGACGGCGTCATGGTTGTTAACATGAATATGCGAGGCCAGAGTGAGGGCAATATTAACCAGTATCTGGCAGATACCATATCCCATGCTTTTTCCGAGGTTTATACGGTGGAGGTGTCAGGTTCCACCAACAGAGAGCTTTTTGCGTCAAACAACCCCGAAATGCTTTCGGTATTTGAAGAAAACATCAATCTCGGCCTTGGAAGATGCGAAGAAGAGCTGGAATTAATGATGGCCAGGGTGAGCCTTGACCTGGAGGCCTATGAGCCGGGAGAATACCTTATGACAGATGACAAGGCCCCTGTGGAATTACTTGGAATGCGTGTCATCGATGAAATAATCAAAGAAGAAGTGGCCTACTACAAAGGCCTGTACGAACGCGGAGGATTGCAGGCATTGCTTGACCTGCTCTAAACTGCATGAACATTTATCTTACAAGACATGTCGAAACAAGGTTAAATAAGGACGAACTGATGAAGGGCCACGGGGGGGAAACCCTGTTCGAGAGAAGAATAGCC
>ODAI010846177.1_pt1 | contig 13618 bp, 6 predicted proteins | sample 1539321 | NCBI WGS metagenome assembly ODAI01 (sample SAMN02144231, study PRJEB22623) | gut metagenome | biome: sheep rumen | host: Ovis aries | place: New Zealand
ACTACTCTTCTTACCGCTCCACCTGTGTATGTTTCTACTAAAGCATCTACGCCATCTACTGGATCTATTTTTTCCCATTGTTTTAATTCCACTACTACTGCGGATGATGCTTGGCGTTCATTGTAGCCTGATATTATAAAGTCTATTCTTTTTGCTGTTTGAGGGATGTTGTACTCTATGGCAATGCCCGAGTTATCTGGAATGTCATCATCATTTAAGACTTTGTACATATATTGGAGGGAGTTTTCCCATGATCGGAATTCGTTCATTGATACATGGCGACCCATTTTTTCTATTATGTTGCGCTCTATTTCAATAGCTATGGAATCTGCATCCACAGCTTGCATAAAATCTGTTTTTAATCCTTCGTATACTATCATTGTTGTTCTTTCCGTTCTACAAACTAGTTTGATTATATCATAAATAGTGCAATATGAGGTGGTAGTTTAATGTAATTATCGCAATAAAGAAACACTCACATATGTGAGTGTTTCTAACGTATTAAGATGATTTCTCCAATAACTAATTAATCTATTTTCATTTCATTGTCCTTCAAATTACTAGTTAATATCGCAATAAAGTATTTTTTCAACCTACTTCGTCTTTCATTAAAGAATTCTTTTTTTGGTTTGTAATCTTCTGGTCCGTTTCCATAGTTTTCAAAATAATCACTGTCCGTTTTCATATTTTCAACTTCTTCAATCAACCAATGATCTTTACACATTTCTTTATAATACTTCAAAGCAAATACTAATGGCGAATTATTTTTATTGTTATTGTTTTTATTGTCTAATATCATAAAATTACCAATAGCATCTGTATATGTCTCTCTTATCTCCTTATCTTTAGGAGTAAAGTATTTGTTTTTCATAGCATCGTTTATTTTGCTAGCTTCCATATGATCCAATTCAAGCTCAACTCCTGGCTGAATAGCTCTAGCAGTTACTCTACGTTTTAGTTTATTATTATCCTTATCCAATTGATACAAATATAGGAATAATACCTTCGCTCTAATATTGTTGTCAGATCTGCTATATCTCCATTCAACCATCCACTTTTCAAACAAATCCTTCATTGAATCCAAAGTGTCTGCATCAATTTTATATCCAAGATCCAGTGACTTTGTATTATTGGATTTTATTATTTCCTTAGCCTCTTCTCTTGGTAATGTTGCATCGGGACATAGCAATGAATTTTTCCATAATTGAAATGCTATTTCATGAATCTTTACTAAGTTCTGGTTATTGTAACTAACATCATTCTCTATTTCTTCTAAGTATTCATTAAAACCATTAATAGAAATTACACCGTTACTTGTATTATCATCTACATACTTCTTCACAATAATATTAATTAATGCTGCCAATACCCCAAATTGTTTTAAAGTGTTCAACAAATGAATTGTTTTATATGTAATCGATTTTGAAACATTTTTAGATACCTCTATGCAAACATCATTTCTTTTTTGCACAGCAACTTTATATTTTTTCAGAATCATCGAAATCATCTGATAGATATTAATATCATTTTTCAAAGATGTGCTATTATATTTTTCAAGTTTTTTTAAGTACTCTTTTTCTAACAATTCTCGATATTTTTCATTATCGTTGTACTTCAACTTTCCATCTGCTGTAAAGTATGTTGCCGCAAAGTAAGATATCATTTTTGTTATCTCTTTACCTGTATTTGCAGTGAATATTTCTTCCACCCATAATCTATCTACCTCTTCAATACACTCATCCACTACTTTAGCTTTTTCATTTGTTTTATCATCATACCATTTATAAAACAGATTTTTTATCAAATCTAAATCTTCTATCTCAAACGCTCTATCATTTAATACTTCAAATAAAATGTATGCATCTTTCGTATTGCCCGTTATAATTACACAAAAGTTTATTTTCTCTAACATCGAGTCCATATACTCCAATATTTTAACTGCATAATCCATTGGAGACAATTTTTTATCACCTTCAACTTTGCATATACAATTAAACAATTGTTCCAACGCATCTAGATAATGATTAACTAGATTATCGTCATCATTCTCTCTTGTAAAATTTGGAATGTCCGAATAAGACATCTTCATCATGCATTTTGCCAATGCAGTATTCATTTTTTCATTATACGATTTCCTTTTGTACTTTAAAGCTAAAGAAGTATCTCTTTTCTTTAAAAGTTTACATAACTCTTTTTTATAAGATTCTTCGTATTTTTCACTATCAGTTGTTTTCTTTGGAAGAAAAGCTCCCTTTTGATACATTGGTAGAACGGTTTTAAAAGCCTCTTCTGTCTTATCATTATTTAATTCAGACATAATACTAGAGGATAATTTATCAAATGTATCACCTATTTTTTCACCGAATACCAAATAAGCCGCTTCAGTTAATTTACTTAATGACGATTGAATGTTGAGACGGTCTTTTGTAACAATTAGTTCTTCTGTATATGCTCTTTGTAATAAAAAGAATAAGTATTCTAGCAAAAACATAGTAGTAATACGTTGCTGTCCATCAATAACGTCGTGTGGTTTGTCATTTACACCAACCATTACAACCGATCCAATAAAATAATCATTATCTTTATTATCTTTGAAATCTCCAATCAATTTTTCAATATTATCCTTGCCCCACTTATATGGTCTCTGATAATACGGAATATTAACTCTCATTGGCAATTGTATTGTTGATTGACCACTCTTCATGTCCGTACATAATACTTTAATATTTCTTATTGCAGCACCTGATAAATCCATAACACCCTCCTTAAAACTCTTTAAGATTTTTAATCAAATAATCAATATCATCTATGCTAGTATTTTTCCCTAATCCTATACGTACTGTTCCTTTATACTCCATATCTTTTAAATATTTATGTATTAACGGAGCACAATGGTATCCTGTTCTAACAGCAATATTGTAATCATAATCTAAAATGCTCCCAACATCTTCTGCAAGCATCCCTTTTTTATTAAATGATATAACCCCTATTGTATTAAGTATATCATTTCCCGTATGGTAAACCTTAATATCACGAATCTCATTTAATTCACCTAACAAGTATTTTGTTAATTCACGTAAATGATTATTGCTTTTCAATACGTCAACTTCTTTTAAAGCTTGATTCAAACCTGCAATCGCTACTATATTCATACTTGATGCTTCATATCTATTAGGCGATTTTTCTTGCATAGAAAGATTTAATGAATCACTCCCTGTACCTCCAGTAAAAAAAGTCATCAATTTATAATCTGAACAGTTAATAAATCCTCCTATTCCCATAGGTCCATATAAAGATTTATGTCCAGCAAAACTCAAGAAGTCTACATCACTATCTTTTATATCAACATTTATAATACCCAAAGATTGAGCAGTATCTAAGACATTGATAGCTTCATACTTTTTTGATTCTTCAAATATCTTTTCATATGGTAATATATATCCATTAACATTACTGATGTGTATACAACATACACACTTTGGATGTTGTCTGGAAAACATATACTTCATTTTTTCCAAATCTATTTCTAAAGAATCATCAAGCGGTAATTCTATCATTTCAGCTCCAGTTTTTTTGCAAACATCATATACTGTTCTTGCCACAGCATTGTGTTCATATGGCGAAACATATATATAATCTCCTTTTTGAAAACCAATTCCTTTAATAATTTGGTTTAAAGCCAATGTAATGGAGGAAGATAAAACAACATTCGCATCACCATTAGCATTAACCAATTCTAAAAGCCTCTTTTTAGTGTCATCGATTAGAGCTGTTGCTTCTCTTGCTACTTTATATCCACCTCTACCAGCATTGAAATTTAGTTTTCTATTAGCATCATCCATTGCCTTGTATACACTCTCACTCTTGGGGAATGTAGTTGCGGCATTATCTAAATATATCATATTGTTCCTTTCAATTATAATAAATCTTCTATTATTTCTAATAGAATAGCAACTCTATCATTAACACTCATATCTTCGAAATCTTCCAGCGTTCCCTCTAAGACACTCTTCAATAGATATCCTTTTTCGTCATCAATTCTTTCATAATATCTTTCAATCATTTCATCATCTTTACCAATAAAGGATAGTTTGCATCCTAGTTCATTATCTTCATCTTTAATAGATTCTATATCTTCTTTCACTTGTATTAAGTCATCAAGATACTCTTGATAAGAATTCTCATTCCAAGTATCAAGATATACATCTGTTGTTGCTTTAACAATTCTTTTCAAAAGATCTACATCATCATATGTTTTTGTTTCCTGAATGCAAGTCATCAAGTTAGTTATTTGACTTCCGTACAAGCCTTGTTTTGAAATATCACTTTGTTTTTCATACCATTCTTTAACTGTATGATACAAGTCGTCCGTTTTTTTCCCGCCAAATATTACAACCGTCTCTTTTATAACTCTATTTGTTAACCATTCAAAGTATCCATCCAAACTTTTTTTACACTTTTTAATAAAAGAAAATGTCTTTTCATAGTCTCCCTTAGAACCAAATATATTTGGCAACTCAATGAATAGTTTTTCATAAGGATTAGCATCAATTTGCTGAATACCTTTCATGAATTGTTTTAACTCTTCTGTTAAATCTTTAGCCTTAGAGTATTTCTCAAAGTTCTTGACAAGACGAGTTGTTTGAGGCAATCCGCGATACCATTTTTGAATCTCACCAAAAAGTCCGGATATTCGCGTTTCCTTTGTAAATTTCTCTTTATCAATCCAAAATAGTTTTTGTAAATCACTAATATACTTTTCTTTACTAGCGCTTTCTTTAGATATAAACAACCAGTACTCCTCTGGTCTTTCGCACATATCTATCAACGTATCTGCATCCAGTGTTTTTTCAACAGAATGGAAATAGATCACAATATCTTCTGTTCTTCTAGCCAATACAAAAGCAACATAGAATGGGATTACTCCTCTTTTTAAGCCAATTGGCGGTTTAGATAATAATTCTATTAATTCGTTTAAAACTAATTTGTTATCACAACTACGTGAAACAAACTTATCGATTACTTCAACTACATTTTCCATATTAGTTGTAATCTTTTTATCGCCAACTAAACCTGTAACACAGTAGACCGCTCTAAAAACAGAAGCTTCTTGATTGGAAGCCTCATAATAATCCGTAGTCACATCACCTTTCAAAACATTTTCTATGATTTTATTTCTAGTCTTTTTTGTAACACTGGTATTAATAACATTTTTATTAACTAACTCGTTGTTAATAATAGGGGTTTTCGAAAACAGTTTTTCGAAAACATCATCTGCTATTCTTGATAAGTCTTCTTTCTGTTTTTGTTTGACATTCTTTCCAGTCTTTACAAAAACAATACACTCATCACTCTCAAACATTTCAAAGAGTTCTTTTTTCAATTGTTCCCTAATATCATCTTCTAAAAGCAATAATTCATTTACTTGAATTTCGTTTTCAGATATAAATAAAGGATTATTCTTTAAAGAATCTATTGCATAGTATTCTTTTAATTTATCTATGCACTTCAACTCTTTTTTTGAATACTCTAATATTAAATTGCTTACCCCGTTTTTTCGTAACCAATTTCTTATTTCAAGTGAATAATCTTTTTTATTAAGAGAATACAATGAAACAATTTTACCATCACTTCTACTATCACTATCAAACAAAACATCTCCACTATTGAGTGATAATAAATCTTCAACATTCATGTATTCATGATCAAAGTATCTAGTTATTTTATTGTCAAGATTGTACTTGTTTGGCAATATATAGTTTATACCAGATACACCCTTAAGTAGTTCAGATACATTCAAGTCGATATTGGTATTAACAATATCTTTAATTGCCTTTATTAGTTCAACTCCTGCCCGTGTTTTAAAATGATAAGTCCCATTAGATTCTTTTTTATATAATAATTCCTTCTCTTGTAACCCTTTAAGGATAGTCTCCGATTCATTAATATTAGTTGCAAGTTTAATACTGTTCTCATCTGATGGCAATTCATCCTGATTATTTACTATATTTATCAAGGCTAGCGCCTTAATAATTCTTTTTTCATCCGGTTCTTTCACTTTTCCCAAAGCATATTCTGCGTTCAACCATTCATTGTGAATATGACTATTTGTTATATCCTTTTTAAAAACATTGCAAAAATAATCATATACTACATCAGCATTAATGATCCATTCTTCAGGATGATTTTGAATATAACCAATCATACTATTCTGTTCATTTTTGGAAATAAAAGTGAATAAAGTCCTTTCATTCTGTGCAACTTTTTCACTCACTTCAAATAAAATATACGCAGAAACAGGGTTAAGAGGATAACAACCATTAAGCACTGTCTCTTCAAAATCTTTTTCATTAAAAATCGATTTAAAAATAGGTAAATCTTTATAATATCTTTTTTTAGCTGCTGATCCTAAATATTTTTCAGCATTAGTCGCTCCAATTGCTTTTTTAAAGTCTTTGGATTTAATTATTGCATTTTGAATTAATTCATAATTATTCTTGGAAGAAGAAATAAAATATTTCTCAGTTATTCTCCCTTCTATACCTGTAAAAGAATTAATAATACTATTAGATAAATAATCTCCATATTCCTTGATGCTCTTGTGTGCAATTAGAGTTATATGTAACTCTGCATTATTAATATCTGAAGATAATTCACAAATATCTTGAACTAACTTCATATTCTTTCCAGTCGATTCTCCATCTTGGCTCTCAATAAACTTACTGAACTCATCAAAAACAATATAGATTCCTCTATATCCATAATCATGAACTATTTTTTCACTTATACTTTTGTATAATGCAATAGCTTCTGAATTAGACAATGGCCTAAATATACTTCCAGAAGTCAACTGCGGATATAACTTCATAAACAAATCTAATGCTTCTTTGTCAAATCCCTTTATTCTCTTTTTAAATTCAGTCAGATTTGTCTTGTTCTTCTTTAAAAGACTCTCAAATACTTCTACTGTGCTTGGATAGTCCTTTTCCCACACCTCTATTGCATCCAAAGCACTCGAATAATATGTGTCGGGGATTAATTCATCCAAACCGTCTCTTTTCAATGCATCATTTAAAGCAATTAAAAATGATTGCTCTAAATCATCTTGAGCAAAATTGATAATAACAGGCAAAAAACGTCCTTTTGCCCAAATATCATCAATCAAATCATTAGTTCTATCACCTATTCCTTCGATGGAAGAAATCTTACTCTTTAATTCATTAATCAATAGCGAGTTTTTGTCATTTCTTTCCAAAGAAATGAGTCCTAACAAAACTAGCATCAAATGGGACTTTCCTTTTCCATAAGGGCCAACTAATAGTGTTGCTTGTTCCTTATTATTATCTATGGCATCCAAATAACTCATCAATACTTGGACTGATGAATTTGATGGAATATAATTCTTTATTTTTTCTGTGTTGTTTAAACTTAAATATAAATTAATAGCTGTACTAAAGTTGTCATTCACAGATATTATTTTATTAAGTTTATTCATTTTTGTTGCCATATCAATCTCCCAATATTATCTTCCATAATAATATTCCAAAACTTCTAAAGGATTTAGCATTTGTTTTTTATAAATAATATCCAGCCCTGCTGTTCTATCCACTTTGACGAACCCCATATTATCTAACAAATCTAAATAGCGGTTAGATGATACTCTAGTTAAATTATATATTTTGCCAAATCCATTTTCGCCACTAATTGCTTCATCAATGCTAATACTGTCTTTCTCTTCCATGAGGCAAGATAATTCATATAGAATAACCCACTCATTTAACAATCGAAGATCTGGGGATTCTTTAGTAATCTGATTCTTTATTTGTTTAATCAATCCAAGTTTAGACAGTGGAGAATAGTTTTTGTCCTCAGGATTTTCGTCCTGTTTGTCATCTCTATACATTGCTAGCAAAACATCTATATCCATCTTCAACGATGTTGACGAAAAATCATTATTTCCTGCATACATTATTAGTTCTTTCTCTAAATGATTCTCTAGCACTTCCTTATTTATCTCGTTAAAATCACTTTTGTTAAAAAACAAATACCAAACAATAGCATCTTTTTCATTTCTAACTAAATTAGAATGTAAAATCCATAAAGTAAAATTATCTTCAAAATAAGGATCATTTTTTCTAATTATTTCACCTAATTCTGACAAAGTTTCACCTTTGTTTTTTTGAACATCAACCAATTGAAATGCTCTCATCCAATATCTGATTGATTTCACCATATTAGAACCTACTCCTAAAATATCTGTGGCATATTTATTGGTAAATACTTTTGGATTTTCATATACAGCATCTAATCCTTTATTCAACCATCCTTCTCTAAGAGTAAATTTCTCATGGCCTCTTAATTTTATTTTTTTATTATCACTCATTCTATCCTCGCTTAATCGTCAGAACTTTCCTCATATAACAACCTGCCGAAAAGTGTCCTACACATTCTGTACATCTAACACATTTATCATCATCAATTTTATAAACTATGTTTCCTGTTTTTTCTTCTTTGACAATTATTGCATCATGCTTACAAACACTCTCACATGCCTTGCATCCTAAACACATTTGATATTTAGTTAATTGGCATTTTATTTTCCTCTCAGCCAAATCAACATTCTTTGACTTTGCTATTCTAGGATTCTTGATTGTAACTTTCAATTTAGTTGAACCAATTCTGCCTTGAAGTATTAACACTACACTTCCTTTTTTATCTAGAACGTATACTTCACCAAGCCTTTTATTACCTAAATCATAGTTTAAATAGCCAAACGGTTTAAACAATTCATAAAATTCTTCTGTAATAGGTTTTTGTAATTCGTAATTAAAAGCATTCTCAGTTGTAGCACATGGTTCAAATTCGATAATCGATTTTTTGGCTTCATCCAACCCATCTCCACCTTGTCTTGCCTTCCAGTTTCCATCGTCAATATAAACTTCTGGATCAGGTTTTCCGATTTTCTTGGCAAAATCAACCAACAACTTTCTCCAGTGAATAAACTGGTCATACATATGTACTTTTGAGAGAAACTCTGACCACGACCCATTGTTAGGGCAACACCAACATCCTACTCTAGTATATCCAAGCTTGTAAGCATCATTGAAATCGATACCCGTAGTCAAAATATATAGCCACACATCGAAATCAATCCAATCTATGATTGGTGCAACAACCGTTTGTTTTGTAATCTTTGGGCTATCACTTTCTCTTTCATACTTACTTCTAGCCACTGATTCACTATGGCGTATCCCTTGAAAACTGAGAATTTTAGTTTTGTTTTTAAAAGCTAGAGTTATCATTCTTTGTATTGCACCTGTTTTAAAAACTGTACAACACCATCTCATAACTCTACTTGGTGGTCCAATGACATCACACAATTCTTCAAAATTCTTTTCTCTATTTTTCGCTGTAAGCATTGTAATGCCCTGTGACTCACTATTCTTCTTAAATCTTTTTTTATATTCCAAAGTCATCGGAAACTCAAGTGTGGTGTCTCCAAATATATGTATGATTTTCTTAGTAGACAAAGCGTTCGTAACCAAATTTGAAACAACTGTAGAATCTTTTCCTCCACTAAAAGAGACCATCATTTCGTCAATATCAAACTTATCTTGATAGGATCTTATATAGTCAGACGCCTCTCCCACCAGATAATCAAAATGTTTTTTATTTGCTTTTACAAATAATTCAATATTCTTTTCAAAATAATTAGAGTCAATGCTATTTTTATTATCTTCAAATTCTTTGTGAAATTTTGCTATTGTTTCTAAATCAGTTTTATTTAGTTTTGAAATGGGTAGATTTATTTTCTTTCCATCCACATAATATTTATTATTAGCAGCCCATACAGATTTTTCGTCATAAAAATGTTTATCTTTATCTGTAACTATAGATAATAATAGCTTTTCCTCTGGAAATACTGGGCGAACATCTGTGGCTAAATACTCGCCTTCACTTCCACAAACTGAACATTTGCAATCAAAAATTGGTACTTTACAAGTATCACACCAATAAATGGTCTTTTTTGACACAGTCTTACACCCATCACAATTATCTCCTGGGCATGTTTCTCTATCTATTTTTAATCCGCAATTTGGGCAAAATCTTTCAATCATGAAGATAGAATCCTTCCATCCTAATATAAAACATCTAGTATATTATACTTTAATATAGACCCCGTTTCAACTAAGCATTAGCTCTTATTTCATTAATATTTTACTCGAACCTATGTCCATTAAATCGGACACTTCAAGCGCAAGCCGAGCACCACTCAAAGACCACTACACTCCCTTTTCCATGGAAGGTTTTACTCAAACAAAAAGCGCAATCCATAACGAAATGCGCTTTCTATTACTCTTTGATAATAAGAACTATTTAGTTTTCTTTACCTTTGCCTTTGACCATACTGAATAGATTTTTTCACCTGAATTGAATAAATATGTTCTCATTCTCAAGTAGTACTTCTTTTTTCTCTTCAACTTTTTAATTGTCTTTGCTGTAGTCGATACTTTTTTAATATTAATAGTTTTTGCTTTTTTGAAGTTCTTCTTTAGAGAATAATTAATCTGATAACCGTTTACACCACTTACTTTTTTCCATATAACTTTAAGAGCTTTCTTTTTTGCTTTTATCTTTTTTATGCTTGTGGGCTTCTTATTCACTACAGTCTTTTTTGTATTATTATTTGAAGGATTTTCCACTACTTCATATTTAGAACCACAGTGTTCACATGTATATAACTTTGTATTTCCATAAGTACTAGTAACCTTATAGCTATGTTTATCAGTTGCCAGTTTAGTATTTCTCAAATCTTCTTCGCCACAATCACACTTATATAAGTCATATCCGTCTTCCAAACATGTTGGTGCAACAGTTTTTTGATATTTGTAATTATGATTGTGAATACTTATATCATTTAGTTGGCAGAAATTTGTTACACTACTTGAATCTGTTCTAACTTGCAACTTATTACAACCATCAAAAGCACTACTAGATATATCAAATGCTACATCTGGCATATTTACTAATTCTAAATTAGCACAATTTTTGAATGAATTATTTTTTATCCTAAATACACTTTGGTCATTCATCATTTTCGAGAAAGTAACTGTATTTAGGTTTGGAAGATTTGAAAAAGCATTTTCTCCAACACTCGAAATATCTGCTCCAATCACAACACTATTAATCTCACTTGCATAGCTATTCCATGGTGTTTCTGTAGCGCTAGAGTAATCCTCCATATCTCCAAAATCAGTGATGACAAGTGTGCCATCATCATAGTAAGAATATGTTGAAAGTTGGCCACACTTACCATTGTCTAATAGTTCCGTTCCTTCATCACCCACTCCACTTTTACCTAGTTGAGATTTAGGATTAGTTTTTACTCCAGTTATCTTTTGAGCATTACTTACCATTATTCTATCAATAGCTAAAACACTATTAGAACCACCATCAAACGCTTTTCTATAGTAATTAGCAGCCGACTCAAAACATGTGTAAACTAGATTTCCTCTGATGTCGATATCTTCGCTCATACTTGGCAAATAGAATTTATCTTTAGGATTCTCATATTTTGTAACACATGAATTAATACTCGTTTTATAACAATTCAATATAGATGCTTCTTTTCGTCCATTATTAATTGAAGCCATCATATAATCTTTTCCGTCTGTTCCTTGTTGAAAGGAAACACCATTTGTACTATTTGGCATTGATGTCTCGTATGACCCATCAATTCTTTTGCAGTTTTTATCACACTTTATCATTTTGATATTTTTCCCTGTCTTAGAGTCTGGCATATTACCGATAAATAAATATCCTCCACAATATGTCAAAAAACTAGGGTGATAGTCAACAGTGATTTTTTTACTATTAGGTATGTCCAGTTTGTTTGCATCTTCATTACCCGCATTCTCAATATCAGATACACTTGTCATCATCACTTGATTACCTGTTCCTGCAATATAAATAATGTCATCTTTAGGATTCCAAGCAATGGCCCCCACATGTCCTTTATTATTTAAAACTATTGTTTTTATGTACGCACATGTTTTTCTATTCATAACATAAATAACTGAATTGTGTTTTTTATGTTTATATTGTGGTTTTATACTTTCATTTTCACTGCTATCATATGCTGTGATCAAAACATATTTGTCTGTGGCACATACACCTTGCGGAACCATATTGTGACATGCGCTACTTATTTGGTTTGTCTGTTCGAGGCCAGGGATAATAATATCCATATCGTCCCTAATTGTATTAAAATACTTGTTATTTGGAAATAATGATCTACTCAAATCATTTAACAAAAATGAATAACTATTCCCGAGCACACTAGTTTTTGATGTACTATAGTCATTTTCAGTCATTTCACCTGCACTATTAACAGTTCCTGCATAACTCCAAGTATCTGAATCAAGATTAAGATGCAATACTGGTCTTACTCCAGTATCCTCTTTATTAACATACCAGCCTTCTTGTGCCCATCTCATTCTGTCGCCACATCCCTCGCGAGTTGGTTCTATCCCTGGGCTTCTCAACCACCATCCACGATAATATTCTTGTCCTTGCTTTGCATATTCTGTACACGATGCATATCTTGTTTTATCCACATAAAGTCCTTCATAACCGCTGTTTGTTGGGTCAATAGCATTCTTATCAAAACCATAATTAGTATTTATTACTTCTTTATATGATAATAAATAGATTTTATCATATGTAACATTTCCACCATCCTCACCATAATACCCTTTATTATCCTTAACCGTAGTTGTTTTTATGGCATTCCTTTCGTCAGAATCAAAAGCTTGGCCTAGAAAACTCATATTTCGGTAATCTATTTTTTCTATATTATAATCTCCCGAATAGCCATTCAACCAACTTCTAAGAGTGCATTTTTCCCAGTAAACGTCTTTTAATTGTTCATTAAACGGTAAAACTTTAACAATTTGGTCAGCCATTAAAAAAGCATCATTTCCATTTACATTCAGTACTCTCCATTTAATCGGTTCCTTTGTTCTGTTATTCTTCTTATAATAATTACCGAACCACACACAATCCCAAGTCGAAACATTGTTTGATACTCTTGGACTTGACAATCCATAGTTTTTTGCAAACACTATATTAACTTGATTCGTTATTAGAATTGAGAAAAATAGAGTGATTACTATAATTATTGATATCATCTTTTTTTGCATAGACATATCTCCTTGTAATAATTAATAGTTTTTACATTTTTTAATAATAACATAATTATGTTATGTTGGCTAATTATTCATATTAGTCACAAGCCGCCCCTCAAAGGCCTACGGCCTTTTTCGTGGAGGGCGGCGCCCAATAAGTCTAAAAATAAAAACAGACCAGGAAATATAAATCTTTCCTGGTCTGTTTTTATTTTTATCCTTACTCGGCTTGTGCCTAGCCAATCTGTTCCGCTACTTCTGCTGCGAAGTCTTCTTCTTTCTTCTCTAGGCCTTCGCCTGTTTCGAATCTGATGAATTTCTTCACCTTGATATCTTCGCCAATCTCTTTTGAAACTTGCTCTAGGTATTTTGCTACGCTTTGCTTTCCGTCTTCAGCTTTTACGTATACCTGTTCCATTAAGCAGATTTCT
>ODAI012157845.1_pt1 | contig 13617 bp, 10 predicted proteins | sample 1539321 | NCBI WGS metagenome assembly ODAI01 (sample SAMN02144231, study PRJEB22623) | gut metagenome | biome: sheep rumen | host: Ovis aries | place: New Zealand
ATCTTCCGCGAACTTCCTGTTGACAGCCTGGTTGTTGGAGAACTGCGCCTCGTTCTTGACCAGTGCGGAGCAGACTTCCTCGTCGTTGATGAAGGTGTTCATGACGTCGGCCAGCATGGTGGGGTTGTCCGTGCCCGCCGGAGCCATCAGCCACGTGCCGCCCCAGAAGTGGGCCGCCGGGCCTTCGCAGATCGCCCAGTCGCCGGAGCAGCCTTTCTCAGGATCCTGCGCATTGCCCATGCAGAAGTTGAAATACCATGCCGGTCCGAAGAAGCACATGGTCTTTCCGTCCTTGAACATCTGAGCGTTCTTCTCTTCATCCCAGATGCCCGCAGTCAGCGTGTAGTCATTCTTGACGAACTCATCTGTCTGGTCCATCCACGCTTCGATCTGCGCATCAAACTGAAGCTTGTTGTCTGCATCCACCCACGGAATGCTGCAGTTGTTGGAGAAGGCACGGTAGGGCTCCGCAAAGGAAGCAGTCATGTAATATCCCTTATCCTTGGCATCCTTGGCAGCAGCGTTGAACTTGTCCCAGCTGTCCAGCTTTGCCTGCACTTCCGCCGGGTCGGAGGTTCCCAGGACATCCTCAGCGATGGAGCGGCGGTAGATCAGTGCGGAAGGACAGCACTGGAAGGAAACGCCCTTCACGACGCCGGCATCGTCCGATGCCGCCTGGACCGTGTACTTGTAGGTATTGGAGAAATCCGTGACGCCCAGCGCCGTGATATCCTGGGTCGCGTCAGAATTGACGTACTTCAGGATATAATCTGCTTCTGCGAGGAACATATCCACCTTATCGTCATCGGCGGCGTTTTCCTGATTCAGGAGCGCCTCATCCAGCTTCTGCTGATAAGCGCCGTTGTCACTGGGGGTGATGATCCAGTTCACGGTGACGCCCTCCGGAACCTTGTAATACTTCTCAAAGAATCCCTTGAACTCTTCGTTCCAGGCGTAAATATTGAACACCTTGCCCTCTGCATCCTCTGCGGCGGCGGCTTCCGTCGCGGCGGCTTCTGTCTTTTCCGGAGCTGCAGCCGGAGCTTCCGTGGCTGCAGGAGCCGGCGCTGCAGTGGTCGTGGAAGCGGAGCTTCCTCCGCAGGCGGTCAGGACAGCTGCGGCAGTCAGAACAGAAAGAACTGCGGTAAACCTTTTCTTCATATGAACTTTCCTCCTAAAGTGAAATAGATTCCATGAATTTACTGATATCTGAACAGGTCTCCCTGATCACTACCCTTTTGCTGTTTCCTGCCGGATCCGAAGGACGGAAGCGCCCTCCTGCAGTTCTCCGGAAACGATCTCCCGGTCCAGGATCGCCGTCTTCGGATGCTCGATCTGCTCAATGAGTCTTGCCGCGGCTGTTCTTCCCAGCCCTCCGGAATCCTGTCTCCAGGTGGTCAGGACCGGGCTCAGGATCCTCGACAGCGGGATCCCGTCGTAGCCGACCGCCGAGATGTCCTCCGGGACCCTCAGCCCCGCCTCCCGGATGGCATTGTAGCCGCCGATGCAGGAATAATCATCCGGGAAGAAAATGCATGTCGGTCTCTCCGGCCGGCTGAGGATCTCTTTTGTAATGCGGGCACAGCTCTCCGGATCATGGAACTTGCTCTCCCGGACCATGTCCTCCCGGACCCGGATCCCCAGATCCTCGCAGGCTCTGTAAAAACCTGTCAGCCGGGACGTTGTTACCGTGGTCTTTTCCCCGTGGATCAGCGCCAGATCCGTGTGTCCCATGGAGAACACGTAACGCACCAGCGCATCCATCCCCCGGAGGTTGTCCGAGATCACCGACGCGTGGTCATTGAACATGTGGTCAATAGGAACGACCGGAAGGTCCGAGTTCACCAGCTCCAGGACCATAGGATCCGTGAAATCCGCGGTGGCGATCACCACGCCGTCCACGCCTCTGTAGAGACAGTGCTGGAGATAGGTGCTGGGCCTTTTCCCCACGCTGCTGTTGATAAAGGTGATATCGTACCCGTTCTTCTCCGCTTCTTCCCGGATCCCGTCCAGAACTCCGGAGAAAAACTCATGCGCCAGACCGCCGTGCATCGGATCCACGAAAAGAACGCCGATATTGTAGGTCCGGTTGGTCTTCAGGGCTCTGGCGGAAGCATTGGCCATATACCCCAGCCCCTCTGCCTTCCGGACGATCCGTCTCCGGGTCTCTTCCCCGATATCCTGCTGACCGCTGAGGGCTTTGCTTACCGTAGCCACCGAGACATCGCAAGCCTTCGCAATATCTTTCATGGATACCATGCGACCACCCCCCGGAAAGTTTACTTAATCGTTTTCGTGATTTAAATTTAGCATATCCCCTGGCTTCTTGCAATATAATGTCGGCATATTTCTGTTTATAATACATAATTTTGTGATTTTCGCACAAATCCCGCCTCCGTTTTTTGTACACATCGGAAAAATCCATCTTCCTCTGTTGCATTTTCCTCTAAAATGGGCTAATTTTTAAGGGATAGCTTAACTTAAACGTTTTCAGAGGGGACCTGTCATGCAGTACGGATACTTCGATGATAAACAACGGGAATACGTCATTACCACGCCGCGGACCCCGCTTCCCTGGATCAATTACCTGGGCAGTGAGGATTTCTTCACACTGCTGAGCAACACCGCGGGAGGATACAGTTTTTACCGGGACGCCAGGCTTCGCCGCCTGACGCGCTACCGCTACAACAACAGTCCTCTGGATTCCGAGGGTTTCCGCATCTATCTACGGGACGGCGATACAGTCTGGAATCCGGGGTGCCAGCCTTCCGGCGCGGACCTGGACAGTTACTGCTGCCGGCACGGTCTTGGATACACTGTCCTCGAAGGCAGCAAAAATGGCGTTTCCGCCCGTCAGGAGTTTCTGGTGCCAAAGGGAGACTCCTGTCTCCTGATGCGCGTCACCATACAGAATCTGACTGCCGCTCAGAAAAAGCTCCGCCTTTTCCCGTATATTGAATTCTGTCTCTGGGATGCCATGGATGACTCCACCAATTTCCAGCGGAACTATTCCATCGGCGAGGTCGAGGTCAATGGCGCCGCGATCTACCATAAGACAGAATACCGGGAGCGCCGGGATCACTACGCTGTATTCTGGGCGAACCGTCAGCCGGACGGCTTCGATACCTCCAGGGACGCTTTCCTTGGCGTCTACGGCAGTCCCGCCGCGCCAGCGGCAGTTTTCGGAGCCGGCTGCACCGGCAGTATCGCCCACGGCTGGCAGCCTGTCGCCGCGCAGCAGTTCGATCTTGATCTGGCACCCGGAGAAGCCTGCAGTATCATCTTCGGCCTGGGATATATCGAAAATCCCCGGGAAGAAAAATGGGAAAGCCCCGGTGTCATCAACAAAACCAGGGCGGAAGCGATGATGGCGCGCTGCGCGGACGACGCCGCCTTTGACGGCGCCATGGCAGCGCTCATAGATTACTGGACGGATCTCCTCTCCCGCTTCCAGGCTTCCACAGGAGATGAAAAGACTGACCGCATGGTCAATATCTGGAACCAGTATCAGTGCATGGTCACCTTTAATATGAGCCGCTCCGCCAGCTATTTTGAGAGCGGCATGGGCCGCGGCATGGGCTTCCGGGATTCCTGCCAGGATCTTCTTGGCTTTGTGCACATGATCCCGGAGCGCGCAAGAGAACGTATCCTGGACATTGCTGCCACCCAGTTCCCCGACGGCAGCGCCTATCATCAGTACCAGCCTCTTACGAAAAAGGGCAATCTGGCGGTGGGAAGCGGATTCAACGACGATCCCCTCTGGCTGATCGCGGGAACCGACGCCTATCTCCGGGAGACGGGTGACTTCAGCATTCTGGACGAGCAGGTGGATTTTGACAACGATCCTTCTCTCGCGAGACCCCTGATGGAGCATCTGCGCCGCAGTTTCAATTACACCAGGACCCATCTGGGCCCCCACGGGCTTCCTCTGATCGGCCGCGCCGACTGGAATGACTGCCTGAACCTGAACTGCTTTTCCGAACACCCCGGGGAGAGCTTCCAGACCACCGGTCCCAGCGAAGGTCCTGTGGCGGAAAGCGTCTTCATCGCCGGTATGTTCGTGAAATACGGCCGCGCCTACACAGAGATCTGCCGGCACCTGGGCCTTGCGGAAGAAGCGGAGGATGGTCTCCGCTCCATCGCCGCAGTGGAGGCCGCCGTGCTGGATTCCGGCTGGGACGGCGCATGGTTCCGGCGCGCCTATGACGCCTTCGGTCATGTGGTGGGCGGAAAAGAATGTGAAGAAGGACAGATCTTCATTGAGCCCCAGGGCATGTGCGTCATGGCGGGGATCGGAAAAGAGACCGGCCAGGCTGCCGAGGCGCTGAAAAGCGTCGAAGCGCGGCTGGACACGAAATACGGCATCGTCCTCCTGCAGCCTGCCTTCACAAGATATCATCTGGAGTTGGGCGAGATCACCAGCTACCCGCCGGGTTACAAGGAGAACGCAGGCATCTTCTGCCACAACAACCCCTGGATCGTCTGCGCAGAGGCAGAGCTCGGTCACGGGGACCGTGCCTTTGAGGTGTACCGCCGCACCGCCCCCTCCTACACGGAGGAGATCAGCGACATTCACCGCACTGAGCCCTACGTTTACAGCCAGATGATCGCTGGGATCGACGCTCCGACTTTCGGAGAAGCAAAGAACAGCTGGCTCACCGGCACCGCCGCCTGGACCTTTTTGAGCATCAGCCAGGCGATCCTCGGGATCCGCCCTGCCCTGGACGGCCTTGAGATCGACCCCTGCGTCCCCGCCCATCTGAGAGGATTCACTGTCACCCGGAAGTTCCGCGGCGCAGTCTTCCATATCTCCGTTGAGAATCCGGAGGGCGTCCGAAAAGGCGTAAAGCAGCTGTATGTAGACAACATCCCCATGAAAGGAAACCTGATCCCTCCCCTGGCTCCCGGCAATACCGCAGAAGTGAAAGTCATCATGGGATGAGCCGTATAAAAAAGTGCTCCCTTCCCGGCAGACAAGCTTAATAATCAAAAGCTTGCTGCCGGGAAGGGAGCACTTTTCAGTTTTTGATCAAAATCTGATACAGGTTTTCTCAGCGGGCGTTGTCGTAATCGTTAATGGCGTCCACTTTCTTTCCGGAGCGCTCATTATAGACATAGGTGCAGTCCAGGTAAGCGCTGATCAGTTCCTTGGCCAGCATGTCGCCCGTCACCTGGGAGCCCAGCGTGATGATATTGCAGTCATTGCTGAGGCAGGCGCGCTTTGCGGAATAAACATTGTTGACGTTGGCGGCTCTGACGCCCTTTACCTTGTTTGCCGCGAGCATGACGCCGATGCCGGTGCCGCAGAACAGGACTCCGCGGTCAAAGTGTCCCGCCGCGACTTCCTCTCCGACTTTCGTGGCTACGTGGGCATAGATCACATCTTCGCTGCCGAAATCCGTCACTTCATGGCCGAGTCCCTTCATATAAGTGATCAGTTCCTGCTTGTAAGCCTCCGCATTCGGGTCACATCCAACTGCAATCTTCATAATGTAACGCTCCTTTCTTTTTGCTTGTTTGAAACTTTCTATTTGTTATCGTATTGCTTTCTTATTACTTTCGTTATGATAATATCAATTGTCGTTTTATCTGTCAATGTGACACATTTACGAAAAAGCCCCTTTAAAACTCCAAAACTGCCCGGGCCCCTTGAAACCGAAAGGAATCGAAACCATTTTCTGTACTGGTTTTGGTGAAAACGTGCAGACAGAATCAGCAAATTTATGCGAAACATAAAATCTTCATCCGGTACTTGAAACGAAAGCCAAACGATAATATAATCAATATATCGAAAGCGCTATACAAGCGTTAAGAAAGCAATGCGAAACCAAATGATTGCATATTGAAAGGGGATAGCAGATGAGCACAGAGCAAGCTACATTCCGTCCTGTCACCGCCATTACCATGGGTGACCCCGCAGGCATTGGTCCCGAGATCGTCGTCGGAACCATGCTGGATCCTTCCATCATCGAATGCTGCAAGCCGTTCGTGATCGGAAGCGCAGCCATTCTCCAGAAGGCTGCCGACGTCCTCGGCAAGGAGATCAAGATCCGCAAGATCAACGATCCCGACGAGGCGCTCTATGAATTCGGAACCATCGACATCCTGGAGACCGGTGATTACGACACCGACTCCATCGAATGGGGCAAGATCCAGCCGCTGGCCGGCCAGATGGCTGTGGACTGGATCATGAAGTCCATCGAGCTTGGAATGGCAGGAAAGGTCGACGCGGTATCCACCTCTCCCATCAACAAGCAGTCCATCAAGATGGTAGGCGTCAAAGAGCCGGGCCACACCGAGATCTACCAGAACGCGACCCATTCTCCCTACGCCCTGACGATGTTCTCCTGCCACAAGCTGCGCGTGTTCTTCGTCAGCCGCCACATGTCCCTGATCGACGCCGTTCACTTCGCCACCAAGGACGTGGTCCTGGATTTCCTCCGCAACATTAATAAGGAACTGACCAGCGTCGGCATCGACAAGCCCCTCATCGCCGTGGCAGGCATCAACCCCCACAACGGTGACAACGGCCTGTTCGGCAGAGAAGAGATCGACGAACTCTTCCCGGCAGTCGAAGCTGCCCAGGCAGAGGGCATCAACGCAGTCGGCCCGATCCCCGGCGACTCTATCTTCAACATCGGCAAGTCCGGAAAGTTCGACGCCATCCTCTCCATGTACCATGACCAGGGCCACATCGCCTGCAAGACCCTCGACTTCGAGAAGTCCGTCACCATCACCTGGGGCCTTCCCTTTATCCGCGGCTCCGTGGATCACGGCACTGCTTTTGACATTGCAGGAAAGGGCATTGCCGGCTGCATCAGCCTGATCGAATCCACCAAGGTCTGTGTGGAATACGCTGTCAGGAAGCACTACGGAACAAAAAAATGACCCGGCAGCAAGCCGCCAGGAAATAAGGAAAGGAGATACCGTATGCCTATCATCGGAGCAGTTGCGGACGATCTCACCGGCGCCAATACTACCGGCGTGCTTCTCGCGAGATCCAAAGCCAGGACCGCAGTATTCTTCAACGAAAAAGCAGCGCTGAAGGCGAAGGGCGTCGCCGAGCTTGACGCCATTCTCATCAGCTCCAACTCCCGCCCCATGCCGCCCGCAGCGGCGAAGGCCTATGTCACGGACGCGACTCTTGCCTTAAAGAACATGGGAGTGAAGTATTTCTCCAAGCGCATTGACACCACCCTCCGCGGCGGCATCGGCCACGAGATCGACGCCATGCTGGATGTGATCGGTGAAGACGCGGTGGCTGTGGTCGTTCCGGCCATGCCCCAGTCCCGCCGGATCGTGGTCGGCGGGTATTCCATCATCGACAATGTGGCGCTGATCCGCACTCCTGTGGCGCAGGATGTGCGTACGCCTGTCAGGGAAAACTATGTGCCGAAGCTTCTCGACGCGCAGACGACCCGCAAGATCGGCCTCGTGACCCTGGGAGATGTGCTGGACGGTGTTCCCGCCATCAAGACTGCCCTGAAGGCACAGCGTGAGAAAGGCGCGGAGGTCATCGTGGTGGATGCCATCACCATCGAGGATGTGGAAACGATCGCCCGGGCAGTCGTGGAGCTCGGCTGGAATGTCCTCGCTGTCGACCCGGGCCCCTTCACCTCAAAGCTTGCCTATGTCCGGGGCCTGATCCAGGAAGAATCCGCCAACATCCCGAAGGAAGCGCCCGTCGAAGGCAAAACTGTGCTCATTGCCGCCGGCAGTGCGACACCGGTCACGAAAAAGCAGATGGAAGTCCTCTGCACCGACGAAAGAAATGTCCGCGTCAGCGTGAACCCGCTGCCGCTGATCGACGGGGACGAGGAAGCCATGGACGAAGTGAACCGCGCCATCGACAAGGCGTGCCTCCTGATCCAGAGCGGCGACCCGCCGAGAGCCATTCTCTTTGAGACCGCCCTCCACGGCACGCTCCTGAACCTCGACGAGGAAGACGCGAAGCGGGCCTACACCGGCGGGACCTGTGCGGACCTCATCAATATCGGTCTCGGCCTGATCGTCTCCGGCATTCTGAGAAGAGTGGGACGCGACAAGATTGCCGGCCTCTACACCACCGGCGGCGACACCATGGTGAACGTCTGCTCTGTCCTGGGTGTCGAGTGTCTGGAAGTGATGGACTACGTCATCCCGCAGACCGACATCGGCCGGCTGATCGGCGCTTACGACGGCCTTCCCATCATCGGAAAGGGCGGCCTCACCGGCACCAACACCACTGCCATTGAGATCGTGGACCGCCTGATGCGCGAAGCCGCGAGAAAATAATATTTGATCAATCAATTCATTTTAAGGGGGTTAAAACTATGGCTGAAAAGAAACAGTATTACAAGCGCGACGGCAGCAAGGATTATCCGCTTCTCGACAAGATCGCATCACTTCCCGGCGGACTGGTCATCGTCCCGCTGGTCATCGCAGTGCTTCTCGCTACCTTCTGCCCGGGCGTTTTCAAGATCGGCGGCTATGTGACCGCTCTGTTCTACGAAGGAAACTCCTGCATGATGGGCTTCTTCCTCATCGTCTGCGGTTCCATGATCGACATCAAGCAGGTCGGTATGCCGCTGTATAAGGGCGCTATCATGACCGGCACCAAGTTCCTGCTGGGCGTCATCCTGGGCGTCCTGGTCGGAAAGATCTGCGGTCCCGCCGGCTTCCTCGGCATCGCACCCTTCGTTCTGATCGCAGCGATCACGAACTCCAACGGTTCCCTTTACATCGCGCTGTCTTCCCAGTACGGAAACGCGACCGATACCGGTGCTATCTCCATCCTGTCCCTGAACGACGGACCGTTCTTCACCCTGATCGCTCTCGGCGCTACCGGCCTTGCCAACATCCCGATCAAGACCCTGATTGCAGTCCTTATCCCGCTGCTCATCGGCTTCATCTGGGGTAACCTCGACGAGAAGTTCCGTGACACCTGCAAGACCGCTCAGCCGATCGTCACCTTCTTCATGACCATCTCCATCGGCGCGAAGACCGACGTGAAGACCATCCTGACCGCAGGCGCTTCCGGTATCGTCCTGGGCCTTATCTCCGCTGCAACCGCAGTGCTGTTCTTCTTCATCATCAACCTGCTCCTTCCGAAGAAAGAGCGCAACGCTATGGGCTGCGCCATCGGTACCACGGCTCTGAACTCCGCCATGACTCCGGCAGCTGTCGCAGAAGCAGACCCGACCTATACGGATGTTGTCCCCATGGCTACCGCACAGTGCGCTACCGCCTCCATCATCACCCTCTTCCTCTGTCCCTTCATCACGACTGCTTTCGACAAGTATATGATGAATGCCCAGAAGGGCATCTACAGCCCGGAGGGCTGGGCTTATGAAAAGGGTCTGAAGATGACCGGCCGCAGCAAGTAATCCTTCCTGCCCTGTGCTAAGAGAACTTAACTGATCATTTTTGCGCCCCCCGCGGAAAGAAAAGCGGGGGGCGCCCTGAAAAGAGGATCCTTCCTATGGAACAGTACACACCTCTCCCTCCCGAAAAGATCCGCGTCACCATGACACGGGAAGCCCTGTTTGATTTCTTTCTTTATCACGCCTATTCCAAGCTCAGCGGTTTCCTGCAGAACCTGCTTGGATTCGCGGTCTTTTTTCTAGGGGTCTTCTCCTATGTGACCGGACGCACGAACGGCATCGGCTGCTTCTTTTATATCCTCGCCGCAGTCTGCTTCCTGGGCTACACTCCTTTCCTTCTCAAAAGAAAGGCGGCCAGAGCTCTCAGGGAAGAGGACATCTACCGGACTCCCATGGACCTGACCTTTTCGGAGGTCGAAGGGATCCTGGCGGAACAGAACGGGACCAGCCGCCTGTACCGCTGGGAGGAAGTGCTGAGGGGCGCTGTTACCCCGAAGACGATCTCCATCTATCTGGGAAAGGATCAGGCTCTTATTATTCCAAAGCAGGACTTCGGAGACCGTTTTCTCCAATGCTACCAGATCATCGCGAGAGGCCTTGGCATGTCCAGGTCCGCTGTGCAGAAGCCCGATACGCATTGATCCGTTTTTTCAAGGAGGCAGCAGACCCATGCTTGAACGACGCGAAGAGATCCTCTCCCTTCTCAGAACGCAGGAAAAAGTCACGGTTCACGAACTCTCGGAGTATTTTCACTGCTCCGAGGTGACCATCCGCACCGACCTCAGAGAACTGGAGGCGGAAGGAAGGCTGGAACGCACACACGGAGGGGCCGTCCCGGTCCGTGAACCCTTTCCCTCCTACCGTCCGGAAAACCTGTACCGGAATGCTGCAGCCAAGCAGCAGATCGCTGCGGCAGCCTACCGCATGATCAATGACCGGGAGACCATCATCCTGGATGATTCCTCTTCTTCTTTCTATCTTGCCCTGGAGATCCGGCGGCATCCTGAAAAGCGTCTCGCGGTCGTGACAAATTCCATCCTCGCCGTGAGCGAACTGTCCGGTCTTGCCCATATCGATCTCTACGTAGTGGGCGGCAGCGTCGGGGGAAATCTTCCCGCGTCTCTCGGCACAAAAGCCAACGAAGACATCAGCCGCTTCAAAGTGGACAAAGCCTTTATCGGCGTCCACAGCGTCAGCTTCGACGCAGGCATCACCGCCATCACTGACGCCCAGATGCAGATGAAGCAGGCGATCCTGAAGACCACCCAGAAAGTGATCGTCCTGGCGGACAGCTCCCGTTTCGGAGGCGGTTATTTCTCCGTAATCTGCCCCATTTCCAGCATTTTCCGCATTGTGACCGACAGCGCTGTCTCAGACGACATTGTCCGGAGAGCTGCGCTCCGGGGCGTTCCGCTGGTAAAAGCCTGATTTTTCTGTCATTTTGTGCATTATTTTCTTCATTTCCTGCTGTTTTCTGTTTTTCTTAACAGTATTTGAAAACCTTTTTCGAAAGCCTTTTTCGAAAATTTTACTTGTGTTCTATTTCGATTGCTTTTTTGTTTCTTTTCGTTTATCATGAGCCCATAACACTTATCCACAGAAAGGAAACCTCATGAGTGAACGGCAGCAGAAAATTCTCGAGATCCTGGACAGCCAGGGCAGTGTGAGCATCGCTGCGCTCAGCGAGCTTTTCGGATGTTCCAGAGTGACGATACGAAACGATATCCGCACCCTGGAGAATATGGGCCAGCTTTCCCGCACCCGGGGCGGTGCGAAAAGATCCGGTCAGGCGGACTCTCCTGAAACCAGCTACCCGAGTCTTAGCCGGCATTCCGGCGCAAAGCAGCGCATTGCTGCCCGGGCTTACGAATACATCGGTGAAAACAGCACGATCATCCTGGACGATTCTTCCGCCTGCTATTACCTGGCGCAGCACATCAGCCGCCATCCGGAAAAAGCAGTGGCCGTGCTGACAAACTCTCTCCCCTCCGCCTCCGTCCTGGCAGGCTGTTCCCACGTACAGCTTTACCTCATCGGCGGACATGTGGGCGGCCACCTGCCGGCCACTATGGGAGAACAGACCGTAGAGACCATCCGGGGCGTCTGCGTGGACATGGCTTTTATCAGCGTGCACAGCATCAATTTCCACGTCGGCCTCACCTCCATCGGCACGCCGCAGATGCAGATCAAGCGCGCCATCCTGGAGACCACGGACAAGGTCTTTGTCCTGGCGGACAGCAATAAATTCGGCGCCGGCTATCTCGAGGTCATCTGCCCCATCAGCGATGTGTACCGCGTGATCACTGATTCCGGCCTGAAGCATGAATATGTAGACAGAGCCAGGGAAGAAAACCTTCCGCTGGAGCTCTGCTGAAAATCGAACATAACAAGGGGCTGTCGCATCAAATGATGCGGCGCCCCTTCTTTAATCGGTGAAGATCCGGCCTTTTGGCCGGATCTTTTACATTCAGGCAGCCTGTTCCTCTTATCCGTCTGTGGATAACGCACCACAAATAAAGGTGTTCTGTGGATCAACACCTTCTTCCGGATCTCGTTTTGACAGGTCAAAACTTATGCGGTTTTCATGCTGGTCAGGAACTGTCCTGTCCTTCCACTCTGGATCTTATGATGCAGCTTTTTGATGTTGTAGCCTATGGCTGCCAGGATGCTCTGGGCCAGGACGTTTTTCCTTCCCCGGTACAGGTACTGGCGGAATCCCAGGTCTTCTTTGATCACCGCAAAACTTCCCTCCGCCTGGATGCTCCTGTTCATCCTCAGCTGTGCCCCGTACTCTGTTGTTATCCGCTCCAGCGTCTCCTTCCGCTTTTCCTTCATGACCTTTGATACCCAGATACGCTTGTTCCTCTCTTCCATGGGTGTCCGGCAGTTGTTCCCCCGGATGCATTTCGCTTTCTGCGGGCAGCCCTGGCAGTCACCGCATTCATAGACCGTCACTGTGCTGGCATATCCGCTCCGGTTCCTGACCCTCTGTTCTTTGATCCGTGAGAGCTTCCGGCCGTTGCTGCAGATGTATGCGTCCTCGTCCTCAAGGTAGGTCATGTTTTCCCTGCGGCTGATGTCTTCCCTGTATCTCCGGGTCTTCGATATCTCATAATCCTGAGGCTTGATAAAGGCCAGCTGGCCGTTTTTTTCCAGGTAGACGTAGGCTTCCTCGCTTTCGTATCCGGCATCCGCCACGATCTCGAGGTACCTGAACGGCAGATATCCCTCCATATCCTTCAGGAACGGTACCAGGGTAGTGACATCCGTCGGCCGGGCACTGATATCCGCCCAGGTGACATACTGCGCGTCCACCGCGTGCTGCAGGTTATACGCCGGCTTCAACTGCCCGTTCAGCATGGCGTCTTCCTTCAGGCGCATGAAGGTAGCGTCAGGGTCCGTTTTGGAATAGCTGTTGCGGTCCCCGCAGATATGAAGCTTCTTTGTGTATTCCTTCAGCTTCTCTATATACGCTTCCAGAGTCTCGACGGATCTCTGGAGCTGCGTTTTTCTTTTACCGCTCCCCTTCACAAAAGTGATCCCTTCCTCCTGTTTCACTGCGTACAGCTTCTTCCTCAGCCGTTTCAATGTATGGAGGGATACCCTGCCCTGATATACCGTTTTGATCCCGTACATCGCTTCACATTCCGCGATCAGTTCCGTGATCTTCAGGAAGAGTTTTTCCTGGTTCCTGCTGACAGCCTTTTTCCAGACAAACGTGTACCTGTTCGCGTTTGCCTCGATCTTTGTCCCGTCGATGAACACAGTCTTTCCCGAGATCTCTCCCAGCTGGTACAGGATAGAAGTAACTTCGGCAAGAACGTCCTTGGAACAGTCAGCGAGATGAAGGGAGATAAACCGGGCGAGCGTGGCGTGATCGGGCGCAGGGGCCCCCTCCAGAAGGAACATGAAGTTAATGTCCCTCCTGCAGGCGGTCTCGATATTCCTGCTGGAAAAGATGCCGTTCAATGCCGCATAGGCCATGATCTTCAGTATCTGGCGCGGGCTCGCCTGATTTTTCCGGACCCTGTCATAGGTGCCATACAGTTCCGCAAGATCCATTCCCTCCACGAATGCACTCAGAAGGCGGACCGGATCGTCAGATGGGATCATGGTTTCAAGTTCGAATGGAAGTTTGATTTGATAACAGGTGTTATAAAGTGTATAATCAGCCTGTAAGCTCATGGGTAGTCGCATACTTATAGTTTACAGGAAGAGCCGGACTTTTCGAAGCCCGGCTCCTTTCTTTTTCCGG
>ODAI010824883.1_pt1 | contig 13612 bp, 12 predicted proteins | sample 1539321 | NCBI WGS metagenome assembly ODAI01 (sample SAMN02144231, study PRJEB22623) | gut metagenome | biome: sheep rumen | host: Ovis aries | place: New Zealand
CACGTTGCAACAAATGGAGGCAAGATAGGAAATCCTACATCCATTAAGCTTAAGAAGAGGAAGCTCAACCTTAAAAAGGGAAAGAAAGCTACTATAAAAGCAAGCTATAAGAAAAAGAATAAAGTTAAAACACATATCGGACCGTTCCGATATGAAAGTGAAAATCCGGCAATTGCCAAGGTAGATAAAAAAGGAAAAATCAAGGGTGTCAGTAAAGGAAAGACTAACATCCTGGTGTTTACCCAGAATGGAATATGTAAGAAAGTAAAAGTAACTGTAAAATAAATTTTTTTCATTTCCATGCAACAGATAGGGGGATTTGTTGCACTATATAATTAAACAGCATATCCGGTTATGATATCAATATGTTGAATAATGATTAGGTGGAGGATTATAATAATGAGAAAAGGAAAGATTTTAATAGCGTCACTTATATTGGGACTTACTCTTACAGCTTGTGGAAGTTCAGGTACTTCTAAGTCTGCAGACAATACAATTAATTACTCACAGAGTGAATCAGCCCAGTATAAAGGAGCCGGTGTTTCGGATAACTATGATACTGCAGCGGTTGAGTCTGAGGCTTCTTATGATGAGGCGGCTTATGACGAGGCGGCTCCTGAAGAGATGGATGCTGAAGCATCGGGATCAAATGTTACTGACAAGGAAAACAGTAACAATAAGCTGGATATGGAGAAGCTGATTTATAGATGCAGCATTTCTCTTGAGACAGAGGAATTTGAAAATACTGTTAGTTCTTTCCAGCAGATAATCTCGAAGTATAATGGTTTTGTTGAAGTTGAAAATACATCGAGAAACGGAAGCAATATGGGATTTTATACTGCAACTGTAAGAGTTCCTTCAGATCAGTATAAGTCTTTTGTAAATGATGCAGGTTCAATAGGGACTCTTAAAAACAAGTCCCAGAATGTAACCAATGTAAGTCAGGAATATTCAGATCTTTCCGTTGAAATGGAAGTTCTTGAGGCTCAGCGCGATGATTACATGGAAATGCTTAAGGAAGCCAAGTCTCTTGAAGATATGGATAATGTAATCCTGATAAGTGATAAGATTGCAGCTGTAAATACTCAGATCAATCAGATAAAAACCAGACTTAATTCTATCGATAATGATGTTGCATATAGTTATATCGACATCAATATTCAGGAAGTAAGACAGGTTGTTGAATATACTGAGGATACCTTTGGAACCAGATTTATGAAGGAAGTTAAGCAGGGCTGGTATGATTTTGCATATGGACTGCAGAACTTTGTAATATGGTTTGTTGCAAACATCTGGGGTATACTGATATTTGTTGGAATCATTTTCCTTATCATCTTCATCATTAAAAAGATCGTCAAGAAGACCTTGAAGAAGGCAGAGGAAAGAAATAAACAGAGAATGGAACAGAATAAATGATTAAGAATATTGTAGCAGTTGTTTTTGTAATAGTATTACTAGTAGAGCTTTACTTTTGCTCGGCGGGAAGCAATCACAGGAAAAAGAAAAAACTAAAGGGCTGGAATCCAACCACAGGAAAGATAAAAAAAATAGAAAAGATTCAGGATGAATTCTCCCGAAAAACCGTGGTTGAGCTTACAATAAAGACAGGCAAAGGAAATACAGTCTACTCTAAACAAAACCCTATGTTTTGCATATATGAAAAGGGCGAGGAAGTTGAGCTTATAGAAAAGGCCGGCGTTCATAGATTTATCGGGAATGACAGAGTACATCAAAGAGGCATGAAGGAAACTCTTGTGGGAACCATACCAATGCTAGTCCTTCTTGCGCTGGCTGCGTTACTCAGTTATTTCGCACATATCTGGTCATAGGCCGGGGCTGGGGGACAGACCCCAAGTTATACTTTTTGAAAAGGAGAAGGAAAATGGAGAAGAACGAGGTTACATCTGCAAAGAGAGCTGTTAGTATCTCGAAGAAGAATGCAAAAAAAGCTGCAAAGAAAGAAAAGAAGGCTGCAAAAAAGCAGGAGAAGAAGGATAGAAAGGATATCCGTTCGGCATATACAAAGGCTCTTAGAAGCGGAAATACGGATACAATGCTGGCATTCTTTGCAATCCTTCTTGTGCTTATTCCAATAATCGCACAGGAAGTCATGGACTTTATTGACAGTAAGAAGAAAAGCTGATTCTCCTTTAAGCCGGTGTATAGAACACCATTGAAAAATACATATAGATATGATAAATTAGAGAGTGGCCGTGCTGTTGGCCACTCTCTTTAGATTGTTACAGAGTCTGAAGAAATAAAGAAGGGAAAATGATAAAATGACAAAGAATTTTGACGACTTGATCAAAAAGCTTTCAGAGGTTGAAAAGAAGAAAGTTGCAGTTGCTGTAGCACAGGATGATGAGGTGCTTATGGCAGTCAAGGCTGCGAAGGAAAGACAGATTGCAGATTCAATTCTCGTGGGAGATGAGGATCTCATTAAACCGATTGCTGAGAAAATCGGAATGAATATCAGCGATTATGAAATCGTTGATGTGAAGGACAACATTGAAGCTGCCCGTACTGCAGTAAAGCTTGTTCATGATGGTAAGGCTGATATGTACATGAAGGGACTTATCGATACAAAGGATTTCCTGAGAAGTGTTCTTGATAAGGAAGTAGGACTTCGTACAGGCCGTCCACTTTCACATGTTTGTGTATTTGAGATAGAGGGAGTAGATCACCTGCTTTTCCTTACAGACGTCGCATTTGTTCCATACCCTACACTTGAGGACAAGGCAAATATTATCCGTAATACTGTTGAAATCTGTGAGGCTTGCGGAGTTGAAAATCCTAAGGTTGCTCCTCTTGCAGCAGTTGAGGTTGTTAATCCTAAGATGCCTGAAACAGTTGAGGCAGATGAACTTAAGAACATGAATGAAAGAGGAGAGATTGAGAGATGTATAGTTGATGGTCCTCTTTCCATGGATCTGGCAACATGCCCTGAGGCAGCAAGACATAAGGGTGCAACAGGAAGAAAGATTGTTGGTGATGCTGATGTACTTCTCTTCCCGGATATTCATGCTGGAAATATTCTGTACAAGGGACTGGTACATTTTTCAAAGTCTATAAATGGAAATCTTATTACAGGTACGGCTGCACCGGTTATTCTTACTTCACGTTCAGATAGTTTTGAGGTAAAGGTTAATTCACTTGCACTTGGAGCGCTGGTTGCAGATTCACTTAAAAAGAATAAATAAAGTAACCCACTGGGGTCAGACCCCCTTGGGTTGATGAATCAACCCAGAGGGGTCTGACCCCAATGGGTTATTGAAGGAGAATAGATTATGATTAAATCACTTATTATTAATCCGGGTTCAACATCTACAAAGCTTGGTGTATTTGAAGATGAGAATCTGATTTTCGAGGAAACTCTCCGTCATACTACAGAAGAGATTTCCCGGTTTGAGAAGATAGTAGATCAGGTTGATTTTCGTAAAGAAATGATACTGAACTTCCTTAAGGATAAAGATGTAGATATCAATTCATTTGATGTAATAGTAGGAAGAGGCGGACTTCTTAAGCCTATTCCAAGTGGAACCTACAGTGTTACAGATAATCTTATCCGGGATTTAAGGAATGCCGTTGGTGGTGAACATGCTTCAAACCTTGGAGGAATCCTTGCAAAGGGCATCGCAGATGAAATCGGTGTACCTTCATATATCGTAGATCCTGTAGTTGTAGATGAGCTGGATGATGTTGCGAGAGTTTCAGGTGTACCTGAACTTCCAAGAACATCTGTATTCCATGCTCTTAACCAGAAGGCAGTTGCCAAGAGATATGCAAAGGAAGCTGGAAAAAAATATGAGGACCTGAACCTGATAGTTGTTCATATGGGCGGCGGAGTTTCAGTTGGTGCTCATACCGGCGGAAGAATTGTTGATGTGTTTAATGCACTTTCCGGTGAAGGCGCATTTTCCCCTGAAAGAGCAGGCGGTGTTCCACCTGCAGCACTTGTGGAAATGTGTTTCTCAGGCAAATATACTAAGGATGAAGTAAAGAAGAAGCTTATCGGTAATGGTGGTTTCAATGCTCTTCTTGGCACCAATAATGCCCAGGAGGTTTATAAGAGAAGCCTTACAGAGGAAAAGGCTAAGCTCGTTTTTGATGCATTTGTATATCAGGTTTCAAAGGATATTGGAGCTCAGGCTGCTGTACTTAAGGGTAAGGTTGATCAGATAATCCTTACAGGTGGAATCGCTCATGGCGAGCAGGTAACAAATGATATAAAAGAAAGAGTGAGCTTCATCGCTCCTGTTACTGTATATCCCGGCGAGGATGAGCTTCTTGCCCTTGCTCAGGGCGCACTTCGCGTTATGAATGGTGAGGAAGAAGCAAAACAGTATTCTTAAAGATTTGGAGAAATTATGTTATATAATATTCTTAGTAGCAAGGTATCAGACAATTTTATAGTTCTTATTGCATCCGTTATCTCCTTTGCTGCGACTTATGGTCTTCTGGCTTTTCCCTTTTCTTTTCTTCCGAGAGACGGAGGAAAGTATGTTACAAATTCTGAGGGGAAAAAGGTTGCCATTAACGCAAGCTCAAGTGGAAAGGTAACAGGTGCCGGACTTGTTTTTATAAGTATATATTTTATTTGTTCACTCCTGTTTTTGCCTATTTCAAAGGAGTTTATTTTATATACTGTATTTGGAATATTCATGATGCTGACAGGCTATATGGATGATGCATCAAAAAGTCCATGGGGTGAACTTGTAAAGGGACTTCTGGATCTGGTTGTTGCGATTTTAGCGGCTGTTACATTTCTTATATTCAATGGTTCGGAAGTTTACTTTTTTGGACATAAATATCATATGCCGGTGGTGGTATATGGAGTCCTTGCAGTTGCACTGATATGGGCATCAATAAATGTAACTAACTGTACCGATGGTATCGATGGTCTGTGTGGCTCACTTTCGGTTGTTGAATTGATTGCTCTTGCAATTCTTTTCAATAAGCATCTTGGAAAATATGCCGGTCTCAGCATGATACTTGCCTTTACGCTGGTAGCGTATCTTGCCTATAACTGGAATCCAAGTACAGTGCTTATGGGTGATGCCGGTTCAAGAACTATCGGATATACTATGGCTCTGCTATGTATGTTGTCAAAGCATCCGTTTGCATTTTTACTGCTTTCACTGGTGTTTATCTTCGATGGAGGCCTTGGTCTTCTGAAGCTTGCAGTGATGCGAATTACTAAAAAACCATTTCTTCAGAAGTGGATGTTTCCGGTTCATGATGAGCTGAGAAAGAAAAGAAAAATAAAAATTCCGGTAATTGTAATATTTTTCGTTTTATTAGAGATAATTTTTGTTATAATAACAGGTGTAATAATTCATGTGTTCGGAGGGTAAGGATATATGAATGAACTTACCGTTGGAGGGTTCACCTTTGGTGATGGTACACCAAGAATATGTGTTCCTTTGATTGGAAGAACTGAAGAAGAGATTTTAAAACACGCCGACCTGATCCGTAAAGAAATAGATCGTCTTGATGGCGTGTATTCAGATACGCCTGAACTTAAGGTTGCGGTAATTGAATGGCGCGCTGACTATTTCGATAACCTTGCGGATCTTGAGAATCTTCAGATGCTGTTAAATAATCTGAGAATGATCTTTTCGGACCGGCTCCTTCTGTTCACTTTCAGAAGTGAGGAGCAGGGCGGTGAGCTGAGACATGACAGAGTCGGCAGTAATCTGGAACCTATTATGAAAACAGTTATTACTTCCGGTGCAATCGATCTTCTTGATGTAGAAGTTACATATGGCAATTATAAGATCGTTCGAGCTACCACCAGAGCGCATGAAGCCGGAATAAAGGTAGTTATGTCTTATCATGACTTTAATAAGACACCACATGACAGTGAGTTAGAAGATAAGCTTCGGGATATGGAGATTCTTGGAGGCGATATTCTGAAGATTGCTGTTATGCCGAAGAATGAATTTGATGTACGAAGGGTTATGGAGCTTAATCGCAGAATGGTGGATGAAAGCTTTAAGCCTGTTGTGATAATATCCATGGGAGATATTGGAATGGCATCCAGATTCAAATGTCGGGAAACCGGAGCCTGTCTTACATTTGGTATGATGGGAGAAGAAAGTGCCACCGGCCAGATAGAAGCATCCGACCTGATGGCACTGTTAAAAAATCAGATTTAGTTTTGTTCTTCGCCTGGAAGTGGGTAATTAAGCTTCCAGGTTTTTCTTATGGCATCTGTGAATGAATAAAGTGCCATGATATCTGTGTATTTATTTTCCGGCGTCTCAGGACGACCAACAATTATTGCCTGTCTTGCAGCCATAAACTGATATTCATATCCATTTTTATCTTTATCTTTTATATTGAATTCCTGAGTCTGTTCACCGGTAGGACCAAAGATCTTCAGGTTAGTAGGACAATTAACGTTATCAATCTCAAGACGTCCTGCAGTTCCGTAAACAATTCCTCTGTTATCCAGTTTAGAAACTATTGAAGAAGTGATGGTTGCAAACTTGCCTTTAGGGAAACCAAGCTGAAGAGTTGACATTGCATCAACTCCGGTTTTGAGTCTGGCGAAGCTTGAAGCCACTGCGCTTGGAGCACCACCGAACATCATAAAGGCCAGTGTTAATGGATATACTCCAACATCCAGCAGAGCGCCGCCTGCAGTTTCCATGCTGGTAACTCGTTCTCTATCCTTCAGGTCATATCCGAGACTTGCAACAAAGGTTCTTGATTCACCAATAAGTCCCGAACTAACGATATCATTTATTAACTTAGTAAGTGGAAGATATCTGAGCCACATAGCCTCGCCACAGAAAACGTTCTTCTCCTTTGCGAGCTGAAGAACTTCACCTGCAGTTTTTGCGTTGTATGAAAATGGCTTTTCAACCAGAACCGGCTTTCCGGCATTAATACATTTTTTTGCAAGCTCAGCATGTGTGGAGTGAACTGTTCCTACATAAACAAGTTCAACCTCAGGATCGTTTATAAGCTCATCGTATGAACCGTAACGAATATCTACGTTATGCTCCTCACCAAACTTATCTGCCTTTTCTTTATCTCTGGCGGCTACTGCATAGGGTGTAAAACCATCCAGTTCATTAAGTGTATCTGCTATGATACCTGAGATAACTCCGGCACCTAAAATTCCGACTTTAAACTGTATCATTGTATATCTCCTTTTGAAGAAAAATTGTTGCTTTAAAGGTTTTGTTTTGCAGTCTTTTATTATAAATTACTTTTATAGAATTGTAAAGAAGTCGAAATAATGCTAAACTGTTATGACGTGGTTTATGAAAATAAAAGTTGCACTGGTAAGAGGTTTATATTTTGAAGACGATTAAGACTATATTTTCACAGATTCAGGATTTTATGGTGGCAACTGTTATAACACCTGTTTTTATGATTCTGGAAGTTATATTTGAAGTTATTATTCCCATCGTAATGGGAAAAATAATTGATATATCTGATGGTGAGGTTATTGATATTAAACATATCATGACCTATGGAGGCATAATGGTCCTTCTTGCTCTTGGAGCACTTTTTGCCGGAATCATGGGTGGAAAGTATGGAGCTATGGCCTCCGCAGGACTTGCAAAGAATCTGAGAAGCAGGATGTATAGAAATATACAAAGCTTTTCTTTTTCTAATATTGATAAGTTTTCATCTGCCAGCCTTGTCACACGTATGACAACTGATGTAACAAACATTCAGAATGCATTTCAGATGATCCTCAGAATGCTGGCAAGAGCACCGATGAATCTTATAATCGCAATGATTGCTGCATTCATGATCAGCCCTAAGGTTGCCATGGTTTATCTGTATGCGGTTATATTCCTGTCTATAGTGGGTGGGATACTTATTTCCCGTGTAACCAAATACTTTACCCAGGCTTTCCCAAAGTATGATGAAATGAACGAAAGCGTTCAGGAAAATGTTACTTCCATCAGAGTTGTAAAGGGCTTTGTTCGTGAAGATTATGAAATAAAAAGATTTAGTAAAGCCAGTGGCATGATCTATAAGCTTTTTGTAAAGGCCGAGGGCCTGATGGCGCTTGCTATGCCACTTATGCAGTCCACGATTTACTTCTGTATTCTCATGGTAAGCTGGACCAGTGCCAAGCTTATTGTTACTTCAGGTGCTGAGACAGGACTGACAACAGGAGATCTTTCAACACTCCTTGCTTATTGTATGCAGATTCTTATGGGACTTATGATGCTTTCTGTGGTTATAGTTATGATAACCATATCCTCCGCCAGTGGTAAGCGTGTGGCTGAAGTGCTTAATGAAACCAGTGATCTTACCAATCCTGAAAATCCGGATTACGAGATTAAAGACGGAAGTATTGATTTTGAAAATGTGACTTTTAGATATAATGAAAATGCAGAGAATCCTGTTCTTGATAATATTAATATTCATATTGATTCCGGCCAGTCCATCGGAATCATAGGACCTACAGGTAGTTCCAAGACCAGCTTTGTTAATCTTATAAGCAGACTTTATGATGTTCAGTCAGGAACTGTATATGTGGGAGGCAAGGATGTCAGAACTTATGATCTGGATACTCTCAGAGATAATGTTGCTGTAGTTCTTCAGAAAAATGTGCTCTTTTCAGGAACAATTCTTGATAACCTTCGCTGGGGAAAGAAGGATGCAACCCTGGAGGAATGTATGGAGGCCTGTAAGCTGGCCTGCGCAGATGAATTCATTGAAGGCTTCCCGGATAAGTATGAAACAAAGATAGAACAGGGAGGTTCAAATGTGTCTGGTGGACAAAAGCAGAGACTTTGTATCGCCAGAGCACTTCTTAAGAAACCAAAGGTTCTTATACTGGATGATTCCACAAGTGCAGTTGATACTGCAACCGATGCAAGAATCAGAGAGGCTTTCAGACAGTATATTCCGGAAACAACAAAGATCATTATTGCACAGCGAGTATCAAGTGTTATGGATTCGGATAAGATTATAGTGATCAATGAAGGAAAAATAGATGGATTTGGAAGTCATGTGGAACTTCTGGCAGAAAATGAAATATACAGAGATATCTATGAATCCCAGCAGGGCGGTTCTAAGGATTTTGATGTTTAGCATATAGAAGGAGAATGATATGGCAGGTCCAAGAAGAACTCCACGTGGGATGAAACCTTCGGTGGAAAATCCCGGACAAATATTTAATCGGTTGATGAACTATGTATTCAAGTATTATGGATTTCAGATGATACTTGTTTTTGTGCTTATCCTTGTTGGCGTGCTTGCAAACCTTCAGGGAACCATGTTCATGAAAACTCTTATAGATGAATACATTAATCCAATGCTTAAGTCAGGAAGCAGGGATTTTGGTCCGTTGCTTCGTGCAATATTAAAAACAGCTGCATTTTATGGTGTAGGTGTTATTTCGACCTATGCTTATAACAGGATAATGGTTAGTGTATCCCAGGGAACATTAAGAAGGATAAGAGACAGTCTTTTTGATCATATGCAGACACTCCCAATAAAGTATTTTGATACACATACCCACGGCGATATCATGTCTGTTTACACAAATGATGTTGATACACTCCGTCAGATGGTCAGTCAGAGTATTCCGCAGCTTTATTCCAGTGCCCTTACTCTGATAGGTGTGGTTATCTGCATGATCATAAGAAATGTACCCCTTACTATTGTTTCCTTCCTGATGGTAGGTCTGATGTTAAATATAACCATGCGACTTTCAAAGAAGAGCGGAACATATTTCCTGGCTCAGCAGAAATCTCTGGGTAAAGAAAATGGTTATATCGAAGAAATGATAACAGGCCAGAAGGTTGTCAAGGTATTCAGCCATGAAAAGGAGAGTATCGAAGAGTTTGATAAGCTGAACGAAGAACTTTATGAAAGTGCATATAATGCAAATAAATATGCAAATATACTTATGCCATCCATGGCACAGATTGGAAACTTAAGCTATGTTATATGTGTAGTGATAGGCGCATTTCTTGTGCTGACTCAGTTTGGAGTAAAAGGAGCAACCTTTGGAGGACTTGCCCCTCTTACAGTAGGAGGACTTGTTTCATTCCTTACATTTAATAAAAGTTTCAACATGCCAATAAATCAGGTTTCCATGCAGTTCAACTCCATTATTATGGCTCTTGCGGGTGCAGACAGAGTGTTTAAGCTGATGGATGAGAAGTCAGAAGATGACGAAGGCTATGTTACTCTTGTAAATGCAAAGGAAAATCCTGACGGAAGTCTTTCAGAAACAACTGAGAGAACGGGAATCTGGGCTTGGAAGCATCAGCACCAGGCGGACGGATCTGTGGATTATAAAAGACTCCAGGGAGCCATATTTATGGATGATGTTGATTTTGGATATACAGAGGAAAAGATGGTTCTTCATAATGTTTCTCTGGATGCAAAGCCCGGCCAGAAGATAGCTTTTGTTGGTTCAACGGGAGCGGGCAAAACCACTATTACCAATCTGATAAACAGATTCTATGATATTCAGGATGGAAAGATAAGATTTGATAACATTAATATAAATAAGATAAAGAAGGGAGACCTGAGGCGTTCTCTCGGACTGGTTCTGCAGGATACACATCTTTTTACCAATACCGTAATGGAGAATATAAGATACGGAAGGCTGGATGCCACTGATGAGGAATGTATTGAAGCTGCGAAGCTTGCAAATGCAGATCACTTTATAAGACAGCTTCCGGATGGATATGATACAATGCTTACAGGAGATGGAGGTAACTTAAGTCAGGGACAGAGACAGCTTCTTGCAATTGCCCGTGCTGCAGTTGCGGATCCGCCGGCTCTTATACTTGATGAGGCTACTTCGTCTATTGATACCAGAACAGAAAGAGACGTTCAGGAGGGAATGGATAAACTGATGTCCGGAAGGACGACATTTGTCATAGCTCATAGGTTATCAACAGTTAAAAATAGTGATTGTATAATGGTTTTGGAACAAGGAAGGATCATTGAGAGGGGTACTCATGATGAACTTCTGGAACAGAAAGGAAAGTATTATCAGCTTTATACTGGGGTCAGTGCATAAATAATTTTAGTACTGTGTAGTAAATATGTAATGGAGGGTAAGTGATATGAGGAATAAGGATAAACTTATCAGTATTATTATGGCTGTCATTATTTCTGCAGTAATGGGATTACTTTTTGCGTTTATTGCAAGAAAGTTTGCATCGCCACAACAGCTTCAGGCTATGCCGCCGGCACCGATAATGTTTATTACCAGTGTTGTGGAATCAATAATAGTAGGCGTAATAGTTGCTCTTGTTATTCCTATGGGAAAGATGGGACATGGACTCGCAGCAAGATTCAATGCGGCTCCACCATCAGTAAAGTTTAATCTGCTTAACAGTATACCTTTTGCGGTGATCAATGCCATTATTGTAAGTGCAATATGTAGTTTTATCAGTATAGCCCAGGCGCATGCCCATATACCTGCCGGCCAGGCACCACCATTATTTATTATGTGGATCGGACAGTGGCTGAAACTGCTTCCCCTTTCAATTATTGTCAGTTATGTTCTTGCCATAATCATAGCACCGTTTGTTGTGAAGGCAGTTGGGCCGGGTGGACCTCCAAATAAATGACCATAAAAAAATCGGGACTTAGTCCCGATTTTTTTGATAGTACTTTATGTAGTACTGACCATTCCGTTACTTTCCACATATTTACATATTGCATCAAAGGTTTCCGGGCTAAGGTCATGCTCGATCTTACATGCATCCTCGGCTGCGGTTTCTTCCTTAACTCCAAGCTTAACGAAAATATCCGTCAATACCTTGTGTCTTTTATATATTTTAGAAGCTATCTCATATCCCGAATCCGTGAGGGATATCATACCATCTTCATTAAAAGATATATATCCATTTTCACGAAGTCTTTTTGTGGCGTAGCTTACGCTGGGCTTGGAAACATTTAACTGATTTGCTACATCAATTGAACGTACATACCCCTTTTTTTCTTTTATCATAAGTATTGCTTCCAAATAATCTTCTGCAGATTGGTGAATTACCATTGTCACTATTTCTTACCTCCATATGATAACGTGAACTTATGTTAGCACATTTTAACCTTTAAAGCAATATATTATTTCATGCCGTGTTTACGCATGATTTCGTCGATTTGAGTTGATTTTTGCTTATAATGCGGATCCTTTTTTAAGTCGCGGTTGCAATGTCCGTTGCAGTTTGGTGCGTCAGGACAGGCGCCACAAGTGCCATGCTTGTATAGATAGCGGATGGCAAATATAAGCAAAACGGCGAGTATTAAGATTATGATCAGGGTGCTTAAATTCATTGGAGCTCCTTCATTAGTTATGTTGTAAATTAAAAGATATTATAATATGTTTTTGATAATAAGTAAAGTTTATTTAACAATAATTAAATAACTTTTACCGATGGCTAAGGAAGGATGTAGATGAAATTTGGGTGACATAAAATTGAGAAAAAATGAATTTTTGGGCATATTTTTGATATAAATGAAGAATAATTAGTACAAAATTTAATATTTTTCTTAAAAAAGCCACAAAATATTGTGGCTTTTTTATTTGAATGATGATACAATAACTCTGTCTATGTTCTGTAAACCAATTTATGGAGATTATTACATTGAACAAAAAAGTAAGAAATTGCCTTTTAATAGTTGCTTCACTTTTAATGATCGTTTTTTGTGTTGCACTTGGAAATGGCAAAGCAAATGTAGTTAATAAGAGTGAAGTTAATTCAGCTAAGGCCAGCGCTGCCAGCATGGAACCTGATACAACCAGGTACATGCAGGAGAATACTGAACTTGGTACATATGGTGATGTTCTGATGTCTACCCAGGAACCGCTATATGCGACTGAGACAGATGCTGAGCCTGGTGATGACTTTGCAGTTGATGAGGTTGACAGCTTTATGGCCGGCATGAGCACGGAAGATAAAGTTGCACAGCTGTTTTTCATTACGCCCGATGCACTGACCGGTACAGAGGGTGTTACTATGGCGGGAGATGCAACCAAGTCAGCAATAGAAGATATTCCGGTTGGCGGAATAATATATATGGGAGATAACCTTCAGTCACATACTCAGGTTAAGGAAATGCTTTCTAACACAAATACCTATAGTATGGACAGAGTCGGTCTTCCTATGTTCATGGCAGTCGATGAAGAAGGCGGTACTGTTGCAAGAATTGCCGGAAGTGGCAGATTCGGTGTAAAAGATGTGGGAAATATGGCTGACATCGGTGCAACAGGTACAGTAGACGATGCAAGACAGGCAGGAGAAAGTATCGGAAATTATCTTTCGGATCTTGGCTTTAATATTGATTTTGCTCCGGTAGCCGATGTGCTTTCTAATTCTGAGAATTCTATAGTTAAGTACAGATCCTTTGGCAGTGATCCTGAGAAGGTTTCAGAAATGTCTGTAGCAGTAGCAGATGGTCTCAAATCAGAAGGGATAGATGCTGTTTTTAAGCATTTCCCCGGACATGGTGCCACAGCCGGAGATACACATGTTGGTGCTGCATTTACAAATAAAACATATGAAGAACTAGCAGCTGATGAACTGGTTCCATTCCAGAATGCCATTGACAATGGTGCAAAATATATAATGGTAGCTCATATATCAGCACCGAATCTGACAGGTCA
>ODAI010068464.1_pt1 | contig 13611 bp, 6 predicted proteins | sample 1539321 | NCBI WGS metagenome assembly ODAI01 (sample SAMN02144231, study PRJEB22623) | gut metagenome | biome: sheep rumen | host: Ovis aries | place: New Zealand
AAAAAAGAGGAAAAATAGTTTAGATTTTTATTCCTGTTAATTGATATTGGTCATGAAATTGCATCAATTAGAAAAAAGTAAGTGATTTAAAGATAAGGCACGCAGACTTGGAAGATGAAATGCTTCTAAGGGTAATTATTCTGGTAAATGACTTAAAGGTCAGAAAGCTAGAAGTGGAAAGTCTGTAAGACCATTTTTCGAATGAGGACAGACTCCTGTAGTGATGAGAATGCCTAAAGCTAAAGGATTCAAGAGGGCTGATAAATGGATTGATAAGTACGTAATTATTAATGTTGCGACTCTTGAGCAAGATACAGCTATTGCTACTGAAGTAAATAAGGCAGTTCTTAAAGATGCTGGATATATCAAAAGTATTTCAGATTTGGTTAAAGTCTTGTGAAATGGAGAATTGAAAAAAGCTCTTAACTTTACTGGAATTGAAAAATTCACTAAATCTGCAGTGGAAAAAATTGAAAAAGCAGGAGGAAAGATTTCATAGTCTTTCCTTGTTTTTATGTTATCACTTATTGTTCTGATGAAAAAGTTTATGAGAAAAGTGAATGAGATAATTACCAACAAGGTCATTATGAAAAAAGTGTATTTTACGTTGGGGATTCTCGCTATATATAGGTTATTAGTATTTATTCCAGTTCCATTTGTGGATATATCATCATTGATGAGTGAAACTATTGATTCTGGAGCTGCTGGTGGATTTGGATATTTGGTGATGTTGATGTGATGAGCATTGGAAAACTTCGCTATTATAGCAATCTGAGTATCTCCTTATATCACAGCTTCAATCATACTTCAGCTTTTGACTTCTGTGGTTCCTTCTTTGGAGGAGTTGACAGAACAGTGAGAAGTTGGTCATAATAAGATAAATCAATATACTAGATTATTGACAGTGCCTATGGCTTTCTTACAGTGAATTTGAATGACATATTTGATGAATTCAATGCTTTGAGGAAATGCAGTATCTACAGATTTCGTTACAGTATTGTTGGTAGCATTTGTGCTTACTGTTGGATGAATTGGACTTATGTGGCTTTGAGAATTGATTACTGAAAAATGAGTTTCGAATGGTATATCATTATTAATTTTTGCTTCAATCGTATCTTGAATATTCCAAAAGTGATATAATAGTCTGACAGCGTGAACAGATTGGAAATATGTATTGTTGTTTATGATTGCTATAGTATTGATTCTTATTCTTCTTTCGGTATTTATCCTTAAATCTACGAAAGAAATTCCTGTAATTTATACGAGAAGTGGAAAAGTACAACAATCAAGTATTCTTCCTATTCCTATGAATCCAGTTTGAATGGTGCCTATTATATTTGCTATGGCTTTCGTTTCATTCCCATATTTGTGTTTTCAATTGTTGCACAACTTTATGCCTATGAATGAGAAAATAGCAGCTATATCTAATTGGATCGAATTGCATTTGAATATATATTCAAATAATCCATGATGGTTAGCAATACTGTGTTATGTAATATTGATAGTTGCATTTACCTTCTTGTATGCTATGATTACTTTCTCTCCTGATAGGATATCAGATAATATCCAGAAGAGATGAGGATATGTACCATGAATTAGACCATGAAAAGCTACGGCTAAATATATTAATTGAATATTAATGCATTTATGTTTGTGGTGAGGACTTTGATTGGCTTTGATAGCTTGTTATACTTACATTTTCAATTGGATTCCGTTTCTTCAAAATATTTCAACTGCGCTTGGAGGTTTACCAGCTGTAGTAACGGGATCTGGAATAATCATTATCGTTTGAGTAGTTCAAGAGTTAATTAATAAATTTCAAACAGATATGGTTATGAAGAGATATGAAAAGTACTAATACAATGAATATAAAAAATCCCTCGATTGAGGGATTTTTTTGTGGTTCAAAATAATGGTATATTAAAATAAACCTAATTGTTGGGGTTTTTCAAATTCTTTTTTCATCTCATTTAAAGGCTTTTGTAGTCAGTTTAGTCAGTTTTGATTACAAATAATGTCGATATATTTAGTTCAATCGAAGTTAAACTTAAAACTATCTAATTGTGTTTGTGATAAATCAACATTAGCTAGTTGAATCATTTTTTTGGAAAAAAATGCGTCATCTTTTTGACTTTCTAGAATAGTGCGTTCAGAATTTTCTAATTCATTTAAATGTTCATAAATGTTTTCAATAGTTCCATAATGTTGAACTAGACTTTGAGCCTTTTTCTCACCGATTCATGTTACTCATTTGATATTGTCGGCATTATCTCCAAGTAGAGCAAGGTAATCTACGATATATTGAGGTTCAAAACCAAATTCTGCGAGAAAATCTTTTTTCTGATATGGTAGGTCTTTCACAGGATCTACGATGAAAACTCAGTCTGTAAGCAATTGTTTCAAGTCTTTGTCAGCAGAATATACGTACATTTCTAAATCTGAATTTTTATATTGTTTTACAAGAGAAGCAATCACGTCATCAGCTTCGTATCATGGAGCAATCTGTGAAGTAATTCAGAGTTCTTTTATTATATTTTGAATAATTGGAATCTGAGATTTGAAATCATCGTCCATTTTCTTCCTTGTGGCTTTGTAGTCCGGAGCTAATTCGTGACGAAAGGTTTTTTGCGGTGCATCCCATGCAATTGCTACGAAATCTGGCTTCTTGTTAAGACGTTTGAGAAGCATACGCAAAAATCAATACACGGCGTTCATATTATGTCACTCAGAATTTTTCATCTCTGGAAATGCATAATACGCACGGTATAAAAAGGCAAATCAATCGAATAAAAAGAAGTTTTTCATTGTGTGGAGTGTGGATAAATGTTATGCTTTTCAATGTTTGCCCCTTTTAAGGGGAAATGTCCGTTAGGACAAAGGGGTTGAAATCCCTCTCCCCGATAAATCGGGGTATCTCCCTTTAAAAAGGGAGAACAAAAGTTATGCAATTATTTTGTCGAGTTGTTTGTGTAAATCTTCGAGATTTCAGTCATTATTAACTACAAAGTCTGCCATAGCTATACATGCATTGATATTCTGTTTACTTGGATCTGAATTTTCGCTTTCTAAACGTTCTTGTTCTTGGAATTTTTCAAAAGTTACAAAATCTGACGCACTTTTTCTGGCTATGGCTCTTTCAAATCTAAGTTTTTGGTCAGCATTTACAGCTAAGAGAATAAAATCAGAGTTTTTTTTGAGACTTTCTACTTCTCAAATAGCACGTACAGATTCAATGATGGCATCTTTACCATTTTTTTGAGCTTGTAAGAAAAGTTGATCAGTAATGTAGGATGGTCAGTAGTTTCTACGTAAATCATTTGCTACTTCACGCATACTATCTCTATCCAAGGGTAGTCACCTTTTTTCGATTTCCTCAGTTAAAAATCAACGCACTGAATAATGAGCAAATCATTTTTTCTCCACGAGATAATTTACGATTTCTCATTTTCATGCAGCTTGCGGACCAGTAATTCAGATGATTTTCATGAAATGGATGATGAAATAAAAATTAAATCAGTTTTTTTATATAAATTTTAGGATTATAAACAAATATAAAATGGTGAGTTTTTTATAGAAATGTTTTTAATTAATGATAATATGTAATTTTTGTCTGTTGGCTATATATTTTATAATCTTATTATATTAATGGTTGTTAAAATATTTATTTGAGATTGACTACAAAATGCTCTTGAATAGTATTTTTTTGTTTTGTGGATAGAAAATCCACTGTTTGTTTTTTATTTTTATATACAAAAGACATGAAAAAGAGTTTTTTCTTTAGGTGAGTATCGATACTGGGAGCAGTATTATTACTTGCGACTAGTGTGATGCCTGGATTGACAAAAGTGTATGCTGAATCTTATTCAGAGAATCCAGAAAGTTTAGGATTAAATTGGGAATATATTTATAATGAAGCGACTTGGAATGAAGCATATGCAAATCCAACATTACAGGCTTATTATACATGGTCAGATCAGGCTAATGCTCCTTATAAAGAAGATCTATGGAACTCAGCAAGTGGACGTGCAGCAAATATCAATGATGCTCATAAGACTAATGATAAGTATGATCTTGATGAAAATGGTAATTATATATATGATAACTGTGAACGTAATTGGTCAGGTGCTGTTTCTGCTCCATGAGCAAAATATCCATGGGCTGTTGTAAGTATTCCTAAACCTTTTACATGAACTATAAGTTTTAGTTATAATGGTTGAGAGCCTGTTTATCCTTGGGGAGAAGCTGTAAGGTTATTTACTAGAGGGTTTGGAATTGCCTCAATCCCAGAGGAGTTTAAAAATAATTCATTCTTAATTCCTGAAAATGCTAGTATAGCAAATGGTGAATGGGAGGGAGAAGTTGGTGAAGCTTCAACATTTGATCCAACTAAACTTGTTATTACCTTAATACAAGCTCATAGCTTAACTATTCATTATGTATACAGTAATTGAGATGAAGCAGCTGAGGATTATACTTGAGAGTTATTAGATTGAGAAGAATATAGTCATGCATCACCAGATGTAGCAAATTATACACCAGATGTGGCGACAGTGAGCGGAACAATAACAGATGATGTAGAAGTAACTGTTACATATGCACCTACTAATGATGTTAATGAAAATGGAATAGCTGATGAAGAAGAAACAACATATACAGTTTCATTTGATACAAATTGATGAACACCTGCTACAATAGAAAGTCAAACAAATTTACTTCCTGGACAAAAAGCTGAAAAGCCAGAAAATCCAACAAAGGAATGAAATGTTTTCGTGTGATGGTTAGATGATGAAAGTAACGAATTTGATTTTGATCAAGCTTTCGAAAATATTACATGAACTGCTACTAAAACTGTAGCATTAACAGCTCAATGGGAAGCTATGACTTCATCTTGAGGTGCAATGATTGAACAAGAAGATGGAACATGAACATGAATGGTAGTAGAAGCTGATACCCCTGCAACATCAACTGATGCATCAGCAGTACAATCAAGCAATTCAATAGCTACAGTTCAATGAGAAGTTGAACTAGATGTTTATAATGATGCAGATTGAGATTGAGCTGCTGATGGTACTGATCCAATCTCAACAAAAGTTAATTTCACAAATCCAGTATTGGTTAGAATCCCTGTAAGTTCATGAACAAGTGTAAAAGTTAAAGTAAAGCACAATGGAGAAAGTACATTTGGAATAGAATGATTAACTACAAATAGTGGAGCTTCTTGTGCAGACTGAATATCAGATGCTGCTTATGATGGAAGTGAAATTCCTGCAAATTGATATGCAGAAATATGGACATGTTCAGCTTCTACTTTCGTAGCTTATACGGAAGAAGCAAATCCATCTTCTTCAAATAAGACTTCATGATGATGAGGTGGAGGATCTTCTAAAACAACAAAAGCTGATGATGCAAAAGCTACTACAGGTGATGATACTACAGTAAATGAAACAGTAGCTGAAGAAAATAATTGAGAAAATGCAGGAGAACAAAAACCAGCAATGACTGAAACTCAAGCTGTAGAAAAATTTGGACAAGAACAAATCGATGCTTATAAATGGGCTTTAGAAAAAGGAATTACTACTATGAAGACAGTAGAAGCTGCTAGATTAGACGAACCTCTTACAAGAGCTGAATTAGCTAAGATGATGGTAGTATACATTCAAAAGGTTCTTAAGAAAGATCCAGTAGTTACTTGAGATGTAAAATATTCTGATGTAAAAGTGGAAGAAATATGAGATTTGGTTGATTATGTTAAATTGGCTTATCAATACCAGATTATGTGAATTAATGCTGATGGAACTCCTATTGAATTATTCAATCCTCATGGAATAGTATCAAGATGAGAGTATGCAACAGTATTCTCTAGAGTACTATTCGGTGATAAATTCAACAAGAGTGGGGAAGATTTCTATACTAACCATCTAGAAGCTCTTAAGACTGCATGAATCCTTACTAATACACTTCCATCAATTCAGGAAATGAGAGGATGGGTAATGTTGATGATGTATAGAAGTTCTCAAAATGGTGAAGCTATAGAAAAAGTAGTAACTGCTACTGAAGAGAATAAAGATGAAACAAAAGCTGAAGAAACTACTAATGCAGAATCTACAACAGGAGATACAGCTGAGATTCCTACTACAGAAGAAAAAAGTGAAACTACTGTAGAAAATATAGAGACTATGGCTGAAAGTACAACTGGGGATGTGGCAGAAGTTAATACATGAGCAGTAGCAGAGGTAGCAACGTGAGATGCAGCTTCTAACTAGTTATTATTTGTATTTATATGAAAAAGTCGCTCTGAAATGGGCGGCTTTTTTGTTTAAAGGGTTTATATTTTTTTGTATGGAAATTTTTGTGCACATTGTTATATCTTAGTCAGATTTTCTTCTTATTTTATTCTAAAGAAATATGGAAAGTACTGAGTTTATACTTGACTATACTCCTCCTGCATGATTTCCTAAAAGAAAAAAGAGAGATACTTGAACATGTGCACTATATACGTTGAAAGCAGTGATAGAAGCTAAAACATGAGAAGATAGGAAACTGAAGGATTATGCAGATTGACTCCGATCATATGTGTCTAATTTTATGACACCATGGAGTCTTACTTCAGTATTGAAAAAACACAGCTTAAAATATAAAATATTGAAATACAGATTTGTAAAAAAAGCTGAAAGATTGAAATTATTAAAAGAGGAACTTTTATGAGGTCCCATTATACTGGCTACAGCAAATGGTTTGACGAAGAAAAAATATTTTTCCTGGAGAAAAGCATTGATGCATTGGCATTATATTTCTTTGTGGTGATATGATGATAATGAAGAATGTTTCTATGTTTATGATAGTTCGTGTGCTATGGAATTAGATCCAACATTGAAGAAATGAACTATAAAAATTCCGTATAAATATGTGTTAAAATATCGGAATATCTGATATTATAAAATTTATTCAAATTTTGGCATAGCCGTAAAGTATTAAACGCTTGACAAATATTTGATTTAATTGTTTTTTTTGTGATATAGTTTTGTTGCAGTGTTTTTTTTGAAAATGTTAGTTTATAATTGTATAATTTGGAGATTTGTGTTCTGATTTTTTGAAGGAATTAAGATTCATGTGTGTATTTATTTAATCATCACTTTGTAATAAAAATATAAAAAGTCAACTTAAAAATGGAGATATTTTTTCAGATTTTTGCAAAATTTGTCATTTTTGAGTATAATTATTACTGAAAGCGTGTTTTACGAAAACGTGATTTTGATTATGAAAAAGTTGAAGAAAATCTTATCTTTATTAACATTGATAGTAGTGGTCTGATCAGAGATTCTGACATCTTTTTCTTATGCATTAAATGATTTGTTAGAAAATTCTGAAGATGTTCAAGTTGAAATAGTAGAAGAAACAGAAGCAGTAATTGATGAAGATAGTAGTGATGAAAATGGTAGTGATGAAGTGTCTGAAGATATTGAGTGAATTCAAGAAGTAGATGAAGAAGATTCAAAAGAAAATTTGGATGATATAGTTCCAGAAATACAAGAGAATGAGGATTGAATGTTAGATGAAGTAGAAGAATGATTAGATGAAAAAGTCGAAGAAAATGTTCACGAAATGGGAAATGATGATAGTGATGATAATGTTGATGCTCAAGAAATAGATGAAGAAGATTCTGAAGAAAATTTGAATGAATGAAATGTGGAAGATAAACAAGAAAATAAGGAATCACAAGATATTGATGGAGAAGCTTTGTGAAATCCTATTTTAAATGATGATGAAAATAAAGAAGATTGAGATAATGGAGAAGCTTGAAATGAGAATGGAGAAGATTGAAATGAGAATGGAGAAGCTTGAAATGAGAATGGAGAAGCTTGAAATGAGAATGTAGAAGCCTGAAATGAGAATGCAGAAGCTTGAGATAAGGATAAAGAAGAAAATAATTTGGTAGAAAATGAGAATGATGAAAAAGATGGAGAAGGTGCTCAGTGAGAAATTTTGGAGAAATCTAGTGTTAAGATTTCAGAAACGCAAAACAATGAGTGAATAGTTGAGAATATGTCTGAAAATTTAGAAACTATAATTACAAAAATTAGATATTTCTTTAAAAAGGAATGAGATAGTAGGTATATAAAGTATGGTAGAGATGGAAATAATATTGGTATAATTACTTTGAAAGATCCAAAAAACTCTGCTTCTATTACGATAATGGATAAGAATTTGGGAGCGAAGGTTGTATGAGTAAGCAACGGATCGTATGGATATTATTTTCAGTGGTGAAACAATCATTGAGTGGAAACTGTGAATTCTGCGAATAAAACAACTAAAAAAGCAGTATATAATGATGGTTATTACAATCATGGATATGATGGTAGATGAGAGTTTATAATTTGAAGTTCAGATTATTGGGAAAATGGAGAGCATTATAATAGTTTGTGGTGAAGTGAATCGAAGGAGAGTTCTAGATATGGAGCGTGTCCGGTTGGATATCATATACCAACAATAAAGGAGTGGAATCAGTTGTTGAATATATGGTGAAATATTCATACTCAAGATAATTCTGAAGGCAAAACAACATTAAGATATTCGGCAAATTATTCTACGAGGAACATTCATGCATTTAAAAGTGCAGCCACTCAGTGTGTACAGTGAGATAATGAGTGTGTGGATGAAGATAAAATTTCAAGTATTGTCGAAATTTTGTCATCTGAACTGAGACTTCCATTGGCTGGAAGCTATGATGAAAATGGAAATTTTCATGATGGTCTGTGAGTATATTGGACATCAGTATCAAAAAATGGTAATGCGGCATGAGTTTTTGATATGAATGCATATATTTGAGAAAGAGAAGATGGTGTATTGCAATATAAAGCACAGGGGCACAATATTAGATGTTTTAAAAATGTGGAACCGTATGAAGCACCAGTAAATTTAGAAATACAAAATGAAGAATCATCTAGTAACAGTGAATCTATGGACTCTTTAGTCGATGAATCGATTTCAGAATGACAAATATGAACTGGAATAGATTCTCAGCAAAATTGAGTAAATCTTGATGGGTCTCAGAATTTCGAAGAGAATCCACAAGATTCTTATCCAGAAAACGATATCCTATCAGATAATGAATCAGATTCAGTAATTCAAGATACGACTGGAGATTCAGTAAATAAGGAAACAAATACAAAAGAATATACGATTACATGGAAAAATGAAGATGGTAGTGTCAGAGATATTACAACAGTAGAATATGGGCAGATGCCAACGCATGAAGATCCAGTTCAGCCATCTGATGCACGTTATTCATATAAATTCGCTTGATGGGAACCTGAATTAAAAATAGTAGATGGAGATGCTGAATATAAGGCAAAATACGTATATATACCTATGGAGTATACAGTTACATGGAAGAATGAAGATGGAACAATAATTGATACTACTAAAGTAGCATACGGACAAACACCAACACATGCAAATCCAATTCAACCATCAGATGAAAAATATTCATATAAATTTACATGATGGGAGCCAAATCTTGGTGAAGTGAAATGAGATATAGAATATAGAGCAAAATATGAATATATAGTAAATAAGTTCGCTATAACGTGGAAAAATGAAGATGGAACAATAATTGATACTAGTAAAGTAGCATATGGAGAAATACCAACTCATGAAAATCCAATTCAACCATCAGATGCACATTATTCATATGAGTTCTCTGGATGGAATCCTGAAATTTCTGAAGTAAAATGACCAGTAGAATATAGGGCAACATACAAATATATTGTAAATAAGTATACGGTTATACGACAAAATGAAGATTGAACAATATTAGAAACAGATGAAGAAGTAGAATATTGAAGTATCCCGACATATGATTGAGAAATTCCAGTAAAACAGTCAGACTGAATTTATGAGTATTCCTTTGAATGATGGAATTCAGCAGTTTCTGAAGTAACATGAGATATAGTATATATAGCTACATATAATGCAGAAGAAATTGGACAAAATATACAAGATGTTACACTTGAGACATCGGAATGACAGGAAGATATAGAGAATGATAATAATAGCCAATCTTGAGAGGAAGAGTTGTTCAGCCCAGATGGATGAGAATCTTATCTGTGAGATAATGAGGAAAATATACAAAATTCTTTAGAAGAAAGTCCAGAATGAAATGCAGATAATAATGATTCTTCAACTAATATTTCAGAATGAGAAAATACTATACAAGAATGAAAAAATCTTGAAGAAGGACAATGATTCTTTGGATGATTATGGGAAACTTTGAAGTCGTTCTTCTTGGATGATGAAGAAGACGGGTATCTGAGAGGATCAGAAACAATTGACGATATTTTAGTAAGTGTAGAAGCAGAAGAATGAACTTTCCCAGTATGAACAGAGGTAGTAATTAAATGAGTTTCTGAGGAGAGATTGGAAATTATTCAAACTTCTTTGATAGAAGATGAAAATAATAACGTTACAGAAAATGCTCAAATAATAGCTTTTGATATATCTTTTGTATATTCATGAGAAGAGATGCAGCCAGAGAAGAAAGTATCAGTAAAATTTAACTATAGAGAAAATTCAGATTTTCAATGAGCATCAGAGAAAGAATTAGGTGTATATCATATTGATGATGAAACTGATGAATGAACAGAAATTCAAGTAACCAGTAAAGATGGAGATGAAATAGAAATATTAGCAACAGATTTTTCTATTTATGTTTTAACACTTTCTGATAGTAATAGTATAAAATTAACATTGAATCCAGGAGATTGAACAATTATAACATGAAATAATATAGTGGTTGATGAACAATGAATTTGAACAATTACATCAGTAGATGGAGATATAACACTTCCATTAGCTATACGAGAAAATCATGTATTTGTATGATGGTATACATCACAAACACCATCTCTACAAAGTTTTGCATGAAACGGATGAGATGAATATCATGTAAACAGTAATACCACTTTGTATGCTAAATGGTGTAATAATGGATACACAATAAACACAGAAAAAACAACATGTATACTGGAGTGAAATCTGAGAACTATTTTAGATCAAAATCCAAATTTTACGTGGTGAGAAAAAGAAATTCCTATGCCATTGTGATGGACAAATGAAGAAGACCCAATATCTATTGTGATGATGGATCGTAATCTTTGAGCTTCAACTCATGGTACCGAATCAAATGCATGGTGATATTATTATCAATGGTGAAATAACTATGGTTTTACTCAGAATCCTCCTACTATTCTTAGAAATATTGCCAATATAAATTTGTCTTTATATGCACCATCAACATATTATAGTTGAACTTATATTATATGAAAAGTGAATAATACAACTTTCCCAAATTGGGCTACAACAGATAATTATAATATATGGTGATATTATTCAGGTACAAATGAAGCTAAACAATGACCATGTCCAACCAATTGGCATGTCCCTACAATTGAAGAATGGAGAAAGGTAGTAGAATATTGGTCATGAAATAATGGATGAATGAATGTGCCTAATTTTAGGGCAGAATTGGCTCTTCCATTAGCATGATGACTCACTCGTTCAGCTGCAACTCTCGAATCTGGTAATGTAGCTTGATTTTATAGAACAGTAACACCAAATATACCAAGTAAATTTGCCTATGATTTCCTAGTTAGGAGTGATTCGTATGATGTAAATTATAGTGAGAATCTTGTGAACTGACGTCAAGTGCGTTGCTTTAAAAATGAAGATGCGATAGTTCGTAGATATACTGTAACATATAATGATGGTATAGATAATAGAGAAATATTTGAAGATCAGATTTTCTCATGATTATTAAGATGAGATGATTTTCCTCAATTTAGTTGACAAATTCCATGACGGACTGGTAACGATTGAACTTATCATGAATTTTTGTGATGGTTTTTAGAATGAACTGAAATAGCTTTTAACTTGTCAGGTGCAAAAGTAATTGAAAGTGTTTCATTATATGCTATGTGGACATGATGTCCAGATGGTGAAGAACCAAATGCTCTAGGTTTTTGTGTACCTACAGCAGAGGAACAGAGAAATAGACAGATAGTTCAGGATTTGGAGTTATATCTCTTGGCAAGTGATCAAAATAAAATACATTATACGATGATGGATCGTAATATGTGAGCTACGGAAGTATTTAATAAATATTATGATGCTCCAAATCCGGCATCTTTGGGATATTTATATCAATGGTGAAATAATTACTGATTTCCTGCTCAATGAGATTTAGCACAACAATGAGTTTTTCTCAGAACTTCACAAGTACCAAAAAATATATGGAGTGTGTGAGTTCCATCAAATTATGCTAGTGGAACTTATTATTCAAATGCAGGTAGTCATGCATCATGGATGGGAAGCCCAAGTAAAACAGATTGAATTTGGTGATGAACGTGAGATACAAGGAATGCTAATTGATGAAATACAACATTAGAAGCTAGACAGTGACCATGTCCAGTATGATATCATGTGCCAAGTACATTGGAATGGACGACCATTTTTACGGATTGGAGTTGATCAAATATATGAGTATCTCATGCTAAGATGCAAAATAAAATAGAAGCTATTTATAAATTTTCAGAAGATTTATTACTTCCACCTGCATGAAGAAGAGGGCCTTCCTGAGCTTTAGATTATATATCAGCTTTAAGTTATTGGTCATCAAGTCCAGCAACATCAGATACTGTTAGAGCTGATTGACTTTATGCAAAACCAGATGATAAGATAGAAATACCAAATGCTGACTGACGTTCCAGAGCTAGATCCGTCCGCTGTGTAAAAAATGTAGTAAATACAAGTGCAACATCTATTGCAGCGGATGATATACATTTGGATGGATGATGAAATGCTGTAATTTCAATTGATAATTGAGTGATATCAACACTCTGAACTCCTACAAGAGTAGATTCCACATTCAATGGGTGGTATACTACATCAGATTTTTCATGAAATCCATTGTCTACATGAGATACAGTATCAGCATGAAGTAGTTTATATGCCAAATTTACATGTAATGAATCATGATATGTATGGAATGGAACCATATGTGAAGATTGAGTAAGACTAATTTTTGATAGTATGGGATGAACAGAGATATCTTCACAATTAATAAAATCCGGAACTACATGAGTTAGACCAGCAGAGCCGACTAAGACTTGATATGTATTTAGTGGTTGGTATTTAACATGAGAAACAGAAAATGAATTTAATTTCACATGAACTATAATTACAGAATCAACAACACTATATGCTCATTGGAATACATGACAATATGAAGTTAGCATAGTATCAAATAATGAAGATTATGGAACAGTGGATAGCGGTTCAATAATAGCAGACTTTTGAACGCCAATTTTTACAAATTGAAATGAATTAACAATCTGATTTACAACTGTGATAGCTACGCCAGCGACAAGCGGTGAGCAATATACATACACATTCAGTGGTTGGACATTTGAAAATTGTGGAATCGAATGATCTGAATCTGTTACTACAAATTGTGAGATTACAGCAAATTTTGATAGAATATCAAATGGATATACTGTAACATGGAATAATAGTGACGGAACTACATTAGAAACAGATTTAAATGTTCCATATGGA
>ODAI010847808.1_pt1 | contig 13611 bp, 9 predicted proteins | sample 1539321 | NCBI WGS metagenome assembly ODAI01 (sample SAMN02144231, study PRJEB22623) | gut metagenome | biome: sheep rumen | host: Ovis aries | place: New Zealand
GGAACATCCAGCCGTCATCCCGAACTTGATTCGGGATCTGTGGAACATGGCATTTGGACTTTTAAAGACCCTGAAATAAATTCAGGGTGACGGAGTTGCATTCGTGGCACTGCTCCGGAAACATACAGCCGTCATCCCGAACTTGATTCGGGATCTGTGGAACATGGCATTTGGGCTTTTACAGACCCTGAAATAAATTCATGGTGACGGGACTGCATTCGTGGCACTGCTCTGGGAACATCCAGCCGTCATCCCGAACTTGATTCGGGATCTGTGGAACATGGCATTTGGACTTTTACAGACCCTGAAATAAATTCAGGGTGACGGAGTTGCATTCGTGGCACTGCTCAGGGACCGCCTTCGACAGGCTCAGGGACCGGGGGCGTCAGCAACTAGGGTTGCAAGCAAACCTTCGCCCTTCCAATTGGGGGTAGGATTTGTTGTTGGACACTTTATGCAAATGCAACCTGTGACCGATTGCAGATTCAGGAGCAGGAAAGCTCTAGGCCATCGTAGGCTGCTTCTACGCTTCCACCGGATTTTACAATTGCACTCAGGGCAGGAAATTTTTCCAGCAGGGTCAGGACGTATTCATTAATTTCTGTGTGGCTTTTGTTGTGGGTTATGTGGGTAAGCCAAGTGTGGCGGGGAGCAAGGATGTTTGCGGCCTCCAGTGCCTGTTCAAAGGAAAAGTGGGTTGAATGGGGCTTTTCGCGGAGTCCGTCTATTACAAGGTGCTCCAAAGTTCCCGCGTTTTTTGCAATTACATCGAAGGTTTCCTGCGGTATAGAAGAACAGTCCGTAAGGTAGGCAATGCTTTTTCTTTTTTGCAGTGGAGCATCTTCGTAGAGCAGGTAGCCGTTACATTCAAGGTGGCCGTGCATGATGGGAATGGGAATTGCGCAAATGGATTTTGTTCTTATTGGGTTTTCTGCGCTAAAGGCGGCCGTGTCTTCCAAAAGTATCTTGGGTTTTCCGCCGCCTTCTTTTACAGGCATAAAAATGTAGTCAAAGCGGTTTTTTGTGTCGCGGATTGTCCATGCGCTTGCATAGACAGGAAGGCCTTCGCCTTCTGTTTCTTTTGCATCCGGGTTTGAAGGGTCAACTGACTTTGTGTGGCTAAAGATGCGTACGTCGTCAAGGCCGTTAAGGTGGTCTGCGTGGCTGTGGGTAACAAGGACGGCATCCAGTTTTTCAAGGCCGCACCTAAGGGCCTGCATGCGGAATTCCGGGCCTGTATCTATTACAATAGAAGCATCTGCGCTTTGAACAAGGGCGCTTGCCCTCATGCGCTTGTCCCTGCTGTCTACAGAAGTGCACACTTTGCATTTGCAGGCTATTACCGGCACACCGTGGCTGGTTCCGCTGCCCAATATCGTCATTTTCATTGCTACAGTGTAAACTTTATTGCAATTTATGGCAACCAAGCAAATGCAAACACCCGGAAATCAATTTTGTGTTTCACTCCCAGAAAAATCTGTCAGAAACGCCTCAGTTGCGCGTATAAGGTATTAAGGTCGCTAACGCTCCCCCGCGCAAAGGGCATTTCTGCCAGATTTTTCTTCCGTTTCACACAAAATTGATTTCCTATATTATGTATGATATATGCTGTTTGCCATAAGGGTAAGTTCACACTGTCTACAAAAATATACAAGGGATAAAAAGGGAAATGCGTCTACTATTGTAGACAAAAGGGTAAAAAAGGTGTCAAAATTTGTTCAAAAAAGTTCAAAACCGAAAAAAAAACTCCAAAAAAAATACACCTTTTGGGGAAATTAGAAATTTATCTTAAAACTAAGGAAGAAAGACCATAGGTTTCCCCAAAAGGGCCTTTCCCTCAAAAATTAAATCTAAAAAATTCAGACAATTTTTAACTCTTGAAAATAAAAGAAATTACATAAGCCCATATTGGACTTGCCGTTAAAAAGACAAAAAATTCAAAGCCCCCATCTTGTAAAATCATCCTGCAAGGAATTCATTCTGGAAGGCAAGGGCAGGCGCATTTTCTTTACTGGCAAGGACAAGGGTTTCTATGCAAAGAAATCTTGGCAAAGGCAAAAAGTTGGCACGGAATTTGCTAGTAACTATATGTAGTATCAAAATTGAGTACCAAAAAAGACAGGAGTAAGAAATGAAAAGTGAGGTCAACAAAAATTATATTTCTCAAATCCAAAAGTACCCGCTTTTAAGTGCCCAGGAAGAGCTGGAGCTTGCAGACAGAATTCAGGGTGGCGACAAGAATGCCCTCAACAGTCTGATAAACAGCAACCTGCGTTTGGTCGTAAGCATTGCATACCGCTTTTATTCGGCAAACATGTCAATTATGGACTTGATTCAGGAAGGAAACATGGGGCTTATCACTGCAGCCGGAAAATTCAAGAGCTGCTTTAGCACAAGGTTTTCCACCTACGCCTACCCCTGGATTGTCCAGTACATGAACCGCTACGCTTCTTCTAGAATGGCATTCATTCCCCTGCCCCACCGCAAGGAAGACATGATCCGCAAAATAAAGGAAGCCGCAGCCTATCTTTCAGGCCAGAACGGAACCGAACCTTCAAGCGCAGAAATTGCAGTATTCCTTAGCATTCCAGAAGAAAAAATTGACCGCTACATGAGCTACGAATACAGCGTGTCTTCACTTGATTCAGAGACAAATTCAGAAGATTCAGGCACATCTATTATAGACTTCCTTGCAGACTTTACCTACAACCCCGAAGAGAATTATCTGGACAAGGAAAAGAGGGCCCACATAAGGAGCCTTGTAGACATTCTTCCTTCCGCAGAGAAGAACGTAATATACATGCGCTACAACTTTAACGGAGAAAAGAACGCAAAGACCTTGCGCGAAATTTCCAAGGTTGTAGGAATAAGCCCGGAAGCTGTCCGCCAGATAGAAATTCGTGCGCTAAAGCATTTAAGGACAGACTTCTCCACACAGGAAAAGGCTGTTGCAAGAATGTAGAAAAAAGGAAACCTACGCCACCGGGTAAAAATTACATCCGTGCAATTTTTACCCTACAAGTTTTCAAAAGAAAACTTGCAGTTTTTTCTAAACACAAATGACGCGCCCTCCATGGCGCTACTTGTTTGAAAAACGGTGGTGACGAAAGTAATATTAAAGTAGTAGAGAAATTGCATGGTAGAGCAAAAAAACTACCGTCCAAATAAAAATACAATAACTAAAAAAGAAAGTGGACAGAGGAGAGAGTAAAGCACTGTCCTAATTAAAAAAAGGAATTACAGTAAAAAAGTTAATAAAGACTTTGGGCAACCAGCCCCAGCACAAGGGGTATAAAAAGGTTGTCCAAGTCTTTTAGAGGAAGCAATTCTATAAACATTCCCACAGACGCAACGCAAAGCGCAATCTTTGCATTATAGCAAACCAAAAAGCAAGAAATAAAAATAGCGGCAAAACAGGTAAGGCTCCCTGCAACGGTTTTTCCCTGGGTAAGGGGAATCTTTACTTTTCCAAAAAGTTTTCCGGCAAGGCTTGCAAGTCCGTCTCCAAAGGCAAGGGCATAAATTCCAATTGAAGCGGCAAAAGGTTCAAAGAGAAGGGCAGCAAGTATTATTCCTGCACAGAGGGTTACAGGCCCAAGCACAAAGCGGTTTTCGTCACGCTTTCGGGCAGCGGCGGCTGTTACGGCAGAGACAAGTGGTATGGACTTTCCCTTTAGCCGCATGAATTCCGCTATGGAGTAAAGTACAAGGGCTGCGGTCAATGCAAAAAGAACGGGAAGGCGCATAAACTGCAAAAACAGCGGTATGAAGGCACTGCAAACGTGTATGGACTTTCTAAAAAGTTCCTTTGCAATGTCGTTCAAGCGCTGTCTGCTTACGATTCCGTCTTTTTCGCAAGGATATTTTTTATTCAAGCCCTTCCTCGCCATCCATAAGCATAGGAATCTTTGTATAGATTTCCGGGCTGAATTCAGAACCAGGTATAGTAATATACTTAATGTTCTGTTCCGCAAGGTTTGACGAATCCAGGCGGATCATTGTCTTTTGGTTGCGGGAAAGTGCATCCCATGCGCGCAGGCTGTCCTGCAGGGCAACGATTGCCTGACCGTTCATCTCGCTGTTACCCGTCATGTTGGCAATTCTGGAAAGAGTTGCACCAAGGTTGTTGGAAGCCTTCATGTAGGTGTCCACAAAGTCTCCGTGGTCTTCGCGGATCTGCGGAAGAACAATCTTGTAGCCCTGGCGTTTTTCTTCCAGAATTTCCAAAAGCTTGTCGTAGTAGCCGCGGGCAGCATAGAAGTCGTTGCGGTTCCACAGTGTGTTTGCAAGTGCAAGCAGCATGTGGGTGTCTGAAGGGGCAGCTTCCGAACCAACCATAAGGGAGGCAAGTGCTTCCTGATAGTTCTTCTTGTTGTACTGAATGTAGCCCATCTTGTAGCGGATGGACGGAATGTCATTCTTGTTTTCGATGGCATTCTTGTAGTTTTCAAAGGCACTGTCAGCGTTGCCGTCCTTAAAGTAGTAGATGTCTCCAAGGTCTGCGTAGAGTTTGCCAACATCCTGGTTTCCAATATAGGCGTTAAGGTCCTTGTTAGATTCAAAGAGCTCAACTCCGCTTATGTATGCCTTCTGGGCCTGGATATACTGCTTTTCTCCACAGTACATCTCGCCAAGGATGCGGTAAGTGTTTATGTACTTGTAGGTATCCTTCCTCTTAAGTGACTTCTTGTTCTCAAAAGCCTTGATTGCTTCTTCGCAGGTAACCCTTGCGTTAGAGTTGGCCTTTGTCTGAACATAGTAGCGGGCAAGGTTGTAGAGTGCAACAGGATCTGTACCGTCGCGTTCTACTGCCATGGTAAGGATTGGCTTTACGTTCTCTATTTGAGAGCGGAGGTTTTCCTCTGACGGGCGCAATTCACCGTAGCGCTTGTCAAAGAGGTAGCCGCCAAGTTCGGTAACGTCTGAATTCTCTACGTACTTCATCTTCTTTGGATAGAAGTATTCCTTATAGTTAAGAACGGTAGCCAAGTCGTCCGTGCGTATAAAGTAGCGCATCTGGCGGGCTGAATACCTGTCGTAGAGCTTTTCGTCCTTTTCGCCATAAAGTTCCACAAGAAGGTCGTACTGCTTCTTTGCTTCCGGGAATTTTTCCACGTTGCCTTCAATGTCTGAGTCTGCCCATTCAAGGTAGAGGTCGCCAAGAGCAAGTATTGCATCCGGGTCATTTATATGGTAGTCAAGGACTTCCCTGGTAAGGATACGCTCTGCCCTTTCCCAGCGGAAGAGTTCAGCTTCCATTTCTGCCCACTCAATACCGGCCTGCTTGTCGTGGTCATAGCGTTCAAGAATAGACCTGTACATTGTCGAGGCATTGGGGCCGAGTGAATTGTCGCCTTCTTCTACAGTCAGGCTTGGGGTAAACAAATTCCTCTTTCTCTTTCTGTCCGAAGGAAGTTCCGCTGAACCAAACTGCTTGTGGTCACGGTAGCCCTGGGCATACTTGAAGAACCATTTCTTTACCTGCTTTTTCTTTATAGCCTCATTGAATTTTTCAAGGGACTGAGGGTACTGCTCGCGTTCCAAGAGGCTGTAGCCTTCCTTGTACAAGTTGTTTGCCCAAATTGGACAAACGATGAAGGTCCATACAATCATCATGATGCTAGAGATGAATATTGCAGCAATGGCACTGAGTATTGCACCAGGAATAATCTGGTTCTTGAGCTTGTATTCAACAGACTGCTTGTATGCTTCGTATTCGGCGGCGGTACGCAGTTCAAAGTCGCGGGGAACGTCCAGCTGAATGTCCAGCATTTTTTCAAGCTGACCGGCCAGCTGTCTTGCAGGAACCTTGCGCAGAACCATTTCCAGTACGCTAAAGAGGGCATCGTCTGTAAGCTCGTTCTTTACAACAATGTCTTCCAGTGCTATGCGAACGTTAAGCGGGTATTCCGCAAGATTCTTCTGGAAAAGACGGTATTCTGCATCCGTAAATGAATTCTTTGGCTTCTTGGATTCGTCCTCTTCTTCTTCTGATGAAGATGAAAGTGAAACGAGAGGCTTCTTCTTTTTGCCAAGGTCTGCTTCTTTTGTGTCGCTAAAGCCCGGAATGCTGAATTCGTCATCACCGCCTTCAGAGTCGGTAATATCGCCAAGCTCAAAGCCTGTGTCTTCCCCATTCTTGGAAAAGTCTGTGTCGTCAAGGTCGTCCATTCCGCTTGTGTCAAACACTTCGGCAGGTCCGCTTTCTTCTTCTCCAAGAGCAGCTTCTGAAAGGGCTTTGTCGCCTGATGCAGAACCGTCTGAACCAAAATCAGGAAGGTCAAGAGCACCGCCATCGTCGGAAGAAGCAACTGTGGTTTCCGCTGGAGAGTCAAAAGAAGTTGTAGCGTCAAATGCAGCAGCCTCTGTTGCAGGGGGAACAACTTCTCCGGAAGAAAGTGATGAATCTTCGTCCTGAGCAGAATCGTTCATTCCAAAATCGGGAAGGTCAAGATCCCCCATGTTAAAGTCATCAGATTCGCCTGCAGGAGATGAAGCAAGCGTGTCCTGTGAAAGGATATCCTTGTCGGAAGAAGAATCCGCTGAATCCTGGTTGAATACAGGAAGGTCAAGGCCATCTATGTTAAAGTCGTCGCCAGATGAAGAATCTGCTCCAAAAGAAGTGAACAAGTCGCTTCCGGAAGAATCAGAGCCGTTCTGCAAAGAAGATGAAGGCTGGCTTTCCATTACGCGCTCGCTTTCAAATGCAGTCTCTTCGTCCAAAGGCATGTCGGAAGGAAGGTCTGCTGCCGGAGGATTAAAGTTTGGCTCGTCAAATGACGGCATTTCAAATGAAGACGAATCAGCTGTAGGCACATCGGAGGAAGTGACCGGTGCCTCAGTCTCTACCGGCTGGGCAAAAAGGTCATCCGCAGAAACTTCTTCAAAGCTTGCAGGAGTTTCCACCACGGTTTCCGTAGCAAGGTCATGCTTCTTTACAGGATTAAGGGTGCCGGTTCCTGGAACTTCGTTAAATTCCGTCGGAATTCCGTCGTTCATGTTTACGGCATTGTCGGAAGGGAAGTTCTTGTTTTCTGCTTCAATGTCAAATGAAGGAAGCCCCGAAATCAAGTCGTCTTCTTTTTTGGCAGGAGCAATTGTTGCAGAGGCAACTGGTGCAGGAGAGTCATTTATTGTGTTAGATACGGCAGACTTTGCACTTCCATGCAAGAACGAATCCATATCTATGTCTTCTGATGATTCCTCGGAAACAACAGGCTTTGGCTTTGACAAAGAAGGGCGTACATAGCGCTGTTCCGGCTGCTGTTCAACAACCGGCTCTTCTTCGGGCGCACTGTCCCCAGATGCGAGAAGTGAATCCAAATCCATGTCCTCAAGAGGAATTTCTTCTTCTTCCTCCTCTTCAGGCTCTTCCTGGGCTGGCTCTTCAAATTCGCTAAGGTCAAGGTCGCTAAGGCTCAAATCCGGAGGAGGCGTAAGCAAATCCTTTACGTCAGGCGCTTTTTGAGAAGAAGCGAGGGAACTTGCCACGGAAGACTCTTCCCCGGATGATTCCCCGGTTATATCTGAAAAATCATGAGCTGCCTTTTCCATTTCTGCGGCAGCGGCATCCGCTTGCTCCAGTTCTTCTTCTGAAATCTGAGGCATACCGTTTACAAAATCTTCCGAATCGTCAACGTCAGGAATCTTTTTGGGGATAGGAACAGTAACGGGTTTTTCACCGCGTGCCGAACGAATCTTTACTTCGTCCCCGAGATTCAAGAGGTCTGCGTTAAACTGCTTTAGCTGGCTTAATCCTGGCATAATTAATGATTATACTCCGCATTTGAATAATAAGGAACACCTAAAAATAAAAATTTTTAAATCCCCTATTTCTCCTTTACTTATCGGAATAAAAAAAGGTCAGTTTAGAAAATAAAAGTGCCAATTTGGAGTTTTAAATAGGAAATCATTCCTCAAAAATTAACATACATACTCAGCAGGGTAAAGGCCGTTTTTGATTATGATTGAATAAATCATCATGGTAAGGCAGGTATATTCCAGTGCCATGCCGCTTGAACGGTTTTCCATGTCCGTATGCGCAAGAAGGGATAATATAGAAGAAACATTGCCTGCTCCCCAAACACGGGATGCTTTTTCGTAGCGCTCACGGTTCTTTTTGCCGGAAAAACCAGCCGCCTTAAGCTGAACTTCCGTAGGGGTGGCCCCCTTTTGGTGCAACATGTGCCATGCCCTAAGCTGGCGGAAGCAATAGGAAAGCCCCGCAATCAGCGCAACCGAATTGGACTCGCGGGAAAGGCGTATTTTCTGAAGGATTTCCATGGAAGATTCAAGACGCTGCCTTGGAGACTTTGTGGAATCGGCCATCTCTTCAAAGAGGGTAAAGGCGTTTTCCGTCCTGTTGTGGGAGATTACCTTTTCCACATCAGAAGGAGTTACGGTGCTACCCTGGGGCATACAGTAGAAAAAGCGTGAGCATTCTGTCTTTAGCGCATCGGTATTGTTTTCCACCATATCCAGGATTTGCTCTACGGCTTCGTCTGTTATTCCAAAACCGTTCTTCCTAAAATATGACTGAACCCACTGGCTCTTTCGGTTTTCGAACATTTCCCAGAACATTTTCTTGTGCTGGGAAGGAACTGCTGAATCTATCTTTTTGTCAACGGAATTTTCGTCGCTAACAAGGATAAGGGTGTTTGGACTTTCTGCCGCATTCTTGCACCAGGAAGCCAAAAGCTCTGCATCCTTACCCTTAACAAGCTCTGCATTTTTTAGCACGATGAATGTAGCGGAAGAAAAAAGGCTCTCGTTCTGCAGCTGGGCAACAATGTCTGGAATCCTTGTCTCGGAGGCATAGTAGCTGTAATAGTCCAGCTGACCGTTAGCCTTCTCTGCCCTTGCGCGTATTGTTTCTATTGCTTCTTTTTTATCCCCTGCTTCGGGGCCCGTAAAAAGATATACTTCTGCTTCTGCCATTATATTCTACTTTTTTACCACAGCCGTACGCAAAACAGCAGAAAGCTTTCCCGCCACGCGCACGTCCTGACTGTAAACAGGCTTAAATTTTGGATTATCACCCTTAAGGCAAATCCTTGCTTCTTCCTTAAAATAACGCCTGATAAGAGAATCCGCACCGCCTTCAATTACAGCGGCAACAACTTCTCCGTCCGCAACTTCACTGGCAGAAGCATCCGTCTGAACAAAAACCAGGCAGTCTCCGGGATAAATGCCGGAACCGGTAAGGCTTTGGTCCTGAACTATCATGCAAAAATAAGAATTACCTGAAGAAACAAAAGGTTCGGAAAGAGTTATGTAATACCCAACATTGTTGGCCGTAAAAAGCTTTTTTCCCGCAAGAAGAGACTTTACAACCGGAATGGTAGTAGTAAAGAGCTGCTTTTTGTCGCTCCGCATATCCTTAAGCACTCGGAGGGAGCGTGAATGCTTCTGGGTTACGGCAAGAACCCCCTTCTTTTGCAATGCGGCTATATGGTCCTGAACGGCTCTGAGTGAAATCTGAAAGTGCTCGCCTATTTCCCTGACGGTTGGCGGAAAGACATTTTCTTCTGTAAACTGCGCAATAAAATCCAGAACCTCTTTTTGGCGGTCAGTTAGATTTTTCATACAGACAGTCCTTATTCTTCTTCAAACTTTGACTCAAATAGGTTGAAAATTGCGTCGCTGGCTTCCCTTTCATCTGGACCGTCGGCCTTAAGCGTAAGAGTTGTATTGTATCCTGCAGCCATGGTGATTACGCCCATGATGGACTTTGCGTTCACCGTAGAATTGTCTTTTTCCAAAGAAATCTCGGAAGAAAACTTGTTTGCGGTCTGTGCTATAAGTGCTGCCGGACGCGCGTGAATTCCTGCCCTGTTTCGGACTGTCAAAATCTTTTCAATCATTGTTTCCTCTTTATAAAAATTGCCCTGAAAATGCTTCCCTAAGTAAAGCAGAAACAGCGCATTCTTTGTCAGTATACATCCTCATTTCCGTAGTAGGCTGCCTGTGCCTCTCCGGATTCAATCCATTTAAGCACGTTCTGGTTGAATTCCTTGGCGGAATAATGCCCCAAAGACTTAAGGCGTTCATTCATTGCTGCCGCCTCGATAATAATCGGCAGGTTGCGCCCAGGCTTTACAGGAATAACGATATAGCGTATCTTTACCCCAAGCAAGTCTGCGGTATGGTTTTCCATGCCAAGGCGGTCGTAAACCTTTTTCTGGTCCCAGGTTTCAAGCTTAACAACCAGCTGGATTTCCTTTTGCTCGCGGATTGCACGTACGCCGTAAAGCTGGGAAACGTCTATAATACCCAGGCCCCTTATTTCCATGTGGTGGCTAATCAGCTTGTTGGGTCCCTGTCCCATAATCGTATTTCCGTTAACGCAGCGGACCTCTACCGTATCGTCTGCAACAAGACGGTGGCCACGTTCAACCAATTCAAGGGCTGTCTCACTTTTGCCAACACCGCTGTCCCCGATAAGCAGAATGCCAATTCCGTAAACTTCAACCAAAACTCCGTGAAGAATCTTCTTGGGGGCAAAAATGTTGGAAAAGGCACGTACAAATCTTATGGAAAACTCTGTTGAATCCAAGTCGGTCTGCAAAACAGGCGTTCCCGTAGCCTCCGCAATGGAGAGAAACGTTTCGTTTGGCATAAGGGAGCGGGTAAAAATGCAGCAGGGAATCTGGTAGGAAAAAAAGCGTTCAAGGGAATCGCCCCTGTCTTCATCGTGGAGCTTCTTAAGGTAGGCAAATTCCCCACGGCCAAAAAGCTGAACCCGGGCATAGACAAAGGACTCGTAAAAACCCGAAAGCGCAAGCCCCGGCCTGTTAACATCCGCAATGGAAAGCTCACGGGAAAGGCCGCGTCTTCCTGCAATGCAACGCAGATTAAGAGAGTCATGTCCTTTTAAGTCCAAATCAAGCAGGTCCAAGACCGTAAATTTCCTTTCAGACATATGTTTAGTATACACATTGGCAGTTGAAAAGTCAAACAGTCAGTTCAGAAAGACTGCAAGGGTGGAAGTCCGCTCGAAGCTTCGCTGCGAATACCCCCTACATCTGTTACCCAAGGAGGGAGAAGTCTCCCCCTCGCTCCAGCCACGAGTCGTTCCGCAAATGCCGTAAGTGGCAAAAATTTCAAGGCAAACAACCGTCACATTGACGAAGCCCCTGTCACCCTGAGCTTGACTCAGGGTCTGTCCCAAAACAAGCCACTTCCGTCATTTGCTCCACTTTGTCGTGTCTTCCGCTACCCCCTCTGCGGGCTCAAACGCCGCCCGCAACGCCTGCTATAATTGGTGCGTGTTAACAGACAATTCCGCGAGTTTCGCAGAAACTCGGTAGCGTAAGCGGACAACGCCCCAAGGCTGATTGGTGTTAGCAAATAAATCCGCGAGTTACGAAGTAACTCAGTAGCTCGCAACCGTCCCCCTGAGCTGCTACGCCACAAAATACCAGTCTTCAAAACAAGCACGGCATGGATTTCAGGCAAGATGTTGCATAAAAAACTGCCACAAAAAAAGAAAAGTTGAAAGTGTTGTGTAATCGCTTTTGCCAACCGAAATTAATATTATGGAAGAAAAAGAAAAACGCTCTGTCACCGAAAGCGTGGCAATCCTTGTCTTAGTGATGGTTTTTTGCGCGGCCGGGGGCTGGATCTACGAACTGATTTTCTACCGCATAGCCGTAGGCCGCTGGATTAACCGCGGAACATCCCTTGGCCCCTGGATTCCGGTTTATGGATTCGGCGGACTTTTGATGCTTTTTACCTGCTGGCCGCTAAAGAAGCACCCTGTCCTCGTCTTTTTTACAGGAGGCATTGCCGCTGCAATACTTGAATACTTTACCGGGCTCTTTTTGCTAAAAGTTATGAATCTGCGCCTCTGGGACTACACCTCCGAACCCTGGAACTTCCTGAACTTGGACGGCTACGTCTGCTTTAGGTCTGCCGCAATCTTCTGCTTCTTTGCCCTGCTTCTAATTTATGGTGTCATGCCCTTCGTCTTGTACGTAAAGAAAAGGCTTTCCAAACCTGCCTTCCTCTGCATAAGCTTTGCCCTGGGTGCCATTTACGCCATAGACGTATTGTACCACGCAGCCTCCGGCAATTTTAAGCTTGCACCAACTTGATGTGTTGGCAAGGAATTACATCAAATATCAAACCGTTGCCTTTCATCGTGAACCATTAAATCAATTCTCACAATAGTTTCTTATGTAAAGCAGCCGAGAAAAGAAGAAAATCCTTCCCTAAAACCCATTTAATGGAATATAATAGTAAAAATTGTCCATATAAATTGTCCACAAGGAGTTTTCCATGCGCAAATTCAAGGTTGTAAGCGACTACGAGCCAAGCGGTGACCAGCCGGAAGCAATAGATGCCCTGGTAAAAGGACTGGAAGCTGGCGACCGCTACCAGACGCTAAAGGGAGTTACCGGAAGCGGAAAAACCTTTACCATGGCAAAAATCATAGAAAAGTGGCAGCGCCCCACGCTAATCATAAGCCACAACAAGACCCTTTCCGCCCAGCTCTACCGCGAATTCAAAACCTTCTTCCCCAACAACGCAGTGGAATACTTCGTAAGCTACTACGACTACTACCAGCCGGAAGCCTACGTGCCAGCCCGCGACCTTTACATAGAAAAAGACGCGTCCGTAAACAAAGAAATAGACAAGCTGCGCCTTGCCGCAACCTATGCCCTAATGGAAAGACGCGACGTAATCATAGTGGCAACGGTTTCCTGCATCTACGGACTTGGAATGCCTGACCTCTACAAAGAAATGCAGGTTCACGTAGAAAAAGGCCAGGCTCTGGACATAAAAAAGTTTGCAGCATCCCTTGTTTCCGTCCAGTACCAGAGGAACGACATGGTGCTAGACAGAGGCAACTTCCGCATAAAGGGAGACACTCTGGAAGTCTTTCCGCCCTACATGGAAACCGACCAGGCCTACCGCATAGAGCTTGACTTTGACGAGGTTTCAAGAATCCGCCGCTACGACGTAATGAACGGCAATACAATAGAAGAACTTGACGAATTGAACCTCTTCCCTGCAAAGCACTTCGTAGTCCCCAAAGACATGCTGGGAAGTGCAAAAGACCGCATCCTTTCCGAACTTGAAATGCGGGTGGAAGAACTTCGCGGACAGAACAAAATGCTGGAAGCAGAACGCCTAAAAACCCGCGTAACCTACGACATGGAAATGCTAAGCGAAATGGGCTACTGCTCGGGAATAGAAAACTATTCAGGCCCAATTTCAGGTCGTACCCACGGAGAACCGCCTGCAACCCTCTTGCACTATTTCCCGGACGACTTTCTCTGCATGATAGACGAAGCCCATGTTACCGTTCCCCAGATTGGAGCCATGTACGAAGGAGACCGCAGCCGCAAGCAGAACCTTGTGGACTTTGGATTCCGCCTGCCATCCGCACTGGACAACCGCCCGCTAAAAGCAGACGAATTCAACAAAAAAATGAACCAGGTAATTTTTGTTACCGCAACGCCCCGCCCCGAAGAAGTAAAAAAATCCACCCGCATCGTTGAACAGATAATCCGCCCCACAGGCCTCCTTGACCCAATCGTGGAAGTGCGCCCAAGCGAAGGCCAGATGCAGGACATCTACGTGGAAGTCCAAAAGCGCATTGCCAAA
>ODAI011351927.1_pt1 | contig 13611 bp, 18 predicted proteins | sample 1539321 | NCBI WGS metagenome assembly ODAI01 (sample SAMN02144231, study PRJEB22623) | gut metagenome | biome: sheep rumen | host: Ovis aries | place: New Zealand
AAGCGCACGAAGGATGGCAAGCGAGTTGCGTGTCCGTTCACTGGCGTGACGAAGCGCACGAAGTTCAAGCTGGATCTCAACGCCACCTATGAACCCAAGCCGGTTGAGGATGGCAAGGCTCCTGTGACCCGCGCCTCGTGGACGAAGCCCACCGAGTTCAAGTTCCTCAAGGAGAGCGCGAACAAGAAGGGCAAGTTCTACCTCTTTGGCAAGGTGGTGTCTGCCAAGTCCGAGTGGTTCGTGGATGGAAAGAAGGTCAACCGAGCCAAGCTCGCCAACTACCTTCCCAAGAAGGGCGAGCGAGAGGGTTGGATCAGCGTTGGCATCTCCAACATTGAGGCGTAATTGCCAAAAATAGACGATATTGTTCATCTTTTGTTCCTTGTTCCCCACTTCCGAGTGGGGAACTTTTTTGTATAAACCCCCTTGCGTTCTGAACCAGATTGTGGTATACTGTAGGTGTTGTCAGGGAGAAGAAGGATGCCCAGGAGTTCCTTCAAGGAGAATGGACATGGCTGAGAAGAAGAAGAACATTGAGGAAGTCAAGGTCACCGTTGGCAAGGGTCTGGAATATTCCCGGTGGAAGTTGCTTGAAAAGTCTCCCTTCATTGGGGAGATGCTTCTGCGTTTCAGCATCATTCCAACCTATGACTGCCGTATGGACACGGCGGCGACTGATGGCACGAAAATCTTCTTTGACTGCGAGTTCTACTCCAAGCTGACAGAGGGTCAGCGCGAGTTTGTCCTTGCGCATGAGGTCTGGCACAACATCTTCATGCACTTCATGCGGCGGCAGGCCCGTGACATGCAGATTTGGAACGTTGCCACGGACATGGAAATCAACCACATGCTTCAGAACGAGGGAATGGAAGTTCTGAAGGATGGTTGCTTCCCCGACCCCATTGTGGCCGGAAAGAACGCCGAGGACATCTACGCCTATCTCATGCAGCAACAGCAGAAGCAGCAGAAGAATAACCAGAAGAAGGGCAAGGGTCAAGGTCAGGGTCAAGGTGGACAGGGCAACTCGTCTGGTTCCTCCTCCAACGGCGATGGCTCCGACGATGGTCAAGATTCTGGAAATGGCGATCAGAAGGACAATGGTGGCAACACCGGCAACGACAAGTCTGCTGGCAAGGGCAACCAGTTCGACAAGCACATCTACGAGGGAGAGACTGCCGGACAGGGCAAGGAGAAGGATGGCAAGTGGGGAAAGAAGGGATTTGACCAGGACTTCAATCCCTCAATGAAGGATGGCAAGGAAACCGAGGACAAGATCAAGGAAATGGTCTGCTCCGTCGCCCAGAGCATTGAGCGCAAGCAGGGGCATCTGCCCGCCGGCATTGACCAGATGGTGAAGGAAATGCTCAAGCCCGAGATCAACTGGAAAGAGGCGTTGAGCCAGTTCGTGACGCGGTGCTTTGGTGGCGAACACAACTGGAAGCGTTGTTCCCGTCATGCCCTTGCGCGTGGGATGTATCTCCCTGGACGCACGGACGAGAAGATCAAGGCCGCGCTCATCCTTGACACCTCCGGCTCGTATCTGTCTGACCTCCCCAAGTTCCTCGCCGAGTTCAAGTCTCTGGTTGAGTCCTTTGGCAAGTACGAAATCACCATGATTCAGTGCGATGCCGAGGTGCAGGACGTGACCAACTACGATGCAGACTCCCCGATGGACTTCACCAACTTCAAGTCCAAGGGCGGTGGTGGCTCCGACTTCCGCCCTGCGTTCAAGAAGCTGCGCGAACTTGGGGACGAGTTCAACTGCTGCATCACCTTCACGGATGGGTACATCACGATGCCCACCTATCCGCCTCCCTATCCCACGCTGTTTGTCCTGACGCCTGACGCGCCAACTGACTTCGTGGATTGGGGCGAGAAGATGGTGTACAAGCCTGACTACCGCGACATCTGAAAATGACGGAAATGACTGAAAATGAATTGTTGACGTTCATTGGGGATGTGTGCAACTCATGTAGAAAGCACGACATCGACACGCCCTATTTTGATTTCGTCCAACCAAAGATTGGAGACCCGCTTTCAAGAGATTTCATCATGGGGGAATTGGTACGTAGCAAGGCTGCAAGGATATGGGATAGGGACGAGTTCCATGAAAAGATGTTTGATTCCTCGCTTCACCTCTCCATAGCGCACATTGAAGTCACCATGGGCTATATTTCAAGAACAGTGAACATTATCATATGTCTCATTGAAACGCCTGACCATTCCACCAACATCACCCCAGACTTGATTGAGGCATTCAGCAAGTTGTACGAGATTTGAAAGAGAGATATAAGCAGAAAGGAAACTGAAATGAACGTATTGGAACAGAGGTTCATGGAGTCCATGCCACATTACTTCGCCGAGATTGCGAAGCAACTCAAGATTGCAAACGAATTGAAGGCGCTGGAGTTGAAGAGTCGCAAGGACTTGAGCCTCACCCCGGAAATGGTTGATAATGTCATTGATTCGTGACATAGACATTGCCGTGGGCGAGGCAAAACGATGGGGGATTATCAAGTGGAAAATGGAACTTGACATATGCGTTTACGACATACGGGCGTCAGAGACTGAGGAAATCAGGCCATTCCATTTCATGGTTGCGAACAACCTTGACGATGCCATGCAGATGCTCTTTGACCTCTCGAACCGGGGATACGAGATTTTCCAGACTTGTGGGAACACAGGAATGGTTTCCTTTCTCGTCCAGCCATCTGTTGACCATTCCACGAACATAGACATTGAAGTTCTTGAGAGGATTTCAGCTTTGTTCAAGTGAATGGTAAATACAAGCATGGCTATCATATAGGACAGAGAACCAAATGGTCTGAGAATTGGGAGCATGCAGAACGTGTATGCTGAATCCATTGTGCAGGAAAACTACATACGCGACCAGATAAGGGCGTATGGGACTGACATCCGATATTTCAAGTTGAAGACCCCCTATCCAGAAGTGTGCAAGCCAATACTGGATTCAAACAACCTTGCGATACATGCCTATGGCGAGGGTTATGTGCAGGAATGGGAAGATCCTGTCCGAATGATTGCGTTCCTCAAATGGGATGCCGACTCGATAATTCTGAACGCCTATGGCGTGTAGCCAGATTCAAACATGACCATGTGGCTGAACCAGACTGACTTCGCCATAGCCCTTGCCAAGAAACTGTCATAGTGGCGCGAATACAAGGTTGTTGGGCATTCAGAGTTCATACTGGACTTTGACAACGATTAGGATCTGATTGAAAACCAGAACAACATAGTCATTGACTTCAAAACCGACCTGTTCGATGGGACGTTGAAAGCCCTTGTTGACGATAGGACTTTGAACACACTGCTCCTTCCGGAAAACTGCCAGGAAATTGCATCACCATTGCCAATAACGATACCCTGCCAGGTGATTGACCATGGAAAGTTGAAGATTGACACCGGACGCATTAACCCACTGCTCTACAAGGGAGACCACTACGATCCATTCGAGGACGATATGGTTGAAGCGCATCTTCACCTTGAAGTCACGTCAGTCCAGGTTGACAGACATGGATGCATAAGGATAATGGGTGGAATCCGTGGTGGCGTAATCTACCACGACACAACTGTTATTGGGAAGTACCTTGACAAGATTCGTCCAGAGGTAGGGGACTTGATTGACGTTCCTGTTCCAGGAAATGATGGAACAGAGGAAATCTACAACCAGAAATACGAGATTGTCCACATTGAGGAGACAATCACGAACGAATCTTACATGAACCCATTTCTGAGGAAATACCTCTACCAGTGCAATCTGAGGGCGTACATAGCAAGTGGGCAGACTGAACCAGAAGAACAGAAAACAAAGACTGAGAAGCAGGACAAGTTGGACTTGATAAACCAGGCTGCCGAGAACGCGGCCAAGAAGATAGGTCTGTACGAGGACTTCGAGGACGATGTTTATGGTGGCTACCACAAGATAAACAATCGTGGAAATCCATCTGTGCAAAGAGACGCGAAGAACTCAACCATAAATAACTTTGACAAGCCAGACGATAAGGCAAAGGCAAAACTTCCACGGAAATCCACAACTCCACTGTTCATATTCAAGGACATGAAGATGGTTCTGTCTTTGGTTTCGGATCCAAGGAACAACGCATCATCGTTGAAGTTGTCCCCATTGAAGAAGTCAACCAAGATAGGGAAGGACGTACAGTTCATCGAATATCTCAGGGCAGACGATGACAACCTTGTGTTAACAGATGGAACAAGGTCGTATTTGTTGGCAAGCAGATACAACAAGATTCCTGAATTCGATGACGAGACATACTGCCTCAAGCCAATCAGGTTGAAGCATGAAGTATATGGACAGCACAACGGATGGGCAGATTAGCCTTTCCATCAAGTTGACTCTGCGACTCCACCTGAGGCAATACCACCAAAGAAACTTCCAGACGATCCCGACAACATGGAAAGGGAACTGAACATGAACTTGCAGGACTTGTTGGGGAAGAACACAACCCCAGAATGGAAATCTGCATCTGAAAACAGACTCACGTTCCCATGGTCAAATACATACCTTGAGGTTGAGTTCGAGAAGCCAGAAGAGGGAATGAACGTCTGGACTTGCTTTGTGGTTTTCGCCATGGACAATGGAGAACCAAAGACCCACTGGCCAATTTGCGCATACGTCAAGAAAGACGCTTAATCCAACTTCCATCGCAAAACGTCATGTCTGGTTCTCCAACGACTTCCTTTACTGCCATCATTACACCAGGCCAGCCAACAGTATAGTCATGGCCGGAAATGATTTTTGGATTCAGTTTAAGGGCGTTGATTATGTCGTTCTTGCATCCCTCGTATGTATGGCAGGCGTCAATGTAAATCAAGTCTGGACGGACTTCTGGATGATCTTTGATGAACCCCTCAAGAACGCCCTTGTACTTGTGGATTGTTTCTGGATGCCTTTCAACAACCTTGTCGAACTCCTTTTCCACCACAACCATGTTGGTGAACGCTGCAGCATCTTTTTCGTCATATCCCATCATCCATGGATCAATGCACCAAAGCGTTTTCACCTTTCCACTTGACGCAAACATGTCTGAACCCTCTCCTGCATACGACCCAACTTCAATCATGGTCATGTCAACCATGTCTATGCTGGATATGAAGTCAAGAAGCCCCTGCCTCAGATTTCCAACCCTCATCTTGACCAGATTGTCCTCGACCTTTGGCACGTTGAATTCCTCGGATGGAAACAACTCGGAAATTCTCGGAAATCCCATTTCAACAACCTTTTCCTCTGAAATCGCATTGTCCTTCAACACGAACAGTTTTCCATTTGCAACAATAGGGTCCGAATATACATACCCACAACTGTTGTTGACACTCTTTGTCGTGCTGAATTGAATGAACATGTTTTTCTTCGTACCATAGAACAAACTACGTGGAAGTCTGTCGTTGTTGTTTGTTGCATAGAACGCGCCATCTCCCTCTGGATTCTTGTCAAGCAATTCAATGTAGTCGTCATAGTGTTCTTCAAACACGACATATGCATGTGAGCCGTAGCAGCATATTTCATTGATGAAATCTCCATCAACTCCACTGTTTGACAGCATTGATATCCACCCCAAAGCCAATGCAGCGCAATCGTCCGGAATTTCGGAAAGATACTTGTCAAGTTCCTCCTTCACTCCAACGCATGGATAGGCGTCGTCCTCGAATATGCAAACGTACGGCCATTTCAGTTTCTTCGCCTTTTCAATCGCCTCCCTGTGCGAAAGGTAGCAGTTGTACTGTGGTGAGTTGTACCACAACGTCACGCCATCAAACTTCCTTGGATATGGCTTGTCAAGACCATGTGCCTTGAATATCCTCTTGAACATTGAATATCGTTCCCTGTCTATGGTTATGACGAACGAGTGCTTCAACAAATCTTCTACTGTCAGTTTCATTTTTGCTTTATCTTGTCCTGTGGGAATATCATTGTGTTCAAAATCTCTCGGATATACCAAAGCCCCTTGGTGAAGTTCTCTTTAACCCCCTTTTGCCTCTGTTCATTGTCCTTTTCAGCAGTAACCCCCAACTGCCTCATCAGACTTGTCATATCGTTGTAGGTCATGAACCTTTCATCGTTGAATATGCAGCAATCGTACTTGAAAAGGATTAGGCACTCAACCTGGAGAATGAACCCATAGATGCTCTTGAGCGAACCAAAGAACAGACTGTGGAACAGAGATGACTGGGAAAGACCATAATAAGTGTCCTTGTGGCACTGTGGGCAAAGTTCAGACGAAAAGCAGTTCTCAAGTCTGTTTATGAAATAACCCATTATCTTCTGGAACAGCCCTTCGCTCTGATCGAAAACCAAAGTGGATGGGAGGGCGTTGATGCATTCCATCCTCTCCTTGAACGTTCCAAGTTCCGTCAGATCAACAGTTGCCATGTCCTCTCCATCCATTGAGTTGAACACGCTGATTTTCTTGATGAACGCAAGAACGAGATTTATCCCATACTGGGTCTGCTCAACTTCCTGTGTTATTTCACCAAGTTCTGAGTAGAAATACTTCATCAGCATTGACATCTCCGAAACCTTCGGCCAACCAACAACGAACTGGTAGGTTCTGGACTTGTTCTGGATTTCAACAACCTGTTCGTCAACATATGCGTCATTCTCCATCTTATTGAGGTAATTGATCATATCGTATCTGTAAACGATGTCAACTCCACAGTGTGGGCATTTGTAGTTGATTGGTTCCTTGAAGAAAGACAACTGGAAGAAGACCATGAGACAGTACAGCCTATCGAACTCGGTCATGTTATTGACGTAAATTCCATCGGTCAGAATCATTGACTGAAGATACTCGGAGACAGCATCGTATATTACGTCCATCTGCCTCCGATCTATGTTGTCTATCACGGTCTTGCAGATTGACTTTAGTTCAACAACTGTGGTTTCCCGAATGATGATTGACTGACCAGTACTTGGCAAAGTTATTGGGATTCTGTTTGTTGGAAATCCCTTGTTGAACAAGTTCTGGTCAGTCATGGATGGAGTTCTCCATGTTTGGACTTCAATATCCCATGAAGTCGGTGACGTTCGCCATCGCGCCATCCTGCTCGGATCCACAGAACGAGCAATCGTGGTACTTGAACACCTCGTTCATTGGAGTCACGAAAGTTGAAATGACCTTTGACACAATTCCAGTGTCATCGTCAAACACAACGTTCTGTGGGAGGCAGTCAATTATCTGCACGCGTTCTGGGTAGGTAAGTTCTTCAAGGTTGGCCGTTATTGAATCTTCTGGATCGGATATTTCAGAAACGGTGATTTTCTTCAGGAACATCGTGATGTACTCAATCTGCGAGAGGTTGTTCATTGAATCCTTTATCCTCTTGCTTGAGTTATCGTACTTCTTGTAGTAGTTCTTGAAGAAGTCCTCAATGTTCCTCACGTTTGACCATCCAGCCACGAACACGTACTTTTTCGTCCCAGATTCAACCGTGAACTCCTGGTCTGGCTTGTAAGTCTTGTTGAACTTCCTCAGAAGGTTAACCGTGTCAAGTCTGTACGAGTTCTCCTTGCCACATTTCGCACAGGTGAACTTGATTTCTGGATTGATCTTGTTCATCTGCTGGAGGTTCAACGTTATTGCAATTCTCTCGAATTCAGTGTAGTCTCTGATGTCAAATCCCTGTTCAACGGCGAGCTTGTTTATCATGGACAGCATTGCGCAGTACATGATGTCAGCCCTTGACTCGTTCTCCATGGCTATCTTTGAAATTTCCTTCTGCTCCTTTGCCGTGATCTCCTTGAATTCAATGGTCTTGCCAGCCCCAGGAAGATTTATTGGCGTGGTGTTCAGCGACATCTTCTGCCGGAACATGTTCACTATGTTGGAGGAATTTGTCTTCTTCTCAACTTTCTTCACTGGAAGAACCTTGAGTTCAGGGGTCTTCTCCGTTTCTTTAACTTCCTCTGCCTCTCTGTCAAGTTCCTTGTTCAGAATTTCCTGAGTCTGTTCGGGATCTTCGTCCTTGTAGTGCGTAATAGGTGGTGTTGGCATTTTACTTAACCTCTTTTTCCTTTGTCTTAGATTTCTTTTCCTTTCCCTTCTTCTTGGTGGGGGATTTCTTTGGCTCCTCAACAGGTTTTCCATCCTGTCCTGCAACCTCGGCTATTGGCTGGTTGTTCTGCAGGTTGGACATGAACGATTGCAGGCTCTTCATGTGCTCGCGCTTCGCCTTTGCGTTCGCCCTGTTGATGATGTCAACCTTCTTCTTGAACCTGTCAACAACCTCGTTCGCCCCAAGCCACATGTCCTTTCCATCAAGCACAGCCTCAATCTCCTTCTTGGTGAGGAAGTCCTTGTAGATTTCGTGGAAGAGGTTGGAGAGCCAGGGATTGTAGAACTCCTCCTCCTTCTTGATGTCGGACTGCTTCCCAAACGCGCATCCAGACGAGGTGTGAATCATCATGTACCCATGTGGATAGCAGATGAGACCATCACAGGCAAGCGCAATTATGGTGGCGGCGGAACAGCAGGAGGATTCAATCTGGCACACAACCTGTGCCGAGCAAGTCTTTATCTGCGTCACAATCTGGACTGCCGTGAACAGGTTTCCTCCCCAGCAGTTGATGTGGATGACAACCAGATCGTCCTCCGATGCGGTCTGAAGCACGTCAAACCACTTCAAGTACGCCTTGTTGTCGTCTATATCGTCTATTAGCCACAGATGGAATATGTTCTTCACCTGCTTGGAGTATGAAATCAGATTTTCCTTATCGAAGCTGGAATCTTCGAGAAGACCAGATAAGTTGCCGTTCATGGTTTTCATATTGTGTTTTGTTGTTAATGTATCCATTATCAACAATTATACAGGAATGATTGGGAAAACTGTGAATACTGGATTCAGTTTTTGCTCCAAAACCAACCCCAATATCTGGTAAATACAGTATATATGGAGCATGATACAACACACATATATATGCTAGAGGTGAGTCAACTTGAGAAACAGAAACCGAAGGGCGTACAGGAACAAGTCAGACTTGAATCCTGAATCTGGCGCAAAGCCAAAGAAGATGAAGAAAAGGGAGTTGGAGAACAAAAAGGAGAAGTTCAGAAAGTCAAGGGAATGGAAGGAATTCCGCTCCAAAATGGCAGCTCTGTTCAACCATAGAGACTACATAACAGGAAAACGCCTCGTAAAGGGCTTCAACGTCCACCATCTGAAAACTGAACTTACAGAGGAATCATACTGCGATATCTCAAATGAAAGCGAATTCATGCCTCTGAATTCCTGGTGTCACAAGATGCTCCACTACATCTTCCCCCATTACGTCAAAGATCCCACAGTAATAGACAGACTTGTGGAGGTTCTTGACAAAATGAAGGAGCTGTCCAATGGAACTCCACCATTTGACGAAACGTTGATTGACAATGAGGAAATCGAGGACGAGAATGAAGACGAGGGGGTTGATGTCAATATCCCTTCGCCTGAAGTTCCATGACCATGGCATCAAGTTCCTGTTCCGAGTACTGATAGCCGTTCATCATGTCTGACGCAAAATCTCCAAACTGGTCATATTGAACATCGTACATTACTGGTTCTGGAAGTTCCGCGTTTCTGTCCGAGACGAACTGACCCTCCTTGAAGTGGTTTTGGTAGAGGGGATTGAATCTGTATCTTGGGTCTTGGTTTCTGGTCAGCATTTCAAATCTCCATCATCATGCGAACAGATCCTCTCCACCACCTTCGTCTTCTCCACTACCTTCATCTTCTCCTCCTTCGTCTCCTCCACCACCTTCATCGCCACCTTCTTCGCCTTCCTCTCCGTCTTCACCACCTTCCTCGTCCGCAGTGGTCACGTTGATTTTCTGCATGTTGAGGATGTTATGGGCGAGGATTTCCTCAAGGCTGGACATGCTCATGGTCTTCAACTTGGTGATCTGATCAGCGTTGATCTCTCCCTTCATGTACTTCTCGCCAATGCCCTCGGCCAATGCGCCCATTATCGCGTCAAACAGCCTTGCCTTGTTCATTTCGCTGATTTCGTTGTCCGTCATGCCAAGGATGTTCTTCTGCGCCCATGTCTTTGACATCTCGTCTCGGTCAGCATACTTGGAATACAAATCCATCTTCTGAGTGATTTCCTGGTTGGAAATGAACTTGGAATAGACGTATGGAGGCGTGAACTCAACAAAGAAATCGCTTTCCTTCAACTGGTTCTGCTGCCATATTCCACGCAGTTTCAAGTGGACAATGAAAGAGTCCTGAAGAGCCTTTGCGAACTTCATCTGGATGTTCAGTTCCATCTTCGAGAACGAGAACTCCTCCTGCGTTATTTCAGTTGATGCCCTGTACGAATTTGATTCAAGGTTGTCCCAACGGGTATAAGGAACGCCGAACTGCTTTATCATGCGCTTCAGGAAGAACTTGAGGTCTTCAATCTGATCGTACTGCGCGGTTGATTCAACCGTGCTTACAGTAGTTCCATCGTTCGCGTTGGATTTTGGGAACACCCAGGAATCCAGCATTGAGGATGGATTGTACGTCTTGCCAATCATGGAGTTGTTGGACTGTCTGTCAATCTTCGCAACCTTCTTCTCCGAGAGCTTGTTGGCGAACTTGCGGACGTACTCATGCGCAACCTTGTCGGCCATTCCACCTGTCGCTATGTTGAACAACAACCTTTGTGGAGCGCGCGTGACGCGAAGAATCACCGCCGCGTCCTGAAGAAGAACCAACTGGTAATACGCCTGCTTCACTCCCTCAATGATGGAATAGGTGACTCTCCCATTTGGGGATTTCTTGTCATGCGAGAAATATGTAATCTGAGGGAACAGGAATGGAACAACATTTTGTGCAGAACTAAAATCCAATCCTCTGTAGCCATTCGTGTAGATGGTGTTGAATATGGCGGAGTTCTGCGAATAGTATGCCGATAACGTGTACTGAAGCTCCTGCGCGTACTTGTCAAGGTCAAAGTAAATGCCACAGTTGTCGCCAGTTGCCTGGTTGATGAGGATGTCGTAGAAATCGTTTCTCAACCTCTTTACGCCAATTATGCCAAGCGAGGGGATTTCATGGTTGATGATGTTCTCCCAGCAGACTTCTCCCTCAATGACGTAGGTTCTGATGATGTCAATGATGTTGTTTCGGATGTCAAACAGCTTGATGAAGTTCTCAAATTCCTTCTATATGAGGTTCTGGGTCTGCTGGTTCAACTTCTCCGATATGTCCTCCGAGAAGTTCAACCTTATGAACTCACCTGTTGAGGAAACTGTCAGAAAGTCAGACGCGATTTCGTTGATGCACCAGTTGCACTCTGGAAACTCCGAGATGGCTCTGTACTGCCAAAGCCTCTGGCACTTGTCGGTAATGAGTGGGATGTAGTTGTGGTCGAACTCGTCCGAGACGTATCCAAAGAACGCAGTTGAGATTCCTGGGTTCTGGAGAGAGACAATCCCCTGCTTGTCAATTATCTTCTCAATCTTGCTGGTGTAGGATTTGAACGTCTCGAAGTTCCGGTTCTGCGCCAGAATCTGAATCTTGTCGTTCTGCTCGGTTGAAGCCCCCTACTGGGTGTTCATTTTGTTCACCCGGTCAACTGGACTTGCCGATGCAGTCAATACGCTGTGGTTCGTGTTAAGTGCCATGATAGTTCAATTATACTTCTTGTTGAAGTATTTACCATAAAAAGAAAAGGTGCAATGGGCAATAAAGGAACAAAAATCCCACGGCACCTTGAAGTTTCACCTGTTTTGGAAAGTCATCAACCCATCCACGAACCAAGAACCTGAACGTCCGCGTACTTGTTGAAGTCGGAATCCCATCCATTGAGGGCGTAGATTGAGCCAATGTCCTGTCCATCGCCACCCTGGTTCATTTCAATGCAGAAGATTCTGTCCCCATCCTCAATCCGCTTCTTCAACGCATCAAGGTCGGCCCACTTTGGCAATTCAAGTTTCTTCCCCTGGGCAATCAAGTCCTGCGTGTTCAGGATTGTGTTCATGGTGATTTCGCAGATTCCCATGCTGTCATCGCGGGAAAACGGGTTGTCCCTGTTCTTCCTGTCGCAGCACCTCATGATGTTCTCAACAACCTTCTTTCGGTACTCGTCGTCAGTTTCATTGAACTTATAGTGCCTGATGTGCCACCGCATCAACTGGGAGTTGATTGTCACTGCCTCAGCCTTGTCAACGTCGTTCCACTCTGGATCAAAACCAACTTCAAGTTCCCCAATGAAGAGCAGTTCATAGGAATTCATGCAGAAGTCAAGGTTGCGCCGATTGAACTTGTTCAACTTCTCCACGAACTCGTCATCGTAGTCTCCATCCTTGTCGTCGGAACATGCCCGAACAACATCGTCAATGAAATCGTCCTGGTTGTAGTCCTTTGGCAGAACCACAACGAAACTGCTTGAACTTGAATTGCTGACGTAATCACTTCGTATCTTCATCTGTTTTTTCCTTCACTTCCAGTCTGTCCAAAATCCTTCCAAGGAAAGTGTCTCTGTCTCGGAAGTCGTGTTCTGTGTCTGAATCGTCTGGCTCAAACCCAAACTTCTTGAAATACTTGTAGAGGAACGCAAGGTTGCCCATGGCCTCCTTGTCCCAGTCATCGCACTCAAAGCCAAATTCCATTATGTCATCTGGGTTCTTTGGGTCGGCATGGGTGTCTGTGTCCCCATCGTACTCGCCCTGGATGTAGTCCTCGCAGAACTTCTCAGGACCGAACCAGTCCATCCAATCGTCAGACGAACCAACGGTTCGGACACCAACATTCAATGTCTCGCCCAACGGGTCGCATGCTCCATAGATGCAGTCCCCAAAGTCGTCAAGGAACATCTTCGCGGCCTTGGAAGCGTCCTTCTTGATTACGAAGGAGCTGGAACTTGAATTGCTAACATAGTCGCTTCTGATTTTCATTTCATTTCTCCCTTGGTCAATCATCCACATGCACCGAAGAATGTCGTGCCACCAGCATCCGAACCACCAGTAACAATGCCAATCTCGTCATACTTTACGTCCAATCCCTTCTCGTTGAGCGCAGACACCACCCTGTCCTTGTACTCCTTCAAGGTCTCGGAGTCCTTCATCTTGTTGTCTCCAGAACTCATGTCATAGCCAACCAGAACTTCCACTGCATCTCCCCAATTCCTCTCGGCAATCTGGAAGTCAAGCCCAGTATTCTCAAGAACCCGATACAACACCTCAGAGAGAGATTCCTGCTCAATGAAGTCGTCAATGGACTCGCATTCGGAGCCATATTCATTGTTCAAGTCCTCAAGCAACTTGTCCTTGTCCTTTGCAAGCGTGTCCATCAATCCGTCAAGGTCAGAAAATACCTTCCCAACTATCACGAAACTGGATGAACTTGAATTGCTAACATAGTCTGTGCGGATTTTCATTGTTCACCTCAAATGTCAAGGTCTGTGCCACGGATGCTGTTGTAGTCAAAGTGGTCGTCCCCACTGATTTCAATTTGCTTGTACTTTGTCTCAAGGATGGTTGCAACCTGAACGGCATTGGACAAGTCCTCGCCAAAATCGTCTCCGCATTGGCAGTAGATTGTGCCATACTCGTTCTGGAGAATGAGTCGGATGAAGTTCATCTGCCCATAGCCATCCTCAGCCATGATTTG
>ODAI010117388.1_pt1 | contig 13610 bp, 10 predicted proteins | sample 1539321 | NCBI WGS metagenome assembly ODAI01 (sample SAMN02144231, study PRJEB22623) | gut metagenome | biome: sheep rumen | host: Ovis aries | place: New Zealand
ACCGTCACCACCCACGCCACCAACACCACCTTCGGCGAATACTACGGCGCGGGCTTCGGCGGCACCTCCATCACCTACAACCGCGAGGGCAACAACACCGGCGTCAACTTCGGCAACAGCATTGACTTCCCCATCGCCTTCGGGACAACCTACAAACGACTGACGAACAATAACACCTACGGCATCGGCAGCTGCTATAAGTTTGAGTTCATCCTCTACTCCGGCGGCGGCGGCACGGGTGTGGCGCGTTCCTACACGGGCTATGCCAAATTCGACCTTGCCACCACAGGCAACGTGACCAACGTACTGAACGGCTGCACTGTGCTGGGCAACTACTACGGTGCCGGCTGCCAGGGCAAGGTGAGCGGCGACGTCAGGTCGACCCTCACCGACTGCACCGTCCTCGGCAATGCCTACGGCGCCGGCTTCAAGGCCACCGCCAACACCCTCGACGTCTACCCCAACACCGAGCCCACCAAATCACGCTACACCAAGGAGACGGGCCTCTTCAGCGACTTCGGCACCGTGGAGCCCGAGACTTTCACGTGGCAGTATCGCGGCACCCCGGGGTCCGACGACGCCAACAAGATTCTATACACCAAAACCGACATGACCACCCTCGGCACCGTCACCGGCAGCGCCTACCTCACCGTCGACGGCGACAGCCACATCGGCACCGACGGCGACGCCACGACCGGCCACGTCTTCGGCGGTGGACAGGAAAGCGCCGTCAGCACCGACACCCATGTCCTCCTCAAAGGCAACACCGTCGTCAACGGCAACGTCTACGGCGGCGGCAACATTGGACCCGTCGGCGGCAGCACCAACGTCAAAATCTGCGACGAATGCAGTTACTAAGTGGGTAGTGGGTAGTGGATAGTGGGTAGCACTCTAGAACATGTGTGCTATCCACTATCCACTACCCACTATCCACTACCCACTAATAACAAAACATCCCACAAGGGGACACCGAAACCGGCATTCCCCTTGTGGGGTGTTGTCACCTTGGCAGCGAAGCGGCGCTTACTCCGTCACCTCGGCCATGACCACCGACCCGCGGTAGGCGGGGCAGGTGTGGTGGGTGCAGCTGGCGGCGACCAGCGTGAGCACCACGACGGCGAGCAGCATCAATGCTTTCTTCTTCATTACAGTCCTATTTTTTCGTTTACTATCTTGAGGATTTCGGCTTCCTGACGGATGGCTTCGTCCTCGATTTTCTGAGCACGTGCCAGGATGTCGGCCTTGAAGGCTTCGTCCTTGAGCGACGAGGCGTTGATCTTAACGTTGAGGTGAGCACCCATGACGGCGCTGCGTGCGGCGAGCGAGCCGACGCCGCCGTCGGTGACGCTGTTGGGGTTACCCCACTCCACCATGGCGCGGCAGACCTCGAAGGCCTCGAGGGAGCGCTGCATGGTGCGGAAAGGCACCTCGGTGGCGAACTTGGTGGCCTCCTGGATGGCGGCGCTGCGAGCGGCCTTCTCCTCGTCGGTCTTCTTGGGCAGGCCGAAGGCGTCCATGATCTTGTTGAAGGCGGCGGTGTCCTCGTCGACGAGGTGCAGGAGTTCGTCCTTCAGGGCCTGTCCTTTGACGGCCACGTCGCTGAACTTCTTCCACTCGTCGTCGTAGGCCGCCTTGCCGCCGGTGAGGTTGGCCACCATGGTGCCGAGGCTGGCGGCCAGGGCGCCCATGTAGGCGCTGACGGAGCCGCCGCCGGGAGCGGGGCTCTCGCTGGCGGTCTCGTCGCAAAAGCCGCGGCAGGTGAGGTCGACGAGCTTTTTCTTCGAGTGGTCCTCGATGAGGAACTCAATGACCTTCTCCTTAGGGTCGAAGGGCTTGAGGTCGTCGAGGCCCATGCTCTTGATGGCCACCTTCATGATCTCCTCCTCGCTGACGCCGAGGGAGCGCTGCTGCTTGGCCAGGTAGTATTTGCCGGCGTCGATGAGGACGCTCTTGGGAATGAGGCCCACGATCTCGCAGCCGGTGACGCGGAGGCCGCGGTTGGCGGCGCAGCGGCACACCTCGTCGAAGCAGAGGTGCACGGGGGCCACCTTGATGGATGTGATATTCATCGACACCTGAGCGATGCCGTAATCTTCGATGTACCAGCCGATGGCCTTGGTGCCCTTGAGGGTGCCGGGGATCATGATGGTCTTGCCGTTCTCGTCCTTGATGGGCTTGCCGCTGGGCTTGCCGCCCTCGCGTTTGGGACGGCCTTTCTCGCGCACGTCGAAGGCGATGGCGTTGGCGCGGCGGGTGCTGGTGGTGTTGAGGTTGTAGTTGATGGCCACGAGGAAGTCGCGAGCGCCGACCTGTGTGGCACCGGTGCGGGCGGTGTGGTCGTTCCAGGCGTTGGGGCCGAAGTCGGGCTTCCACTGCTCGGTGCCGAGGCGGCTGCTGAGGCTCTCATACTCGCCTGTGCGGCAGTAGGCCAGGTTGCGGCGTTCGGGCAGGAAGGCGGCGTTCTCGTAGCAGTAGATGGGTATCTGCAGCTCCTCGCCGAGGCGCTTGCCGAGTTTGTGGGCATACTCGACGACCTCCTCCATGGTGATGTTGCTCACGGGGATGAGAGGGCACACGTCGGTGGCACCCTGGCGGGGGTGTGCACCGTGGTGCTGGGTCATGTCGATAAGCTCGGCGGCTTTCTTCACCACCTGGTAGGCGGCTTCGAGGACGGGCTCGGGCTCGCCGACGAAAGTGATGACGGTGCGGTTGGTGGTCTGGCCGGGGTCGACGTCGAGAAGCTTCACGCCTTCGACCTTTTCAATCTCGGCAGTCACCTGGTTGATGATATCCATGTTGCGGCCTTCGCTGATATTGGGCACGCATTCAATGAGTTGTTTCATGTTATGCTGTTTTAATTTTGCTGCAAAGATACACTTTTTTTAGTATATGACAAAATATTTTTGACACCCCTCCCCTATGGTGTTCCTTCGCCCCCGGTACGGAGTCCCTACGGCATTTCTTCAGTAGTTCTTCAGTAGTATTTCAGTGCTGCACTGAAGAACTACTGAAGAACTACTGAAGAACGGCCGTACCGGGTCCGTAGGGACTCCGTACCGGGGCCGTGGTGCGGAGGACGGTTTTTGGGGGTGGCACAGAAAGGCCGAAATGTTAAATTTTAGCAAAATATCATGTCGGGCTTGCTGTGTTAAAAAAAAATCGTATCTTTGCACATGTTTATGAATAGACTAAAATATAATATATATACTCTTTTTGCACTGGTTTTCATGTGCTTAGGTGGAGGCGCCGGGGCGCAGCAGATAGTGCGTGTGGATGTTGACACTGTGGCGTGCCTTCACGACACGGTGCGCATAGCCGTGGGCCACACGGCGGCATCGGACGTCGAGGTGAGGGACATGCTGCTCAACCTCTCGCATGCGGAGCGGGCGTTCCTGCCCGACGGTGTGTCGTGCCCGCCCTACGGCTGCTCCTACCGCTCGCATGTGACCTTCAGCGGGCTTGACAACAGCGTTCAGATACGCACGGTGGAGGACATCAAATTCGTGAGGTTGAACATAGAGCACAGCTGGATCGGCGACCTGTATATCGGTGTCGTCTGCCCCAACGGGCAACGGGCGAGCCTGATGAACTGGACGGGCAGCGGCTCGTCGGACTGCAGCGGCGTGGTGCCGACCGAATGCCGCTCGTGGACGGCGGGGAGCAACGTCTCCAACATGACCGACCTTGGGCGCTCCAACAGCAGCACCGGCTATGACAAATGCGACTCGTTGAGCACCAGCAACTCCCCCGGCACGGGGTGGAACTACTGCTGGAGCAGCAGCAACACCCACGGCTACCAATATGCCAGCGGCGACGGCCTGATATATCGCTCAGGCAACACCAACGGCAGCAGCATCGACAGCAGCAATGTGGCGCTTGGGCGTCAGTTCTACCGCCCCAACCAGAGTTTCCAGAACCTGGTGGGATGCCCTGTGAACGGCACGTGGTACATAGAGGTGCTCGACGCCTGGAGCGGCGACAACGGCTGGGTGTTCGACTGGGAGCTGTCGCTTGACGAGACGCTGGTGCCCATGGCGGGCGTGATGACGGGTTGCACGGTGCTTGGCGACGAAGTGACGAGGCAGAACGACACGGTGTGGAACGTCACGTCGCCCAGCGGCACAACGGGCGACACGACGGTGGAATACACGGTGCGCATCTACGGCACAGGCATGCCGTCGGTGCGCGACACCGTGGTGAGGGTGCACTACTACCCGCAGCTCACCACCGAGCTGAGCGACACCCTCTGCTGGGGCGAGACGGCGACGCTGGCCGGCGTGGGCACGCTGACGCGCGACACCACGGTGGTGCGCCGCCTGCTGAGTGTGCACGGCTGCGACAGCGTGGTGACGAACAGATACTTCTTCCGCGAGAAGATTGAAGACATAGACACCGACTACGTGTGCTACGGCGGGTCGCTGACGGTGGGGAGCGTCGTGGTGACGCGCGACACCGTGCTGAGCGACACGCTGACGGCGGCCTGCGGGTGCGACAGCGTGGTGAGCCGCGCCGTGTTCTTCCGCCCGCCGTTCACGGGGTTGGACTCGGTGCTGGCCTGCGTGGGCGACACCCTGTGGGTGGGCGCTGTGCGCGTGACGGCCGACACCACGGTGGCCGACACGCTGACGGCCGGCTGCGGGTGCGACAGCGTGGTGGCGCGGGTGTTCACCTACCACCCCGTCTACACCACCCTCGACACCGTGGCCTTCTGCGCCGTTGACGGCTACCGCTACGACACCGTGGCCTTCGACGCGCCGGGCGACTACGTGCTGCCGCGCACTTCGGCTTGGGGGTGCGACAGCACGGTGAAGGTAAGGATCAACGTCATCGACAGCGCCTTCCTGCCACGCATGCTGCTGAGCGCCGACGGCGATCGGTGGAGCGCCGACACTGTGCTGCTGGGCTGCGAGCCCTATGGCATTCAGTTGAAAGACACCACGCCGCTGACGGTGTGGCGGCAATGGATAATAACCCCGACTGACACCATCGGCGGCAACACGCTGGTGAGCCACCGCTTCGACAGCGCCGGCGTCTACGGCGTGACGCTGCTCTCGGTCAGCGCCGGTGGCTGCCGCGACACGCTGCACATGGACAGCGTGGTGTGGGTGTTCGGCAACCCCGAGGCCCACTTCAGCTGGCTGCCGCTGGAGCCTCCGCTGCACGACCCGCAGGTTGACTTCGTCAACGAGTCGTGGCCGCAGAGCGAGGACATGGGGTGGCTGTGGGCGATCGGCGGCACGCAAGGCACCGACACCAGCAGCGACTTCTCGCCGTCGTACCGCTGGGACACCGACGGACAGAACCCGTCGGGCGAGCACGTGGTGACGCTGACGGCGCTGTGGACGCGCCAAGGGCCCGACACGCTGACGACAGTGTGCCGCGACACTGTGGAGCACACCGTCACGGTGGTCAACGACTGGCTCCAGTTCCCGACGCTGGTGACGCCCAACGGCGACGGCATCAACGACTGCTGGGAGGTGGTGAACCTCGTGGACATGGGGCAGTATCCGATGAACGAGATATGGATATACAACCAGTGGGGCGCACGGGTGTTCCACGCGGTGAACGTCTACCGCCACGAGGACTTCTGGGACCCCAACGCCACCAACAGCCCCGACGGCACCTACTACTACCGCTTCCTGGGCCGCAGCGCCTGGGGCGTCGTGAAACAGAACGGCACCATCGAGGTGATGAGGAATTAAGGGAGTTAAGAGTTATGAGTTTTTAGTTTTGAGTTATGAGTTGACAATTTATCACACAGCAACCGCTGACCATTCAACACTATAGACAATATGACAGGAACTGAAAAGAGGAATAACGTACAGCCCATGCGGCCCGGCGCCGGTATACCCCTGGTCCTATGCCTGCTTCTCGCCTTTGCGGCACAGGGGCAGAGCAACGAGTTCCTGCGCTTTGTGCTGCCAACGGATGTCTGCGCCAACTCCTACACCACGATACAATTCGGCTACAACAGCAACTTCAACGTGGTGTTCGACCTGCCCATGGCCTCCCAGAGCCATGCCGAGCTGGCCTTCCTGCCCGACGGGGTGTCGTGCCCGCCTTTCGGTTGCTCCTACCGCTCCACGCTGTCCTTCAGCGGCTTCACGCCTGGGGCCACGGTGTCGTCGTCCCAGGACATCAAGTATGTGAAGGTGAACATGGAACACTCCTACATCGGCGACCTGTACATCGGCGTGGTGTGCCCCAACGGCCAGCGTGCTAGCCTGATGAATTGGAGCGGCAGAGGCAGCAGCGACTGCGACGACGAAGTGCCCGCGGGACACCGCTCGTGGAACAATGATTACAGCAACGTCAGTGGCGGCACCTACCTCGGCGCGGCCTACGACTATTCCGACTACAGCGACAAATGCGACCGCACGAGAAGCAGCAACCAGCCCGGCGTTGGTTGGAACTACTGCTGGAGCAACAATACCACCAGCGGCTACCAATACGCTTCTGGCGACGGCCGCATCTACCGCTCGGCCAACCGGACGGGTTACAGCATCGACAGCAGCAATGTGGCCGCCAAACGGCAGTTCTACCACCCCGACCAGAACCTGTCGGCGCTGGTGGGATGCCCGCTCAACGGCACCTGGTATGTGGAGGTCATCGACGCCTACAGCGGCGACAACGGCTACGTCTTCGACTGGGAGCTGGCCCTCAACCCCACCCTGCTGCCCACCGACTGCGCCCTGGAGAAACGCGAAGTGGTAAGCCCCTGCGTGCAGCGGGTCAACGACTCGACATACAGGTTCCATGCACCCAACAACATCGTCGCCGACACGGCGATACCGGTGCTCTTCAGGATCATAAGCACCTGCGGCGACACCATAGACAGCACCGCCGTGATAACGGTACACCCGAAGTACAACATCACGGAATACGACACAGCATGCGACAGCTACACCCTCCACGGACAGACGTACACCAACAGCCGTCAGGTCGTCAAGCACTTCACGTCGGTAGACGGCTGCGACAGCACGATGCGCTACATGCTGCACATAAACCGTTCGAAGACGACCACGGTGGCCGTCACCCTCACCGAGAACCAGCTGCCGTACATCGTCGACGGGCAGACGCTGATAGCCCCGCCCCAGGCGGGAGCCCCCCACCCTGCCGTCGGAGCGCTGATGCTCGACACGACAATGGTCCTCACGACGACACAGGGCTGCGACAGTACGGTGAACCTGACGGCGTTTGTGTGGTACAACGTGGCGGACACCGCCGACAGCACCCTCTGCCGCCACCAGCTGCCGCTGACATGGAACGGCGTGACGTTCAGCGACGCAGGCTCGCAGAATGTGACCCTCACCAACTGTCACGGCGCCGACAGCCTTCTCACGATGAGGCTCACGGTGCTGGAAGACACGGAGACGACACTGAACGACACCGTCGTGGAGAACGACCTGCCGTGGGGCCTCGCCGGACATGAGATGTTCATGGCCGACACCGCCGTCGACTACCTGGTGACCAACAACGCAGGCTGCGACAGCGTCATACACTACAGCCTTCACGTGTGGCTCAACTCACTCGACTCCATAGACAGCACCCTCTGCCGCCACCAACTGCCGGTGGTGTGGAACGGCCTGACCTTCAACGACGCCGGAGTGCAGACACTGGCGCTGACGGACATCCACGGCGCCGACAGCGTCACCGTCATGACGCTCACTGTCAGGGAAGACAGCCGTGCCACGCGCAACGACACCATCGTCGAGAACAGCCTCCCGTGGGGCCTGCCGGGAGTCGACACACTCCTCTCCGACACCGACACCACCTACGTCCTGACCAACGCCGTCGGCTGCGACAGCGCGCTGCACTACACCCTCCATGTGTGGCGCAACACCTCGGCGCAGGCCGACTCGTCGGTTTGCCGCCACCAGCTGCCGATAGTGTGGAACGGCATGACCTTCGCCGACGGCGGGATGCAGACCGTCACCCTCACCAACAGCCATGGGGCCGACAGCCTGCTGACGATGGTCATCACCGTCAGGGAAGACACCCGGCGCGAGATAAACGACACCATTGTGGAGAACGACCTGCCGTGGGATAGACCCGGCATCGGCGTGTTCGACACCATCACCGACACCCTCTTCACCGTCGCCAACGCCGCCGGCTGCGACAGCACTGTCAGCTACAGCCTGCATGTGTGGTACAACGTGCAGGAAACCCACGACACCGTGGTGTGCGACAATGTGTGGCCGTTGGTGTGGTACGGCTACCGCTTCACGGGTGGAGAGAACACCACAAGACACCTCACTACCAGTCACGGCGCCGACAGCACGCTGTATCTCAGCGTGGCAGCCATGCCCGTATACAACGAGCAGATAGACACACACACCTGCGAGCACATAGGCTTCACCTACCGCGAAGACCTCCTCACCAGGAGCGGCTCCTATAGGTACAACCTGACGTCGATGCATGGGTGCGACAGCATAGTCAACGTCAACCTCACCGTGTGGCCTGCCGAGAGGGTCGCACAATATGACACCCTCTGCCTCGCCCAGCTGCCATACATGTGGCAGGGGCGCCAGCTGGCCTTCGGCGGCAAGCCGACGATAAGCGACAGCGTCAAGTACATCAACATGCACGGCTGCGACAGCACCATGACCCTTAGTCTGCACATCAAAGGGATGAACCTTAGAGCACGCCCGCACGTCACACCCACCGTAGTCACCCCCGAATCGCTGTCGGTCCAGTTCAGCGACAACAGCCAGGAGGCCGGCAGCAGGCTCTGGATCATCGGCGACTACCAAAGCATGCAGCAACACTTCAGCTACACCTACCCCACCGACTACGACAGCATCATCGTGCAACTCATAGCCATCAACAGCGAAGGCTGCAACGACACCGCCAGCGTGCTGCTGCAACTCGATCGCAGCCAGATCAACATACCCAACGCCTTCACTCCCTCGCGCGACGACAACAACAACTGGTACGTCGTCACGCAAGACGTCATCGAGTTGCAGGTGTGGATATACAACCGTCAAGGTAACCTCGTGGCCACCTACGACCAGCTCGATGGCCGATGGGACGGACATAACCTCGCCGGACAGGAATGCCCGCAGGGATCATACGTATACAAAGCTCACTACCGTACACGCGTGCATCCAGAGAGACTCATGGAAAAGACCGGCACAATATTATTGATAAGATGAAAGAAACAATAGAACAAGCCTGGGAAAACAAAGAACTGCTCAACGAGCCCCGGGTAAAGGAAGCCGTCACGGAAGCCGTCGACATGCTCGACCGCGGCGAGCTCCGCGTGGCTCAGCTTGGCGACGACGGCATCTGGCATGTCAACCAGTGGGTCAAGCAAGCCATACTCCTCTACTTCCGCATCAGCGGCATGCAGACAATGGAGGCTGGCGTGATGGAATACAACGACAAGATACCGCTCAAGCACAACCTCGCCGAACGCGGCATCCGCGTCGTGCCCCCCGCAGTGGCCCGCCACGGTGCCTACATAGCGCCCGGCGCAGTGCTCATGCCCTCCTACGTCAACATCGGCGCCTACGTCGACAGCGGCACCATGGTAGACACATGGGCCACCGTGGGCAGCTGCGCACAGATTGGCAAAAACGTGCACCTCAGCGGCGGAGTAGGTATCGGCGGCGTGCTCGAACCCCTGCAGGCCAACCCCGTCATCATCGAAGACAACTGCTTCATCGGCAGCCGCTCCATCATCGTCGAAGGAGCCATCATAGAACGGGAAGCCGTCATCGGCGCAGGCACCGTCATCACAGCCTCCACACACATCATCGACGTCACCGGCGAACACCCCGTCACCTACAGCGGCCGTGTGCCGGCACGCAGCGTCGTCATCCCCGGCACCTACAACCGCCACTTCCCCGCCGGCGACTACGCCCTCCCCTGCGCCTTGATAATAGGACAGCGTAAAGAATCAACAGACCTAAAAACATCCCTCAATGAAGCACTGCGTCTTTTTTAGCCTCCTGCTCGCCGCATTGCTCACATCGTGTGCAAAACACGACGAAGTGAGCTTCAGGGGCACCGTGGTGAACATTGAATACTGCGCCTCGCAGGACATCCAGTCTAACGCGGGCTTCTACACGGCCCTCGAAGTGCCCGAAGCCACCGGTGCCACCTTCACCATCGGCAACGACACCTTCCAGAACGTCGTCATACTCTACGAACCCGGCACACGCATAAAGAACGGCGACCGCATCTCGGGCAGCTTCTACATCGACAACGACTACTCGCGCACCAACTGCAACCTGCACATCCACGCCGACGACTATCTGCCACAAGGTGTTTTCACAAAAGTAAGTGTTGATTAAAAAGTGAATAACTATAGCCTTGCGCACTCAGCCACCTGCCGAAAAATGTGTACTTTTGCAAAACATAAGAAACAAAAACAAACAATAATATGAAGTTCATAGTCAACAGCCAGCAGCTGCTCAAACAACTGCAATCCCTTAGCGGTGTTCTGTCCAACAACAACACCATGCCCATCATCAACTGCTTCCACCTTCACCTCGAAGAGGGAACGCTGACCCTCAAAACCACCGACCTCTCCACCACCCTCGTGGCACGCATGGAAGTTGAGACCGGCCGCATGGAGACCCCTGAGGAAGTGGCCATCCCCTCCAAGATGCTCCTCGAAATCCTCAAGAGCTTCGACGATGTGCCCGTTACCTTCAACGTCGACCAGCAGAGCCACGCCATAGAGCTCAGCAGCGGCGAAGGTGAGTACCACTTGGCAGGCATGGATGCCGAGATGTATCCCACCATGCCCACCGCCGAAGGCACCGCCACAGTTGTGATGAGCTGCGACGCCCTCGTCAACGCCATCAACAAGACCTATTTCGCCACCTCCAACGACGAAATGCACCAGCAGATGAGCGGCATCTTCTGCGAGATGACCCCCGACGGCATCACCTTCGTGGCCACCGACGCCCACAAGCTCGTCCGCTACCGCCGCAAAGACATCACTACGCCCGACAGCACCAACTTCATCCTGCCCAAGAAGCCCATCACCATCGTCAAGAACATACTGGCGGCGCGCAAGGAAGGCGGCGACGTCACCATGGAATACAACAACACCAACCTCTTCATCACCTTCGACAACTTCTACATCGTCTGCCGCCTCGTCGACGGCCGCTACCCCAACTACGAAGCCGCCATCCCCAAGGACAACCCCAACAAACTCATCCTCGACCGCCAGTCGTTCATCAACACACTGCGCCGCGTCAGCATCTTCGCCAGCGAGGCCACCCGTCAGGTCCGTCTCTCCATCAGCGCCGACAAGCTGACCATCAGCGCCGAAGACCTCGAGTTCTCCAACAACGCCAAAGAGACCATCCCCTGCCAGTATGAAGGCAGCCCCATGGACATCGGCTTCAACGCCAAGTTCCTCACCGAGATGATCAGCAACCTCGACTCCGAGCAGGTCATCATGGAAATGTCGCACCCCTCGCGTGCGGGTATCATATTCCCCTTCGGCGACGACACCGAAGACAAACAGGATGACATCCTCATGCTCGTAATGCCCGTAATGCTCGCCAACTGATGAGTAAGAAAGCATCTCTCTGGGCCACCCACGGCGCCACCATCCTCGGCATCACGCTGGTGCTCTTCATGCTGGGCTTGCTGCTGTGCATCGAGTACCACTCCTACCGTATCACCCACGACGCACAGGAGCGCATCACCTACAAGGTGGACCTCTCGCCCGATGTCAGCGACTCGTTGGCGCTGGCCGTCAAAGGGCGCATAGAACAGCGCAACTACATCAAGCATGTCGACTACATCTCCAAGGAGAAGGCTGCCGAAATCTTCACCGACGAGCTCGGCGAAGACTTTGTGGGCTTTATCGGCTACAACCCACTCTACCCCTCGCTGATGGTCAACTTCAACGTATCGCTGCTGCCCAGCAACAGCACTGAAGTGCTCGACCGCTTCTGCGAGGAAGTGGGTGCCGAAGAAGGCGTGACAGGCGTCGTCTACCAAGAGAACATCGTCAACGAACTGCGCGACAGCTTCTACAAACTCTCGTGGTTCCTCATAGCGCTGATGCTCGTCCTCGTGCTCATCACCGTGGTGCTCATCGACAGCCTTCTGCGCATTGCCCTCTACGCGCAGCGTGAGACCATCCACACCATGCGCATGGTGGGTGCCAACGTGGGCTTCATCAAGCGCCCGTTCATCGTACGCAGCGTCGCCTACGGCGCCCTCGGCGGCTTCATAGCATCGCTGCTCACCTTCCTGGCTGTATGGGTGGCAGGCAACGAATTCCAGCTGCCGCTCACCGACGCCAGCCACATGCAGTGGTACCTCCTCATCGCCGTCGTACTCATCGTCGTGGGCGTCATCATCTCCTACCTCTCCACGGCCATCACCGTGCGGCGCTATATAGCAAAGAACTGACTTACACCAAGCCTTATATAAATCCTGACAATCATGGAAGAAAACAACAACATCAAGCTCCCCTTCGGCAAAATAAACTACATCCTCATGGGTGTCGGCATCATCATCCTCGCCCTGGGGTACATACTCCTCGCCGGCGGCGGCAGCGACGACCCCAACGTCTTCAACCCCGCCATGTTCGACGCCCAGCGACTCGTGTGGGCTCCCATACTCATAGTCCTCGGCTTCATCGTGGAGATAATCGCCATCATGTACAAAAGCAAAAAGTAATCCATGGAATGGTTTGAAGCACTCATCCTCGGCATCGTCCAAGGACTGACAGAATATCTGCCTGTGTCCTCCAGCGGCCACCTCGCCATCGGCGCCAACCTCTTCGGCCTCAACGGCGAAGAGAACCTCACCTTCACCGTCGCTGTACATATAGCCACCGTCCTCAGCACCATCGTCATACTGTGGCGCGAGATAGTGTGGCTCTTCACCGACCTCTTAAAGTTCCGCTGGAACGAAGGCACCAAGTATGTCGTGAACATACTCATCTCGATGATACCCGTCGGCATCGTCGGCCTCTGCTTCAAAGACAAAGTGGAAGCCATCTTCGGCAGCGGACTCCTCGTCGTAGGCATCTGCCTGCTCGTCACCGCCACACTGCTGGCATTCAGCTACTGGGCCAAACCGCGCCAGCGCGAGAACATCTCGCCCCTGCACGCCTTCATCATCGGTCTTGCACAGGCCCTCGCCGTGCTCCCCGGCCTCTCGCGCTCCGGCAGCACCATAGCCACTGGACTCCTGCTGGGCAACAAGAAAGAGCGTCTCGCGCAGTTCTCATTCCTCATGGTCATACCCCCGATCCTCGGCGAAGCGCTGCTCGACGTCAAAGACATGGCCGAGATGGGCGTCAGCCAGGCAATGGCCGGCCTGCCGCCACTCTCACTCCTCGTGGGCTTCCTCGCCGCCTTCGTCAGCGGATGCATAGCATGCAAGTGGATGATCAACATCGTCAAGCGCGGCAAACTCATCTGGTTCGCACTCTACTGCGCCGTCGTCGGCACACTGACCATCGTCCTCCCCTACGTCCTCTGATGGTAACTGTAGAGCAGCTGCAGGCAGGCATCGTCCTCCCCATCGACAAACCGCGGCAGTGGACCTCCTTCCAAGCCGTCAACAAGATAAAGGCCGTGGTGCGCAACACCTACGGCCAACGCGACGCAAGCAACGCAAAGGCCGCC
>ODAI010993793.1_pt1 | contig 13610 bp, 9 predicted proteins | sample 1539321 | NCBI WGS metagenome assembly ODAI01 (sample SAMN02144231, study PRJEB22623) | gut metagenome | biome: sheep rumen | host: Ovis aries | place: New Zealand
GGGTTCTTCACGGAGAGGTCGTAGTTGTCGTCCAGGTCGGCGACATTCACGGACCAGGAGTTTTCGCTATCCGGCTTGGTCTTCTGCTTCTCCACGAAGTCCGCCAGGTCATTCTCGTTCAGCGGGTCCGTCTTTCCCAGGGTGCGGTCCAGGTTCAGTTGGTAGAACCAGACTTTCTGCGTGGGCTCACCTTTCTTGAAGAAGAGCACGATGGTCTTGACACCGGCTTGGAACACACCGGAAGGAAGGTCCAGTATCGTGTGGAGGTTGCATTCTTCCAGGAGTTTCTTACGCAGTTCAATGGAAGCGTTATCGGTGTTGGACAGGAAGGTGTTCTTGATGACGATACCGGCGTTGCCACCTGCTTTGAGGTACTTGATGAAATGTTCCAGGAAGAGGTACGCCGTTTCTCCGGTCTTGATGGTGAAGTTCTGCTGGACCTCCTTACGCTCACTTCCACCAAACGGGGGATTTGCCAGGATATTATCAAACTGGTCCTTGACCTGGACATCGGCAAGGTTCTCTCCAAGGGTGTTTGTCTTGATGATATTCGGCGACTGGACCCCGTGGAGTATCATATTCATCATTGCGATAAGATACGGGAGTGCCTTCTTTTCCTTGCCGTAGAAGGTGGTCTTTTGCAGCTTCTCCTCATCGGCGGTCGTATGGACCTTCTCGTGCATATAGTTGTACGCTTCGCAGAGGAACCCGGCAGAACCGCAAGCACCATCATACACGCTCTCTCCTATCTGGGGATTTACGACCTTGACGATGGACCGGATGAGCGGACGGGGCGTGTAGTATTCACCTCCGTTGCGACCGGCATTGCCCATCTTGTTCAACCGGCTCTCGTACAGATAGGTCATTTCGTGCTTCTGCTCGCTGGTCTGGAACTTCAAGCCGTCTATCTGCTCAATGATGTCCCGCATACAATACCCGCTTACCAGTTTGTTGCGGAGTTCGGCGAAAATGAGACCGATTTTGACCTTGATGGAGGTGTTATCCGTCTCGCCTTGTCCCAGGTTCTTCAAATACGGGAAGAGTTTGCCATTCACGAACTCTATGAGGTCATCTCCTACCAGGGCGTTATGGATGTCGTATTCCCCGGCAGAGGTTCTCGGCATTGCCCAGGTATTCCATCGGTACTCTTCATCCAGGATTGGGGAATAGGTCCCACCACCCAGAAGAGCTGCCATCTCATTCTCTTTGTCCAGGTCATCCAGGTATTTCAGGAAGAGTATCCACGAGGACTGCTCAACATAATCCAATTCGCTGCTGCATCCTTCATCGGTACGCAGAGCGTTGTCTATATTTTTGAAGACTTGCTCAAATGCCATTGTGTATGTATGCGTGTTGTGTAATTGCTATCATACAAAGTTAGTGATTTTTACGGATAGGCCTCTCATCGTATGCGACTTTTGTGAGTAATGGCAGGAAATCTTGTTTGGGCCTTCGGGCGGCGGGGACGTGGCCGGGGCGGAACTCCACCATACTCGCCCACTCCAAGGGCTCACACAATAAAGGGAGGTTGAGGTGTTGTCGCTGCGCTATGCTTTGCGTTTCTATGTCTCCCTTTGGGATAAGCCTCTTCCACTTCTCCAAAACTATCATATTCATTGAGAGAACCCCGTAAGGGCAGGATGGCGAAGCCACATTGAGATATGCCGGTCTGCCGGAGGCTAAACCACCCTGTTTCTATGCTCCCAGTTTGAATAGGTAAGAGTATCATCATAACTATCAAAGTCATAGATAGACACCCGTAAGGGAAGAATGGCGAAGCCACATTGGATTTATGGCTCCGCCGGAGGCAACTATATGTAAAGCTCTCTGTCTTCCTCCAGTTCTTGTGATTGTCGGTATAATCTCTCTTGTTCTTCAAGAAGTTTTCCTTCAATGTAATTACTCATACTTCCTATTCCAAAGGAGGAATACTCTTCTTCTTCAAAATCATCAAGAATAAGACTACTCATAAAGTCATTCTCTTTACCAAAATCCTTTTCCTGGAAACCCTCATCATCCTTTTCATCAACATAGTCTTTGGCATAGCCATTTTCCTTTAATTTCACATAGTCATCTACATATTCATTAAGGGGGTTTATAGGGTTTTCAGGGGTTTCTACAGCCGTTTTCGGTTCAGCGGTCGGTAAGCGCTCCTGGTTAAGCTCCTGCTCCTTCAAGGCTCTCTCTTTGGCCCTGCGCTCATTGGCTTCCTCCTTGGTTTCCCCCAGTCTTGGTCTTCCTCCCAATTTGCCGTAGTCAGCGCCCTTTCAGCCGTGCTCGCCACCCTTAACCGCCTTCTTGTACCTGGTTGTTGATGCGGCAATGAGCGGTTTAGTCAAAGTCAGCAGGGCATTCACCCTTCCGTCCTCGCAGTTGAGTTCCTGTCCCTTTATCGCATAGGCCCTCAACATCATCACATACTTACCGATGGCTTCATAGTCCATCTGCATCTGTTCTGCAGCCTCAAAGAAGCTCTCGTACATCACGAAACTTTTCGTCTGTTCGTTTTCTGTCATTCCTGTTCTTCATCTATCAATTATTCTTTGTTGCCCGAATGGATCTTGGGCATTGTTTCTATACAGAATATACAAAAAATCTGCGACAAACACAAACCCTTTAAGGGGGTTTTACAGGCCACTGACAAATCGTCATAACCAATTCTGCTAAAGCGACTTAATTTGTTTTTCTGGAGTAATTTTTGTATTTTATGTATAGAGGATCAACGAAAATGTCAGGCTGAAATTGAACCATTGAGGACGGGTTGGTGTCCGTGCGACCAGAAAACTTGCGCGCGAAAGGCGTGGCGAGAGCAGAAGACCAGCTATGAGGGATAAGATTGGGATGGATGATACCGGAAGATGGTAGGCTTACCTATGAGGAAATACTAAACTGCTTTGAGGGGAAGGAACCTCCAACACGAGAGCAGATGGATATATTCAATGATTTTGTAGCACTGGCCGCAGCAATAGCGTACGAAGGGCTCTTGAAGAAAAATAAGAAAGACAACTGATTGATAAAATGGAGAATAACGATAATTTGGAGTTGCTGAAAGGCTTTGCGAAAGGTAAGGAGAACATCGCAAAGCGGGGAGGGCGTGCAGTCATTTATTCTCGTGTTAGCAGCAAGGAACAAGTTGAAGGCTTTAGCCTTGAGATGCAGATGGAGAAGTGCGAAGCCTACGCCGAGAGGAAAGGCTATGTAGTTGTAGAGCGTTTTGGCGGCACATACGAAAGTGCCAAGAGTGATAAGGAACGTAAGGAGTTCAACAAAATGCTCAAGTATGTCAAGGCGAAGCGAAATGGCATTGATGCGGTCATCGTGTATAGCACAAGCCGTTTCTCAAGAACCGGCTCAACTACGATTATTGAGGAGTTGAAGGAGTGCAATATCCCTGTTCTCTCCGCCAGTGCTGATTATGACCCTCGTGAGATATCCGGGGAAATGATGCAGGGGATGGAACTCCTCAACGCCAGATTTGACAATGCAGTCAAATCAAAAGCAGTTAAGGATGCTGGGAAAAGAGCCTTGGAGAGTGGAAGATGGATATCCAAGGCTCCTCGTGGCTACGATATGAAGACCACGAAGAAAGAGCAAGTTATTACGATAAACCACGAAGGCGAACTGATACGGGAAGCTTTCTTGATGAAGGCAAATGAGGGCCTCTCCAACGAGGATATACGAGCTCATTTCAAGGCACGAGGCCTGGATCTGTGTAAGCAGAGTTGGAGCCACATCTTCAGCAACATCTTCTATGCAGGATATTTTGCCCATCCTTTCCTCCTGGGTGAAGTGATAAAGGGAGGACAACCTCCTCTCATTTCGTTGGAAGTATTCTGCAAAGTGAATGGACTTACTATGAAGGCCCATAACAGGGGATACGAGGTGAAGACAGACAAGCCTTGGGCCCCTCTGCTGGGTACAATCCGTTGTCGGCATTGCGGAAAAAATATGACTGCCTCCTTGAGTACGAAGATGCGGAAGAAGTATGGCCGAGATATCGGGTACTACACTTGTAGCCGCAAAGGGTGCAAACACAATATCTCCGCCAAGACACTAAACGAGAAGTTTGAGGAGGAGCTGGGAGAGGTGTCAGTCGTGCCCGAATACGCCACAGCTTTTAAGCTGGGGCTGGGTAAGTGGTTCCCACTCCTCAACAAGCAGAATGCAGAGGCCGCAAAAGCTATCAAGTTTCACCTTACCGAGAAGGAGAAAGAGATTGAAAAAGTCAAGTACAATCTGGCCACTGCGATGAATAGCCAGATACAGGAAATCTGCCTTTCTCAATTGGAGAAACTGGAGGCCGAAAAAGCCGAAATTGAGAAGGAATTGGAAGATAGCGGAATTGGCTTATTGAACCTCGCAAAATACATTGACTTCGGCCTATCGTTTAAGGATAATCTACTGAAAATGTGGAAGATAGCAAGTTTGTCCCACAAGCGAAGCCTGCAAAAAGTCCTATTCCCGGAAGGCATTTATTTTGACAAAGAAACAGGCGATATTGAACCTGTTTCCCGGAACGAGTTCCTCTTCGCAAGGTACTTAAATCCAATGAATTACGGAGAAAAAGAAAAAGGACAAACCCTCAATTTTGAAGATTTGTCCAATTTGGCTCCTCAAGTAGGACTTGAACCTACGACCCCCTGATTAACAGTCAGGTGCTCTAACCAACTGAGCTATTGAGGAATTTTTTCCTTCAATCCGACAGTCGTCGTTTAGGGATTGCGAAGGTATAACACAAACCCGTTTATCCAAATTTTTTTGAGTTTTTTTTGTGTACCTTTGCGTCGAAAATGTCAGGAGCGACAATGGATATAACTCTTTTTTCAAAGATCATCAGGGATTTGATCCTTGATAATGACGAAGTGAACCTGCCCGGTCTCGGGACTTTCGTCTCCGAATCCATGCCCTCCACTTTCTCCGACAAAGGTTACACGATCAATCCTCCCTACCGTCGCCTGGTGTTCCGTCAAAGGAAAGGCGATGGCAGGCTGCTTGTCGAACATTGCTCGAAGGTCCTTGGGGAGAGCCTGGAAAGGACGGAATATGAACTTGAAGGCTTCATATCCGAGTTGCGGAATACCCTCGAGTCGAAGAAGGTTGCCGTGTTCCCTGGTCTGGGCCGGCTCCGTGCTACGCGCGAGAATGCCTTTTTCTTCATCGCCGATGAGGACCTGGAGATCTATAAATATGGATTCGGGCTCGAACCGGTCTCACTCAAGACCCATGAGGAAACGCCTGAGGAGGTGTCCGCTGCGGTGGACGAACTGGAGAAGATCGTCAGGACCGAGCCGGAAGAAGTGTCCGGCTCCGCTCCGGATCCGTCCGTCCCTCCTGTAGCTGCAGAGGTCCCCGTACCTGAGCCTGTGGCTTCCGGACCCGGACCTGTCGGGGATGTCCCTCCGCCCTCCGTCGGACCTGCCTCTTCAAAGGCACCGACCCAGCGGAGAAGGACTTCCCGCAACCCTTGGAAGACCGCGTGGATTATCCTTGCCTGCACCATCGCGACGGCGGTGCTGCTCCTGGCAGCGTTCATAATCCTCTCAAGAGTCGCTCCCGGCTTCGTGGATTCCCTATTGTACTCCCCGGAAGAACTTCAGATCATAAACCACCTGCAAGACATCCCGGAATCATCGTTAAATCAGTAGTTTGAATGAAAGATCTTTTCATTGGTACCGGCATTGCCCATTCCATCCTCATATTCGCAGCAGTAATCTCCCTCGGCCTTTATCTCGGCCGCCTGAAAGTCAAAGGCGTCACTATCGGTTCCACCTGGATACTCTTCGTCGCCATCATAATGAGTCACTTCGGAGTGAGGGTGGATGCTACCGTGATGAATTTCATGAAGGATTTCGGCCTGATCCTGTTCATATTCTCGATAGGCCTCCAGGTGGGTCCGGGCTTTTTCCATTCTTTCAAGCACGGGGGGCTGACCATGAACCTGCTGGCGGTCATGATGGTGTTCCTGGCTGTCGCAGTGACGGTCTGCATCCATTTCATAACCGGAGAGTCGCTTTCAACCATGGTGGGAGTGATGTCCGGCGCCGTGACGAACACTCCGGGCCTTGGTGCCGCGCAGCAGACGATCTCTGACGTCATGCTTGCCGCCGGGAAGGCTCCCGGTGAGGCCGCAGCCGCGTCTTCAGGCCTGGCCTCCGCCTATGCGGTGGCATATCCTTTGGGAGTGCTTCTGGTGATCGCCCTCCTTATTGCCTTCAAGTCGCTTTTCAAGATAGACCTGGACAAGGAAAGAAACCTTCTCGACGACGAGGAGGATTCCGAGGGACATGCCAGGAGGATGCATTGTGAAGTCGCCAATCCTGCAGTCGTGGGCCAGCAGCTCGGGACCGTCATAAAGGACATGGGCAACAGAATCGTCGTCTCCAGGATGCTGAGGAACGGAACCGTGATGATCCCGGGTTCTGAAACTGTCCTCGAACTCGGCGACAAGCTCCTGGTCGTTACGACCCAGGACAATGTCGACACCACCAGGATCCTTTTCGGCAAGGAGGTCCCCATGCATCTTGGCGACTGGCAGGAAATGAAGTCCAAACTGGTCAGCAGGAAGATGGTGGTCACTAATCCGGCAGTCAACGGGAAGAAGCTCAAGGACCTGGACATCAGGCACCTCTACGGTGTCAACATAACCAGGGTCATACGCAACGGGCTGGAACTCGTCGCCAGGCCCAACCTCTATCTCCAGGTAGGGGATGGGATCAAGGTCGTCGGACCGGAAGAAGGGATGGACGAAATCTCCAAGGTCATCGGCAACAAGCTGACGAACCTCGACAAGCCGAACCTCGTCCCCATCTTCATCGGAATCGCCCTTGGAATCCTCCTCGGATTCCTCCCCATCCGCTTCCCCGGGATACCGCAGCCCGTGAAGCTCGGTCTTGCAGGCGGCCCTCTCATCGTAGCCATCCTTCTTGGCTGCTTCGGCCCGAGATACAAGATCACCATCTACACCACCAGGAGCGCGCACATGATGCTCCGGGAGATAGGAATATCCTTCTTCATGGCAGCCGTGGGGCTCGGTGCGGGACAGAACTTCGTAAGTTCCATCCTGGGAGGAGGCTACTGGTGGATCCTTTACGGCGCCCTGATTACTTTCATACCGGTCCTGACGGTAGGGCTCGTGGCCAGGTACGCCTGCCATCTCAATTTCTACCAGATCTGCGGCCTTGTCTCCGGAAGCACGACCGACCCGGCCGTCCTGGCCTTCTCGCAGGAGGCCTACGGCACCGACTATCCATCGGTGAACTATGCGACGGTCTATCCTCTTTCCATGTTCCTCAGGGTGCTTGTCGCCCAGTTGCTGATTCTTTTCGCATTAGCCTGACAAGCCATGTTTGAACTCATCTATCCTGTAGAGCCGGCGACCGTCCTCCCGCTTCCCACCGTGGAGAGGCCGGGGGATTCAGCGAGGACCGATGGGGAAATGGTCCCTGTCGTCTGCGAGAACGGTCTTGTGACGGGCCAATGCTCCAGGAGTTATGCCCACGGAGGATCGAAACTCCTCCATCCGGTCGTCCATCTCCACATAATAGACAGGATGGAGAATGTTTTCCTCCAGAAGAGGTCGATCCACAAGGACCTTCTGCCGGGGAGGTGGGACACTGCGGTAGGTGGCCATGTCGAATATGGGGAGCTTCTGGAGGCCGCACTTTACCGGGAGGCTTCCGAGGAGCTTGGCTTCAAGGAATTCAACCCGGTGTACCTTTTGTCATATGTCTGGGAGTCGAGGCGGGAGAGGGAACTGGTCAACGTTTTCGCCACCGTCGGAAGTTTTGACCTCCGTCCTTCCAACGACGAGGTGAGCGAAGGCAGGTATTGGAAGATGTCGGACATCCAGGCGGCCACCGGAGCCAATGTGTTCACACCCAACTTCGAACATGAGTTCGGAATGATACGGGACAGACTGCTATCTCTTCTCTGATGGAAAACTCGATTGGAAAATTCATCAAGGACCAGCTGTCAGTCTGGCCGCTTGCCGCCGAGAACTACCGCAACCTCAAGAGGGTCCGTACCAAGACCGTCGATGTTGGAGGGCTCGGGGTGACCATCCAGTACAACCCGTGCCGCAAGATCTCTTCAGAGGCGTCCCTGGACAAGGAGTCCATCGCTTCGCGTCCTTGCTTCCTGTGCCCGGAAAACAGGCCCCCGGAGCAGTACAACATAGATTTCGAAGGAAGGAAAGGGCGCAAGTACAGGGTCACTCTCAACCCTTACCCGATATTCCCTTCGCATCTGGTCATCTCAAGTACCGCGCACATCCCCCAATCGATCTGGCACCGTTACCAGGACAGTCTCGATTTCGTGAGGCAGAACCAGGGTTATTGCTGCTTCTACAACGGACCGGCGAGCGGAGCCTCCGCTCCCGACCACATGCACTTCCAGGCGTGTCCTTCAGGGCTTATGCCTTTGCAGGCCAAGGTGGATTCGGTCCTTGACGGAAGGACCGGCACCGTCCCGCCTCCCCTGGCTTCTGTCAAGGAGGCCCGCCTTTACCATCTGGCGCAGTACGTTCCGGGAGTTTTCTTCCTTCATGCCCGAACCGCAAAGTCCATGACGAAGCTTTTCTACAGGCTCCTGGACTGCGCGCCCGTGAAGGAAGGGGACAGCGAGCCCAGATTCAACCTTGTGACATGGTTCAAGGCAGGGGAGTACAGGAGTGTCGTGGTTTTCAGGGAGAAGCACAGGTCCCATCATTATTGTTCCACTTCCGGGGACCATCTGGCCATGAGCCCCGGATGCGCCGACATGGCAGGAGTCTTCATCTGCACCCGCGAAGAAGATTTCGAGAAGGTCGACGGCACTCTCCTTGGGGAAATGCTTGCCGAGGTCAGTGTTTCCCCGGAGGTCCAGGACGGTATCATCTGGCGGCTGACGCGCACTCAGCGGACCCTTGAAGTAGGTGTCATGTCTGGCGACATGATAGAGTTCGAGATAGTTTCCGACGGTGCCGGACCCCAGCGGGTCAGTTACAAGGAGGGCAGGATCGAATACAACGGAGCCCTCTACGACGAACTCACCTTTGAAGCCCAGACCGAGTCTACCATGTTCGCAGAGCCGTCTTTCATCCTGTACGGGGTGACGATCGGCGTGGATTTCCACTGGCAGAGGAAGGTCACCCAGCGTTTCGCCGGTACCTTGAAATTCATAGTGGAGAACAACCACGTCACGGCGGTCAACGTGGTGGGTGTGGAGGACTACCTTCTCAGCGTCATCTCATCCGAGATGAAATCCTCTGCGGGACTGGAGTTCCTGAAGGCCCATGCCGTCATCTCCCGTTCCTGGGTGATGGCGCAGGTTTCCAACAGGGAACGCCGGAAAAATCAAGGCCCCGCTGTGCCCGGAGTCCCGCAGACCCTTCCAGCAGTGCTCACCCACGTGGATTCGATCCTTGGGAGGAGCGCGGAGGGGGAGGCCCCCGGAGTCAAGGAATACATCAAGTGGTTCGACCACGAGGACCATACCCTCTTCGATGTCTGCGCAGACGACCACTGCCAGCGCTACCAAGGCCTGTCCATGGCCGTCGGCGACACGGTCCGGAAGGCTATCGACCAGACCTGGGGCATGGTCCTTGTCTGCGGGACGGACATAGTGGACGCGCGTTTCTCGAAATGCTGCGGCGGCATCATGGAGACCTTCGGCACCTGCTGGGAAGACAAGGAATATCCATACCTGCGGTCGTTGCCCGACACTCCGGGATGGGCACCGGGAGGCGATCCGTTCTGCAACACCTCCGATGAAAGGATCCTTTCACAGGTGCTGAACGACTATGACCTTGAGACCAGGGACTTCTACCGCTGGACGGTGCGCTACTCCAGGGATGAAGTGTCCTCCCTGGTGGCCAGGAGGTCCGGGCTGGATTTCGGCGAAATCCAGGACCTGATCCCCCTTGAGAGGGGAGGATCAGGCCGTATCAGCAAGCTCAAGGTGGTTGGCTCCAAGATGACCATGGTTATCGGAAAAGAGCTGATAATCAGGCGCTGGCTCTCCGAGTCCCACCTGAAGAGCTCAGCTTTTGACGTTTCCTGGGAAGGAGACACCCTTGTGCTCGACGGCAAAGGATGGGGCCATGGCGTCGGCCTTTGCCAGATCGGGGCTGCGGTGATGGCCTCGCGCGGCTTCACATTCGAAGAGATCCTTTCGCATTACTATCCGGGCTCGACGCTTTTGGCAGAATCGAAATAATTCCTATATTTACAAGGATAAAGTTTCGATTGCCAAGATGAACGAATTGAACAAGGCCTCCGCCGGGGACATCTCTCCGGAAGTGCCTCAGAAACGCCGCAGGCCGTCGCCGTGGTCGTGGATTCCGACACTCTACATCGCCGAGGGCCTGCCCAACGTCATCGTCACCGGCCTGTCTGTCGTCATCATGCTGCAGATGGGAATGTCAAACACATCCATAGGCATCTACACCAGCTGGCTGCAGCTTCCTTGGATCATAAAGCCCCTCTGGAGCCCCTTCGTGGATATATTCAAGACCAAGAGATGGTGGGTGATAGCGATGCAGATGCTCCTGGGGGCCGCATTCGCCGGAATCGCGTTCACGATCGGTACCTCCTGGTGGTTTGAATGCATCATGTTCTTCCTCTTCCTGACGGGCTTCTCCAGTGCGACCCACGACATAGCCGCGGACGGCTATTACATGATAGAACTGGACGACCACCAGCAATCATTCTTCGTAGGGATAAGGAACACGTTCTACCGCCTTGCCGTAATATTCGGGAACGGAGTCCTCGTACCCGTCGCCGGCCTCCTCCAGAAGTACACCGGCATCGCATATTCCTGGAGCCTGGTCTTCTTCGGCATGGCCGGTCTGTTCATCGCCTTCGCCCTCTACCACAAGTTCAGGATGCCGCAGAGCCCCGATGACAAGTCCCGCGCCCTGACCTCCGTCGAGACCTTCAGGATGCTGGGGCGTTCCCTGTCGACGTATTTCACCAAGTTCCCCCTCAAGGAGACCATAGTCGCAATGCTCTTCCTCCTTCTGTTCCGCTTCCCTGAAGCGCTTCTGACGAAGATGAGCCCGACCTTCCTCCTCCGTCCGGCGGCTGAAGGCGGCCTCGGCCTGAGTCCCGAGCAGTATGGACTGGCTTACGGGACCATCGGAGTGATAGGGCTGCTCGCGGGAGGGATACTGGGTGGAATCCTTGCCAGCCGCGACGGTGTCAGGAAGTGGCTCTGGCCGATGGTCCTCGCCCTGACCCTACCGGACCTCGTGTACGTCTACCTCAGTTCCGGCCATCAGGCAGGCCTCGGTCTCGTGACGGCCTGCATATTCATCGAACAGCTGGGTTACGGCTTCGGCTTCACCGCCCTCACCCTCTTCATGCTCTATTTCAGCGCCGGGGAATTCAAGACGAGCCATTACTCGATCTGCACGGGCATCACCTATCTCGGCCTCATGCTTCCCGGGATGGTCTCCGGCTACCTTGCCGACAGGCTCGGCTACCATGACTTCTTCATCCTGGTGATGGTCTTCTGCGTCATAACCTTCGCAGTGACCGCTCTCATAAAGATAGACCCTTCCTTCGGGAAGTCAGTAGAGAATAAATCAAAAGACAATGAACAGTAGGACCCTTATAGCCGCTGCGGCTTTGCTGCTGGCCTGCCTTCCGCTCCGTTCGCAGGTACGCCCCGGCATTGAAGTCCTTGAATCCAGGGGCTTTGAAGGACTCGTCGGAAAAAAGGTAGGCTTGGTGACCAATCCTTCGGGAGTGGACCGCAACCTTCGTTCCACCATAGACATACTCGCTTCCGCACCGGGAGTCGAACTGAAGGCTCTCTTCGCTCCGGAACATGGTGTCCGCGGCGATGCGTATGCCGGAGCGAAAGTCACCGATGCCAGCGACCCCAAGACAGGAATACCGGTCTATTCGGTCTATGGAGCCACGCGCAAGCCTACTCCCGCCATGCTGAAGGGACTTGACGTGGTGGTCTACGACATACAGGACGTGGGCAGCCGTTCCTACACTTTCATCAGCACGCTAGGCCTGATGATGCGCTCATGCGCCGAACAGGGAATAGAGGTCATGGTCCTCGACCGTCCTAACCCCCTGGGAGGCGACAAGGTGGAAGGCTGCCTGGTCGAAGACGGTTTCCACTCCTTCGTGAGCGAATTCAAGATACCCTACGTCTACGGTCTCACGGTCGGCGAACTTGCGGTCCTGATCAACGAGGAGGGACTCAACTGCGGGGAGAAAGGGGACGAGAAGCCACTGAAGTGCAAGCTTTCGGTCATCCCGATGGACGGATGGACAAGGAATATGCTCTACGAGGACACCGGACTTCCATGGGTCCTCCCGTCGCCGAACATCCCTTTCCCCCAGAATGCGGTCGGTTATCCTACCGCCGGCATTGCCGGGGAATTCCAGGGGTACCTCAACATCGGGGTCGGCTACACGCTTCCTTTCTGCGTATTCGCGGCCGAATGGATAGACGCCGACGCCCTGAAGGAGCGCCTGGACAGCTATGCCCTTCCGGGAGTGGCCTTCAGGACCATACATTACAAGCCCCTGTTCGGCGCCGACAAGGACAAGCTCCTCCATGGCGTGCAGTACCATTACACGGACTACGGAGCGGCCTGCCTGACCATGACCCAGTTCTATGTGATGCAGGCGGTTAACGAGCTTTATCCCGAGAAAAACCCCTTCAGACTGTCCTCAGGACGCAATAACATGTTCGACAAGGTTTGTGGTACGGATTATGTAAGAACCAATTTCGAGAAGAGGCTGAAAGTCGAAGACATCATCGATTACTGGTCGAAGGATGTGGAAGCTTTCAAGAAACTCTCTCGAAAGTACTACATTTACAAGTAAACCACACTAAAACCGCCGGAATATGAAAAACATCATCAAGTTTGCAGCCGCATCGACAGTAGCTTTGGCTATGGTTGCATTCCCTGTAGATTCTTACTCTCAGGCAAGACGCTCTTCGGGCGGAAGCTCAAGGAGCACCACCTCTTCACAGAATAGTTCCGCTTCCCGCAGTTCTTCCTCCATGGGGGCCTCCTCAAGGAGCTCCTCGTCCAGAAGTTCAGCAAGCCTCGGAAGTTCCTCTTCCAGGAGTTCTTCCGTGACCGGCGGATCATCTTCAAGGAGTACTTCACCTTCCTATGGTTCGCAGAACCAGAACCGCAACACCGGTTCGTCCAGGAGCAGCGGGACCACCACTTCGAGGAGTTCTTCCTCCAGGAGCAGCGGCTCTGCCGCAACCAGCGGATCCTCCTCCAGGAGCTCTTCCGCGACCAGCGGATCTTCCGCAAGGAGTACTTCTCCGACTTACAATGCCGGAAGTCAGAACCAGAACCGCAACACCGGCTCGTCCAGGAGCAGCGGGACCACCACTTCGAGGAGTTCTTCCTCCAGGAGCAGCGGATCTTCCGCAACCAGCGGGTCTTCATCCAGGAGTTCTTCTTCGGCAAGCGGATCCTCCTCCAGGAGTTCTTCCTCCAGGAGCAGCGCATCTTCCGCAGCCGGCGGATCCTCCTCCCGCAGCTCCGGAGCCCGCGTGGCAAGACCGTTGGGAGGTTCTTCCACTTCATCATCTTCCGTCCGTGAAGGTTCGGCTGTCCGCAGCAGTTCCTCCCGCATGGCAGGGGA
>ODAI013467907.1_pt1 | contig 13610 bp, 10 predicted proteins | sample 1539321 | NCBI WGS metagenome assembly ODAI01 (sample SAMN02144231, study PRJEB22623) | gut metagenome | biome: sheep rumen | host: Ovis aries | place: New Zealand
ATAGCGTCAAGGAGTGAAGTCTTACCATGGTCAACGTGACCCATTACGCAGACAACGGGAGGTCTGTCCTTAAGAAGAGAAGGATCCTCCTCATCCTCTTTAAGGAGCTCTTCGATAATATCAACCTTAACCTCGTGCTCGCAAAGGATCTCATACTCCATAGCGATGGTCTCTGCATCCTCAAAAGAGAGCTCATCGTTTAAGGTAACCATCTTTCCTGCAAGGAAAAGCTTCTTAACGATGTCAGCGGGACGCTGCTTCATCTTCTCAGCGAGATCTTTGATGGTGATAGTATCGGGAAGGGTGATAACCTTGATAACTTCCTCTACAACTTCAACCTTCTTCTCGGGCTTGATAAATCTTCCTGCGCGCTTAACCTCGTTCTCTTCCTCATAGGCTATATCCTTGCGTCTGTCTCTGTCTTTTCCTTTGTCTCTTCTTCCTCCGCGGGACTTGTCGCCGCCTTCAGCGGGCGCTGCCTGGTTCTGGAAGCCTTTTTGATTCCTATTTTCTCCAAATCCAGCTCCCTGTCTTTCATTAAGTCTGCCATCTCGACCACTATTATTAAAGCCACGGCCAGGGCCTGGATTGCTATTGCCGTTCCTGTTATTCCCCTTAAAGCCTTCCCCTTGCGGCCTGAGAGGTTTTTGACCATCGTTTTTAACTTTGCCATTAACAGCACCTCCTCTGTTGTTTGCAAATCTGTCTGATGCGGGACGGGTACCGGCTTCTTGGCGGTCTGCGCCTCTGCCGGCAGCCTGTGCGCCACTGCCATTCACGAATCCCTTCTGAACGTTTTCCTTAACCGGAGCAGTATTTTCCTTAACAGGTGCCTGTGCGGTATTTGCTGCAGGAGCAGCTTCCTTTACAGCGGGAGCACTCTCATGAGGCTTCTTAGGCTGAAATCCCCTATTCTCGGGAACCATAGCTACGCTGGGAGTGGGTGAAGGAGGGGTAAGGGGCTTGATCCTTCCCACAGGCTGCTGAGGTCTTGACTGACTATAGCCGCCCTGTCCGCCGGGTCTTCCGCAGCCCTGCTGATTCTGAGGTCTTCCGCCTCCGTTTCCGGGACGTGCCTTGTCATTAAGGACGATACTGATTCTCTTTTTCTTAGGCTGTTCCTGAGAAGACTGCTGGGACTGTTTACCCTGAGGCTGGGGCTGCTTTGCGGGCGCCTTTTCCTCAGTCTGAGGCTGCTTTGCAGGTGCCTTTTCCTCCGCCTTATTTTCTGCCTTGGGAGCGTTTTCAGTCTTTTCAGGCTTCTTTTCGCTCTTATTATCGGCCTTCTTTTCACTTTCAGCCTTGTCAGATGCCTTAGAAAAATACTTTTTTATTTCTGCTATCTGATCTTCATCGAGTCCGCTTGATGGTGTTGTTGCATTAAAGCCCTTCTGAGCGCACACAGCAAGTACATCTTTGCTTTCTACTCCGAGATCCTTTGCTATTTCATGTATCCTTTTTTTTGCCATATTCAAAACATCCTTTCGATCATTCTTCCATTAAAGTAACAAGTTTTCCGGCAAACCCCGATTCCGTAACGGCGATAGAAGCTCTCGTTTCCTTGCCGATGGCGTGTCCGATGCCCTTCTTTGTTCCCCAGATCTTTATACCGACTCCGTAATATGTACATTTGTCGTTAAAAAGCTTTCTGGTTCCGTCCGAGGCATCTTTTGCCACGATAACAAGTTTAGCCTTACCACTTCGTATGGCGTCCAAAACCTGATCTTCACCGCTTGTAAGATTTCTTCCTCTGTAGGCTAAGCCCAGCAGGGAAAGAGCTTTTTCTTCATTGTTCAAGATTTTCAAGCTCTCCTTTCAGTTTTAAAACCGTTTCCTCAGGTATGCTTTCCTTAAAAGATCGCTCCAGACCTTTTTTCTTGAAAGCGAGATTCAGGCACTCTGCATTTTTACAGATGTATGCGCCTCTTCCGTTTTTCTTTCCGCTTTCGTCGAGTTCGTACACACCTTCGGAACTTCTTACTATCCGGATCAGTTTATTCTTTTCCTTTTTTTCGCCACAGCCTATACATACTCTGGCAGGAATCTGTTTTGCCATTTATTTCCTCTTACTTTATACTTCGTCAGGATTCTCTTCAGAGTACTCCTCATCGTACTCTTCCTCATCATCATAAAGATAATCTTCATAACGGAATCCGGGAGCGTCCTGAGCCTGTGACTCAGACTTGATATCAATCTTATAGTTGGTAAGCTTTGCTGCAAGTCTTGCGTTCTGGCCTTCCTTACCGATGGCAAGTGAAAGCTGATCGTCGGGAACTACAACCTTAGCGGACTTTTCATCAGGATCCGCAAATACCGCTACAACGGTAGCAGGTGAAAGCGCATTCTGAACAAGTCTTCCGGGATCCTCATCCCAGTTAACGATATCGATCTTCTCTCCGCCGAGTTCATCAACGATTGCATTAACTCTCGCTCCGTTCATACCTACGCAGGCACCAACGGGATCAACATTTTCATTGTTGCTCCATACAGCGATCTTAGTACGGCTTCCGGCCTCACGGGCAATGCTCTTTATCTCAACTGTTCCGTCAGCGATCTCGGTAACTTCCTCTTCGAAAAGTCTCTTAACGAGTTCCGGATGAGTGCGGCTTACGTTGATGCGAGGTCCCTTTGTTGAGCTCTTTACATCAAGTACATAAACCTTTACTCTCTGGCCGATTCGGAAAGTCTCGCCCTCTGCCATCTCACCTTCAGCAAGGATAGCGTCTGCCTTTCCGAGGTTAAGGGATACGTTCTTTCCGATGATTCTCTGTACGATACCGGTAACAACGTTCTTCTCCTTTTCAAAGTACTGATTAAAGATTACGTTTCTCTCTTCTTCTCTGATTTTCTGAACGATAACCTGCTTAGCGTTCTGTGCTGCGATACGTCCGAATGCCTTGGACTTGATCTCGACATTGACAACGTCTCCGACCTTAGCCTTTTTGGAGATCTTCTTAGCATCCTCGAGGCTGATCTGAGTATTCTTGTCCGCAACGTCAGCGCTGGTTTCAACAACCTCTTTCTCAGCATATACGAGATAATCGCAGGTCTCACGGTCTATCTCAACGTGCACATTCTCGCTTGATCCGAAGTTCTTCTCGCAAGCCTGCATAAGTGAATTCTCGATAGCGTCGAGAAGTACGTCGCGGCTAATGCCTTTCTCTCTCTCAAGCAGGTTAAGTGCTTCCATCAGTTCTGTGTTCATAGTTTTTTCTTTTTTCCTCCGTTAAATATATTCAGTTTTTATGTAACCAATGTAAATGAACTAGTGACTGTTTCAGTCCTAGTGACGCGTGTGCTTGCATATATTTACACGCGCACACGCTCTCGCTCTGGTCGTAGCGCAGCGGTACTAAATTCGCATTCTGCTCATTAAGTACCGGCCCTACTTTAAGGTGCGCTTAGCAAATATATGTAAGCACACGCTGAAGCTAATAGGACAAGATATGTTCAATCCAAATCCTCAATTTCTTATCCAAGTATCAACTTAGTTCTCAAGCAGCTGCTTATATCTTAAAATCCGTTATGAGCAAGCAAAAAACTTATATCTAAGGATTAGATGTCCAGTTTAAGTCTAATGATAGCTATATCCTTACGCACAAACGATTTCTCATCGTCGTCTGTGGAAATAACTATGTTATCCTTGTCAAAGGATTTGAGGGTTCCTTCGAAGTCCTTGCAGCCGTCTATAGGCTTATAGAGCTTTATCTCGACTTCTTCGCCGATAGAATACTCCAGGTGGCGGTCCTTTTTAAGGGTGCGCCCGAGGCCGGGGCTGGATACTTCCATAATGTAGGCTTCATCTATGAAGTCATCTTTGTCCAGCGCGTCCGAAAGAGCTCTGCTGACGTTCTCGCAATCTTCGATATTAACGCCGCCGTCTTTGTCTATGTATGAACGAAGGTAATAATCACTGCCTTCCTTTACATACTCGACATCGTAGATCCTGACTCCGTACTGCTCTGCAATAGGGCGAAGGAGCTCTTCTGTCTTTGCTTCATAATCACTGCTTTTACTCATTTGGTCTTCCTTTTTGCCGAAACCCGGCGATTTGGCTTCTGCGCTAAAAAAGAGTGGCTCGCAAGCCACTCTCAATAGTTACCATAATTTACATAACTTATATTACGCTTTAAATATGCAAAAGTCAACATAAAATATGGATTTTTTTCAGTTTTTAAGGGCTTTTTACTGATTATACTCAGTACCCTTTATATGCTTTCCTCCGATTTTCAGAGCTCCCATTGATACCTTGGCACTTATCTTAGCGCTTTCGATGGTATCGGAATCAATCTCAACATTTCCGAGGCTACACTTTGCAGTAATCTTTTCAAAGTTTCCAAACACTTCGATATTACCAAGTTCAGAAGTAAACTCTCCGTCCTCAAAATCAGTATTTTTAAGTTCGATATTACCCATATCGGTATCGGCGTTAATATCTTTTGCCGTAACATTTGTCAGTTCGATGTTACCTGCGTCGGAAGAAATATTAGTATCTCCTACCTTGGAATCAGCAATTTCTATATTGCCGGCATCAGTCTTTATACTCAACTTTTCGGATTTAATATCATTGAAAATAACATTTCCCGCGTCACCGTCAATATTAATCTTTTCAAAAGTAAAGCCTGAAACCCTCATATCACCTGCATCAAAATTGGTCTCAAGATCACCGAGTTTTGTTCCTTCGGGAACATAAATAACCATCTGGTATCCGTCCTTCGGGAATCTGATTCCGGCGGTTCCTACAAAATTAACAGGGAATTTAACGGTTACTTTTAATTTCTCATCCTCAACATTAAAATCAACATTTACATTTTCAGGGAACTTATACATGTATCCAAAATCGTTTCCCTTCTCTATCCTGAGAGAAACCACATCCGAGTTAACCTCTATGTCCTTAAAACTCTCCAGTTTTCCTTCTACTTCTTCAAATTCATTATTCATGGCCATAAGATCAAACCTTCCGCTTTTAAATCCGTTAAATCTTTTTCCGATAACCAAAGCGATGACGATTGCGGTTAACGTAAACATTATAACAATTGCTATAGTTTTGAGTGCTTTCATATCCTTACTCCTTATTTAATCTGTATATCAGTTGCTTATCTACTGTTCTTTGTATCTGAGTGCCTTCTTTAAAGGCCTATGCAATACACCGGCTACGGGCCAGATGATCCAGGTAAGTCCCCAGTACATTGTGGTGAAGCTCAATATAAGATAAAGGCAGGTCATAAAAGGCCAATAGATTGACATGCAAAAGTCTGCGATCGGGCTGATATATTTGTACTCCCCCTGTTCCTCAGGCTCGTATGAATACTTGATCGTACCGCTTCCGTTAAGCTTAAGAAGGCTTTCATATCCTCTTGAACGTAAGCTGCTGTAAACAACAAGAAGTACTCCGATGCCTACACAGATAAAGAAAAATGCACCGCCAAGGTCATCAAATCCCGGAATCACATTCGAAATGATAACAGCAGGGATCCAGCTTACTACAAAAAGCAAAATGCCAACGGTTAGTATAAGAGTATGGCTCCTGTCGTAAATTGCTTTCTCTTCGGCAACGAACTTTGTGGCATCCATAGAAAGGGTGCATTTTTTCTTTGAATACTTCTTCCAGTTCTCGCCTGCGTTTGCTCCAAGCACGATCATTATCACGCCGGCCGCCACCGTAAGGCATACAAGCAAGAAGTTTATAAAGCCTCCCTTTCCGTTTAAAACGGCTTCTGAAATGATTCCAAGAACGGGGCTCATAACGCAAAGCGCGATTCCGAGACTTATCTTCGTTGATCTTTCCGCGCTTTCTTTAAGGAGATTCTCCGCCTCATCTCTTGCGATAACGATGGCAGGCGCCTCATCCTTAGTAAATCTCTCGGCTTCTGTTTGAGTTTCGTCCCCCGCTTCGTCCCGGCCTACTTCGTCCTCAAGTCCCAAGACTTCTGCTAGTTCGCTTAAGTTACCAAACTCCGAGATAACTGTTCCCACGGCTTCATTTTCTGTCTTTCCTTCGGCAATAAGCTCATTAAACTTATCTTCCATCATCTGCCAAAGCTCATCCTTGGCTTTTATAACAGACGTTTTATTGGGAAGATTTGCAAACATAGCGTCAAGATAGTTTTTAATAGTTTCCATTGCTGTTCTCCTCTATAAATCTCTCAATTACTTCCTTGGTAAGTGTCCACTCTTCGCACTTTTCCGTATAGTACTTTCTCCCCTCGTCGGTAATACGGTAATATGTACGTTTCTTCCCCGACCCTTCCGCTTCGCCGGAATAAGATTCTACGTATCCGTTTTTCTCCATCCTTGAAAAAGCGGAGTAAAGAGTTGTCTCCTTGATAATGTACTTACCTTCGGACTTAGTCTTGATCATCTTGGAAATCTCATATCCGTAAGACGGTTCCGAAAGCAGGCAATACAGGATTATTGTATCATTACATCCGCGAATAACATCGCTGCTGATCTCTGTCATCGCTTTTCTCTCCTTTCAAGCTGCTGTAAAATTTACTTTATCTGTCGTTATAACGTCTATCGTTGCTTCTACTGTCGTTCCAACGACTGTCGTACTACGTTTGTCGTAGTAAATATATCATTATGTAACACCTCTGTCAATACATATTTTGAAAAAATTAGTAAATATGTCTCTTATGCGGTAAATAAGGTATCTGTTAAGATATCTGTGTTGAAAGAATATGCATAAAGCTTGGGATCGGTAAACATGAAAATCGCATTTTTTGATATAGACGGAACTTTAACTTCAGAAAAAGACGGCTCGGTGCCTAAAAGTGCCTCCGATGCCATACGGCGCGCCAGAGCTGCCGGAAATCTTATGTTCATAAACACGGGAAGATGTTTTCAAAATGTAGAGGAACGATTTCGCGAGGTCGGCTTCGACGGGTACGTAAACGGCTGTGGAACCCATATTGTTATCGGAGATGAAACGATTCTCTACATAACTCAGCCTGCCGAGAGGATCCATAAGCTTACAGAGATTTCTCGCGCTCTAAACGTAGATACTCTTTACGAATGCCGTTATTACGTTACTTTCGACCCGAAGCATACTTTAACCCACCCCGATGCCATAAGGCAGTATCAAAGGTTTAAAGACAGAAACTACGATGTCTCCATGGATATAGACGCTCCGGATTTTTCTTGCGATAAATTTGTTATCTGGTATAAGGATGATTCTCAGCTTAAAGAGATAAGGAAATATACAGATCAGTATTTTGACTGCATCGACAGGGGCGGAACCTTCAGAGAGTTTGTACCCAAAGGTTACAGCAAGGCCACAGGAATCCAAAAGGTTCTCGACTACTATAATCTTCCTTTGGACTCAGCTTACGCTTTCGGCGACAGCAACAACGACCTTGCTATGCTCTCCTACGTAAAGCACAGCGTTGTTATGGGCAATGCCGAATCGGAAGACCTAAAAGAAAAAGCCGCCCACCTTGCCGGTAAGGCAAGCGAAGACGGCCTGTCAAAAGCTTTATCCGACCTTGGATTCTTTTAATAATATTCAAAGGTCTTTTAAGCTCCAAGATTATTTTCTTTTAAAAACTCAATAAACTCTCTTGCGGGCAGAGGCTTCGAGAAATAAAAGCCCTGGATGAAGTCACAGCCCATCTGGCGAAGCGCATCAAAGTCTTCCTTTGTCTCTACACCTTCGATGACAAGCTCCTTATTGATGTCCTTCATCATGCGTACGGTATTGTTCATAATAGACTTTCCTGATACCGTATTCATATTATCAACAAGACTTTTATCAATCTTAACAATCTTAAGCGGAAGCTTGGATACTCTCTGTATATTGGAATATCCGACTCCGTAATCGTCAAGCGAGAAGCTGTATCCCTGTTCGGAGAGAATCTTCAGATTCTCGTCCATGATATCTCCGATATTATCGTAGGATGTCTCGGTTATTTCGAGATTAACCTTATCCGGTCCGACACTGTATTTATTGCGAAGCGCTTCCATCTTGCTTGGAAGTTCTCTCTCTAAGCACTGCGCAACGGAAAGGTTAATCTCTATGTAAGAAAGTCCCAACTTTTCAAGCTCATTCTCCGATGCAAATCTGTGAACCGCATCAAGAACAAAATCACCGATGGGTAGTATAAGTCCTCTTCTTTCCGCCTCGGGTATAAAGTCAGCCGGAGATATCTGTCCGTACCTTTCGTCATCAAGACGAAGGAGCGCCTCTGCAGAAATAAACTTATGATCCCATATTGAATAGATAGGCTGATAATATACCTCAAATTTCTCGTCTCTGATAGCCCGCGTCAGAATATCATTCATATTATTGATGATCTGGAATTCTTTGGTTTTACTGATATTGGAAGCATCAATAAATATCTGGTCTCTGGGCATAAGCTCGGGGAAGTGGTGCCCGAGGTGCTTTATCTCTCTGATATTATCGAGGCCGTCGGGATACTTTATGGCACAAACCTTCGGATTAAGCTTAGCACCTGTACCCTTTAGATCGTAGGTATATTTTTCCACCGTTCTGATAAGAGTAGGAATAGCCTTTTGAGAGTCAAAGTCATGTTCATCAATAATAAGATAGATCGAACCCGGATGCTCAAAGAAAAGTTCAGCGTGAAGATGTTCCGCAGAAGCCAGATTAAGAGCCTTGTCCGCAATAAGCCGGATATACTTGCGGTATCTGTCTTCTCCAAGATATGTCTTAACCTCTCTTGCGTTGACAAACTTTATGGCAAGTATCTGGACATTCTGTTTTGTGATCATTATTTTATGGAGCGTGTCAAGGTAAGCCTTCCAGCTTTGAAGGCCCACAACCGAGTCTAAGACTTCATCAGGTCTTAACACCACAAGCTCAATAAATAAAAGCGACAGAGCTGAAGCGGCAAGTTCTACAAGATAATCTCCGTTAAAGAACTGGAACAAAACAGCAGCATATGTAAGAACATACATGGAAACCAGCGCAAGCCATTTTTTTATCTCAAGGAACCTGATACAAAATACCAAATGTGCAAGCCCAAAGAGTACATACAAAGAAGCCATCGCGTAAAAGACATTCATTAATGGCCCTCTGGTATATCCGCTTTCTGCCGTAACAGTAAAACACTTCTGAGTAAAAAGATTTGAAACAAGCGTCCCCAAAAAGACAGCAAAAGGAACGCAGACTATCACAAAATAAATCTTCTTTCTGAGAGCGTACCAGGTATTTGTAATCGAATAGATAAAAAGGAAATACAAAAAGCCCGTCCCATTATGGAACAGGAAATAACTGTATGCAAAGAAATTAGCCAAAATGAGCTTACTTCCCGTAACAGGCGTGACTCTGACAAGAAGTTCCAGCCCAAGGTCCGAGAATGTAGCTATGACCGATGTAAGAAGTATCCAGTTGAAGATTCTGCTCGAGCGCCCCTTGGTCATTCCCCTCGCGATGGAAGAATACAAAAGGATCAAATAGAGCGGTACAGCCATATAATCAAAATAGAGTATCGTTTCCATAGAAAGTTCACTTCCTGCATTCTATATTCGTCATAATTATAACATAGTATGCAGAAAGTTTTCCATATAAAAATCCCCCGATACCCAAACTGATATCGGGGGAAATCAAACGATAATTAGTATCTAATAACCTGGCCTACACAAATGTAATTAGGATTTTTAATTCCGTTAATTGAAGCAAGTGAGGATGCATTTGTTCCTAGAGAAGCTGCAATTTTATTAAGAGTATCACCATCTCTTACAACATAAGATCCTGATAAAGCCGATCCTACACCTGCTCCATCCTTGTATACAAACATAAATGCATATCCTTCTGTGTCAATAACAAAGGCTCCGTCACCGGGTGCAAACTCGGTATAATCGATTACTCTTGCTCCCTTATTTGGTTCAAGAACAATAAGTTTAACATCCTTGCCGGCAAAAGAGTCAAAAAGATTCATTCTTAAATTACCAGTCTTGCGGAAGTAATCATATTTCCAATTGACTCCAAGATTAAATGTGAAGAGTTCGGTATAACCTGTAGGAATAGCGTTTCTGAATGCCTCCATAGCAAGGTCTCCCTGGCTACAAACATCAATATTGCAAGACTCAGGTTCAAAAGCACTACCATCTTCTGCGTATCCCATAAAACCTGTTCCATAAAGTTCTACAATACTTCCAAATGTTCTCTGAGGTGCAACATACTCACCTCCACCTACCTTTATAATAACAAAGGTCGAGAATTTGTCCGATGTAAATGAAAGCCATCCGCTTCCCAAATCATTGGTATCGAGTACATCCTGACTTACCGTTCCATCCTCGTTAACATGGATCCTGACAACCTTATACACTGCGCTTGAGTCGTAATTCGCAATCTTGAAGGGAATAGTAAGGCTCTTTCCTCCGGTAAGTTGAGTTACTCTTCCAGGATAGTAGTTATCATCGCTATATACGCTTCCATCTTCTTTTTCAAAGAACGTATTGAGATCTATCTCAAGAGTAGCAGCAACTTCATATGTCTCGCCGCCTGCAACACCGCTCTGTGCAATGGTTTCAAGTACTGACTGTTCTGTGTCCTCATCAATATAGCTCTGCTGGATTGCAACATCTGCCTTCTTTACAACAACAAAAACATCTCCGTTTGCATCGGTTACGGTAAACTCTCTACCAATTTCCTCTGCGGAAAGGGCATCAGCAAGAACGTCATCCGAAACAACCTTGGTACTTACAGTATCTTCTGCGATTTCCCGGGTCAGTCTGATGGGAATATCCTGATTCCACTTTCCATCCTTGATAAGCTGAGTATCTGCAGGAGCGTCAAAATACTGATAATAATAATAATATCCCGAATTATCTCTGACAAGGTAACCTCCACCCTTTATTTCCTGTGCTATATAAAGGTTTGCTTCTTTGTTACGCTCATTATTCTGAACGCATAATCCCATATTATCAAAAGAACTATTTACCACAAGGTTGCAAACCCCTTTTGTACCGGGGGTGAAATTAATGTCATTCTTACAAGCATATCTATTTCCTTCGAAATCCGTGTAGTATCCTTCTTCAAGATCTCCATTAAATGTAACGTAACCATTTGTTATATCGAAATATCTTAGTTTTTCATCAATGGTCAACGTAACATCAGCATCGTGAACCACCAACGAATCCCCATCTTTGATATCACTTATATCAACATCATTCGCGTAAGATATCGTCCTTTCGCGGCCATCTGCATTTATTTCAACTTTTCCACGGTTCCAATATACGGTGCCATCTTTTGTAGAACCGTTATCTTGCGAGGACCATGAATTGTAATAATCATAGTAATATCCGACTATATTAGACTCTTCAAGAGGGACTGAATTGCTCAAAAAACCATTATCCGCAGAAAAAGAACCTGCCGAACAGAACCCGATAGTATTCTTTGAAAGATATTCAATTGTATGTTCTGTCGCATTAAAAGTTGGTATTCTATAGGTTCCGCCTGATACAGTACCTGCTACACGTATCGAACCACCGTACCATCCAACAGATAGATATCTATCTGTTTCAGAATCATGATACGAATCGTACTGATCAAGAATTAAATCGGGATTCTTTCCGTAAAAATCTATACTATCTACATTTCCACTTATAGTTACACTGCAACCAAGCTTATTATTCTTATTGGTATATATCTCCTTAACGTTTCCATTTACAGTAACAGTTACATCATCGGATTCCAAACTCAATCTATCAAGATTACTCGATATAGTAATATTAGCCGGTGCATTAATCGAAATACTATTGAACGCACTTGACAATTCATAATCGTAAGGCACTCTCGGATTTCCGGCCGAAGTATATGCAATAAAGAGCTCTAGATTACCGTTAGTTACAGTTATATTTTTTAAATAATCAAGTAATTCGTTATTAGGTGTTGCATAAACGCTAATGGAGTCATATCCATTAAGTGATGTAGGCATATTGGCAACAGCCTGATATCCCACATTGCCATCTGCATCAACATAATCCACAAACCATCCCTGTGTTGCCCCGGGATTGTTTGTTGCATATCCCTCTCCCCAATAATAAGTGATTGCGAAAGCTGAACTTCTAATTACTCCAAAGAAAAAAAACGACGCAAGTAAAGCCAGTCCGCAGTAGAAAAAATGACTTTTAAGACCTTGTTTTTTGAATGAATTCATTCTTTAGTTCTCCTTTCTTTAACGTAATAAATTGGTAAAGCCTAAAATTTATAATATACTTATTATCGTATTTATGTCAACAGAAAAGAAATAAAGTCCTGTTAATTTAAAAAATATAAAAAAGAGCTTCACGCTACTGCGAGCAGTGCGTGAAGCTCTTTTTTGATAACATTTTATTTAATACATCCCACCCATTCCGGCGCCGGCGCCTGCAGGCACAGCGGGTTCGGGTTCTTTGATGGTTGATACAACGCTTTCGGTTGTAAGAAGTGTGCTTGCTACGGAAGTAGCGTTCTGAAGAGCACTTCTTGTTACCTTAGCGGGATCAAGAATTCCTGCTTCTACCATGTTAACGTACTCTTCCTTAAGAGCATCAAATCCTATACCGGGTTCTGACTCACGAACCTTATTAACGATTACGCTGCCTTCAAGACCTGCGTTCTGTGCAATCTTGGTAAGAGGAGCTTCGAGGGCCTTGAGAACGATCTGTGCTCCGGTCTTTTCATCGCCTTCAAGGGTATCTGCAAGAGCGGCAACCTTCTTTGAAGCGTGGATATATGCGCTTCCACCACCGCTGATGATACCTTCTTCAACAGCAGCTCTGGTAGCAGCAAGAGCATCCTCGAGACGAAGCTTAGCTTCCTTCATCTCAGTCTCGGTAGCAGCGCCTACTCTGATAACAGCTACGCCGCCGGCGAGCTTTGCAAGACGCTCCTGGAGCTTTTCTCTGTCGAAGTCTGAATTAGTCTCTTCAATCTGCTTCTTGATCTGTGCAACACGGGCTGCGATAGCTTCCTTATCGCCTTCACCGTCAACGATAACGGTATCATCTTTTCTAACCTTTACTGACTTAGCGTGTCCAAGCTGCTCGATAGTAGCATCCTTAAGCTCAAGTCCGAGCTCAGAGCTGATAACGGTACCGCCGGTAAGAATAGCGATATCTTCAAGCATAGCCTTTCTTCTGTCTCCGTATCCGGGAGCCTTTACAGCTACAACATTAAAGGTTCCACGAAGCTTGTTAACGATAAGAGTTGTAAGAGCCTCGCCCTCAACATCTTCAGCGATGATAAGAAGCTTCTTACCTGACTGAACGATCTGCTCAAGAAGAGGAAGGATCTCCTGGATATTGGAAATTTTCTTGTCTGTAATAAGGATAAGGGGATCCTCAAGATTAGCTTCCATCTTATCCATATCGGTAGCCATATAAGCTGAAATATATCCACGATCAAACTGCATACCTTCTACAAGGTCAAGCTCTGTCTGCATTGTCTTGGATTCTTCGATAGTAATAACGCCGTCGCCTGAAACCTTTTCCATAGCGTCAGCTACAAGCTGTCCTACTTCCTCATCACCTGCTGAAATAGCGGCAACACGAGCGATGTGCTTCTTTCCGTCAACAGGCTTAGCCATATCCTTAATAGCCTCAACAGCACAATCGGAAGCCTTCTTCATACCTTTTCTGAGGATGATAGGGTTAGCTACGCCTGC
>ODAI011342021.1_pt1 | contig 13609 bp, 6 predicted proteins | sample 1539321 | NCBI WGS metagenome assembly ODAI01 (sample SAMN02144231, study PRJEB22623) | gut metagenome | biome: sheep rumen | host: Ovis aries | place: New Zealand
AGTTCTGGCGCTTTTGTCAGACTGGTACACCCGCTAAACATTCCTCCGTAGCAACCTTCTGCCAGTGTTGTAGCCGGCAGTTCTGGCGCCTGTGTCAGACTTGTGCACCCTATAAACATTTTGTAGTAGCAATATTTTGCCAATGTTGTTGCCGGCAGATTTGGTGCTTTTGTCAGACTGATGCATTCGTTAAACATCCACGTATAGCATCCTTTTTCCATTGTTGTTGCTGGCAATTCTGGTGCCTGTGTCAGACTGGTGCACCCGCTAAACATCCCTCTGTAGCATCCTTCTGCCAATGTTGTCGCTGGTAGTTCCGGTGTCTTTGTCAAACTGGTGCATTCGCAAAACATCCACTCATAGCATCCTTCTGCCAATATTGTAGCTGGCAGTTCCGGCGCTTGTGTCAGACTGGTACACCCGCTAAACATCCACTTATAGCATCCTTCTGCCAGTGTTGTAGCCGGCAGTTCTGGCGCTTTTGTTAAGCTGGTACACTTTCTAAACATATACATATAGCATTCTTTTTCCAGTGTTGTGGCTGGCAGTTCTGGCGCTTTTGTCAAACCAGTGCAGCACCTAAACATTCCATTGTAGCATCTTTCTTCCAGTGTTGTAGCTGGCAGTTCCGGTGCCTGTGTCAGACTGGTACATTCGTAAAACATATTGCTGTAGCACTCTTTTGCCAATGTTGTAGCTGGCAATTCAGGCGCTTTTGTCAGGCTGGTGCACTCGCTAAACATTCCATTGTAGCATCTTTCTTCCAGTGTTGTGGCTGGCAGTTCTGGTGCTTTTGTCAGGCTGATGCACTCGCTAAACATCCACTTATAGCATTTTTTTTCCATTGTTGTTGCCGGCAGTTCTGGCGCTTTTGTCAAACCAGTGCAGAACCTAAACATTTCGTTATAGCATCCTTCTGCCAATGTTGTGGCCGGCAACTCCGGTGCTTTTGTCAGGCTACTACAATTTTCGAACAGCTTACAAAAACAGTAGTCGTATGGAATGGTTTTTCCTTCTCCATTTCCGTCTACCAGGCTCATCACACTTCCGCTGGCGGCAATGGCTCCCTCCATCTTGAAGTTGGAATAATTTTCCTCTGATGGCTTTGGATCTTGCTTTCCTCCTTTCAGTAGCGCTCGTTTCCCTTTGGCCAAGCTGACGGGTTGGCCAGTTAGTTGTTTCCAGGTCTTTCCGTTGTTTAGAGAGTAAAAAATGTTCGACTTTATGTCGTGGTCCTCTATACTGAACGACGAGTTGTCTTCCTCGGCTGTAAAGGTGAGGTAGTTCGCGGCAAATGAGGTGCAGCAGAGTGCAAGCTGCATGCACAGCAGGGTAAGGAGTTTTTTGATCATGGTGTTGAGTCCTTTTGGACAAATTTACTAATTATTTGTTAAAGTCTTCATTTACAATTTTCCAACCTTTGGGAATGAAGTCTTCACCATATTTTGTTGGCAAATTTTTCGGACAGATAAATGTTCCGTTTTCTGCGACATCCTCAAGCCAAGAATCGGTGCCAGTTCCCCATTCAGTAAATGCTATTTTGATGCGTGAAAGTATCTCGCATCCGCTAAACATTCCTTCATAGCATCCTTTTGTCAATGTTGTAGCTGGCAGTTCTGGCGCTTTTTTCAGATTTTCGCACTCGTAAAACATTCCGTTATAGCATCTTTTTGCCAATGTTTTGGCTGGCAGTTCTGGTGCTTGTGTCAGGCTAGTGCATTTGTTAAACATCTTCTGGTAGCACCCTTCTGCCAGTGTTGTGGCCGGCAGTTCTGGCGCTTGTGTCAGGCTGGTGCATCCGCTAAACATGCGGTTGTAGCAGTGGTCTGCCAGTGTTGTCGCTGGCAGTTTCGGCGCTTGTGTCAGACTGGAGCATGCGCTAAACATTTCCATATAGCACTCTTCTGCCAACGTTGTCGCTGGCAGTTTGGATGCTTTTGTCAGGCTGGTGCAACCGCTAAACATCTCCCAATAGCATTTTCTTGCCAGTGTTGTCGCTGGCAGTTCCGGTGCCTGTGTCAGACTGGTGCATCCTTCAAACATTTCCCTATAGCATCCTCCTACCAATGTGTTAGCCGGCAGCTGCGGTGCCTGTTTCAGACTTGTGCATCCTCTAAACATGCTTTGGTAGCATCCAATTTCCAATACTGTAGCTGGCAGTTTCGGCGCTTGTGTCAAACTAGTGCAGTAGCTAAACATCTCCCAATAGCAGTAGTTAGCCAATGTGGTGGCCGCCAGTTCTGGCGCTTGTGTCAGACTGGTGCATCCGATAAACATGCTTTGGTAGCATCCATATTCCAATACTGTCGCTGGCAGTTCTGGCGCTTGTGTCAGACTGGTGCATCCTTCAAACATTTCCCTATAGCATCCTTCTGCCAATGTTGTAGCTGGCAGTTCTGGCGCTTTTGTCAGACTACTACAATCATCGAACAGTTTACAAAAACAGTAGTTGTATGGAATGGTTTTTCCTTCTCCATTTCCGTCTACCAGGCTCATCACACTTCCGCTGGCGGCAATGGCTCCCTCCATCTTGAAGTTGGAATAATTTTCCCATGCAGGCGTTCCGTTTGGCTTTCCTCCTTTCAGTAGCGCCCGTTTTCCTTTGGCCAGGCTAACGGGTTGGCCAGTTAGTTGTTTCCAGGTCTTCCCGTTGTTTAGTGAGTAGAATATGTTCGACTTTATGTCGTGGTCCTCTATACTGAACGACGAGTTGTCTTCCTCGGCTGTAAAGGTGAGGTAGTTCGCGGCAAATGAGGTGCAGCAGAGTGCAAGTTGCATGCACAGCAGGGTAAGGAGTTTTTTGATCATGGTGTTGAGTTCTTTTGGGCAAATTTACCAATTATTTGTTGAAGTCTTCGTTTACAATTTTCCAGCCTTCGGGTATGAAGTTCTCTCCATATTTTATCGATAATTTTTTAGGGCAGATAAATGTGCCGTTTTCTGCAACGTCTTCAAGCCAATTATCGGTGCCAGTTCCCCATTCAGTAAATGCTATTTTGATGCGTGAAAGTTTTGTGCATTTGTTAAACATCTTCTTATAGCATCCTTCTGCCAGTGTTGTCGCCGGCAGTTCTGGCGCTTGTGTCAGACTGGTACACCAGCTAAACATCCACCCATAGCATCCTTCTGCCAGTGTTGTTGCTGGCAGTTTGGGTGCTTGTGTCAGGCTGGTACACCCGCTAAACATTTCTCCGTAGCAACCTTCTGCCAGTGTTGTCGCCGGCAGTTCTGGTGTCTGTGTTAGACTGGTGCATCCTTCAAACATTTCTCCGTAGCAACCTTCTGCCAGTGTTGTCGCCGGCAGTTCTGGCGCTTGTATCAGACTGGTGCACTCGCTAAACATTCCTCCGTAGCAACCTTCTGCCAGTGTTGTAGCCGGCAGTTCTGGCGCTTGTGTCAGACTGGTACACCCGCTAAACATCCACACATAGCAACCTTCTGCCAGTGTTGCTGCCGGCAGTTCAGACGCTTTTGTTAGGCTGGTGCACTCGCTAAACATCGACTTATAGCATCCTTTTTCCATTGTTGTTGCTGGCAATTCTGGTGCCTGTGTCAGACTGGTGCACCCGCTAAACATCCCTTCGTAGCATCCTTCTGCCAATGTTGTGGCCGGCAGTTCCGGTACCTGTGTCAGGCTGGTGCATTCTTCAAACATTCCCATATAGCACTCTTCTGCCAACGTTGTCGCTGGCAGTTTGGATGCTTTTGTCAGGCTGGTGCAACCGCTAAACATCTCCCAATAGCATTTTCCTGTCAATGTTGTAGCCGGCAGTTCCGATGCTTGTGTCAAACTTGTGCAGCTGCTAAACATGTAGCTGTAGCAACCTGTTGCCAATGTTGTTGCTGGCAATTCTGGTGCCTGTGTCAGACTTGTGCATCCGCTAAACATGCTTTGGTAGCATCCATATTCCAATACTGTCGCTGGCAGTTTCGGCGCTTGTGTCAGACTTGTGCAATCATCAAACATTCCTTCATAGCAATCTTTTTCCAATGTTGTAGCCGGCAATTCCGATGCTTGTGTCAAACTTGTGCAGCTGCTAAACATGTAGCTGTAGCAACCTGTTGCCAATGTTGTTGCTGGCAATTCTGGTGCCTGTGTCAGACTGGTGCACCCGCTAAACATGTAGCTGTAGCAACCTTCTGCCAATGTTGTGGCCGGCAGTTCCGGTACCTGAGTCAGGCTGGTGCATCCGTTAAACATAAAGCCGTAGCATCCATGTTCCAATACTGTAGCTGGCAGTTTCGGCGCTTGTATCAGACTGGAGCATCTGTCAAACATAAAGCCGTAGCAGTTATTTGTCAATGTTGTAGCTGGCAGTTTTGGTGCTTGTGTCAGGCTTGTGCATGCACTAAACATTCCGTTATAGCAGTTGTCTGCCAATGTTGTCGCTGGTAGTTTGGGCGCTTGTGTCAAACTTGTGCATCTGCTAAACATTTCCTGGTAGCATTTGTCTGCCAATGTTGTAGCCGGTAGTTCTGGCGCCTTTGTCAGGCTACTACAATGTTCGAACAGCCTATAAAAACAGTAGGCGTATGGAATGGTTTTTCCTTCTCCAATTCCGTCTACCAAGCTCATTACACTACCGCTGGCGGCAATGGCCCCCTGCATTATGAATCTGGAATAATTTTCCTTTGATGGTTTGGGGTCTGGCTCTCCTCCTTTCAATAGCGCTCGGTCTCCTTTCTCCAGACTAACAGGTTGGTCAGTTAGCTGTGTCCAGGTCTTTCCGTTATCTAGTGAGTAAAAAATGTTCGACTTTATGTTGTGGTCCTCTATACAGAACGACGAGTTGTCTTCCTCGGCTGTAAAGGTGAGGTAGTTGGCGTCAAATGAGGTGCAGCTGAATGCGAGTTGCACCCACAGTAGGGTAATGAGTTTTTTGATCATGGTGTTGAGTCCTCCTATGTGAATTTTCCTGTTATTTATCTGTTTATGTTTTTATTTACAATTTTCCAGCCTTCGGGTATGAAGTTTTCCCCATATTCTGTCGGCAACTTTTTAGGGCAGATAAAAGTACCGTTTCCAGCAACATCTGTAAGCCAATTATCGGTGCCAGTTCCCCAGTCAGTAAATGCGACTTTGATGCGTGAAAGTTTCGTGCATCCGCTAAACATATTGTTATAGCATTCTTCTGCCAATGTGGTGGCCGGCAGTTCTGGAGCCTGTGTCAGGTTGGTACACTTGCTAAACATATTGTTATAGCATCCTTCTGCCAATGTGGTGGCCGGCAGTTTGGGTGCCTTTTTCAAACTAGTGCAATTTACAAACATTCCTTCATAGCAAGCTTTTCCCAATGTCGTTGCCGGCAGTTTGGGTGCTTTTGTCAGGCTAGTGCACCTGCTAAACATATAATCGTAGCACTCTTCTGTCAATGTCGTGGCTGGTAGTTCTGGTGCTTGTTTTAGGCTGGTACATTCGTAAAACATTTCTCTGTAGCAACTATTTGCCAATGTTTTGGCCGGCAGTTTCGGTGCTTGTGTCAGACTTGTGCATCCGCTAAACATATAGGTATAGCAGTTGTCTGCCAATGTTGTGGCCGGCAGTTCTGGCGCCTGTGTCAGACTGGTACATCCGCTAAACATTTCTCTATAGCATTCTTCTGCCAGTGTCGTGGCCGGTAGTTCTGGTGCTTGTGTCAGACTAGTGCATCCGTTAAACATACCGTAATAGCAGTAGTCTGCCAATGTTGTGGCTGGCAGTTCCGGTGCTTGTGTCAGACTTGTGCATCCGTTAAACATTTCCGTATAGCATCCTTTTGCCAATGTTGTAGCCGGCAGTTCTGGTGTATGTGTCAAACTTGTGCATCCGTAAAACATTCCGGCGTAGCAGTGGACTGCCAGTCTTGTTGCTGGCAGTTCTGGCGCTTGTGTCAGACTTTTGCATTCGTAAAACATGTCATAGTAGCACTCTTGTGCCAATGTTGTTGCCGGCAGTTCTGGCGCTTGTGTCAGGTTGGTGCATCCGCTAAATATCCCGTAATAGCATCCTTCTGTCAACGTTGTAGCCGGCAGTTCTGGCGCCTGTGTCAGGCTGGTGCATCTGCTAAACATTCTTACGTAGCAACTTGTTGCCAATGTTGTTGCTGGCAGTTCTGGCGCTTGTGTCAGGCTAGAGCAACCATAGAACAGCCTATAAAAACAGTAGTCGTATGGAATGATTTTTCCTTCTCCATTCCCGTCTACCAGGCTCATCACACTTCCGCTGGCAGCAATGGATCCTTCCATTATGAAATTGGAATAATTTTCCGCTGTTGGTACTTTGTCTGGTTTTCCTCCTTTCAGTAACGCCCGGTCTCCTTTCGCCAACTTGACGGGCTGGTCTGTTAGTTGGTTCCAAGTCTTTCCGTTGTCTAGTGAGTAAAAGATGTTCGACTTTATGTCGTGGTCATCTATACGGAATGATGAGTTGTCTTCCTCGGCTGTAAAGGTGAGGTAGTTCGCGGCAAATGAGGTGCAGCAGAGTGCAAGTTGCGTGAACAATAGGATAAAGATTTTTTTCATATTGTGTTTGTGTTCGTTAAACACGTAAATTTACAAAATATTGTCGTTTATTTTTATTTAATGGTTGAAATCACCTTCCTGCTGTCTGGTATTTACAGCTCCCTTTCCTGCATTTACTTGCCACTTGTAACCAGTCTCCTGTTGCTTGTCTGTTATCACCTGTCACTTAATTAGTCCCGTCGTTGTCCGTCTGTAAGACGGTACCTCCAATGTGGTCACGTCATAGTCGTCACCTGCAATCTGTTACTTGTCATTGGTCCCTTATTTTGTATCGTTGCCATCCGTCTGGAAGACGGTATCTCCATAACCGGGTATGTTGAAAAGGCCTCTGCCATTTCAACGTGCCCGGATTCCCACACCCCACCAGTGCGTTTGGAAAACGCTACGTGCCAACCTTGTTATAGTACAACCTTGCGCGTTTGCGCTCCAGCTTTAACCAAATAAATTCCTGATCGTGGTACTGTTATCTGGATTTCTATCCTGTCTGTACTCCTACCTGTCTTCCTCTTGCATCGTAGACCCCGATCATGCCATTCGCATTGCCGATGAAAATAGAAAGTCCCGGTATGCGAATCTGGAACATCTTCGTTGCTGCGATCCTTTTTTCCCAGTGTGGTTATAAATCCATCCTACTTTAGGGAGTACCATGTATCCACTTTCTAATTTCCCAATTTTCAGGTATTCTGCTTCCCCCATAATAATCTGTCGACAATTCTGCAGGACAAAGGAAAGTTCCGTTTTCTGCAACACCCCTTAGCCAAAAAAAGGTGTCTGTCCCCCAGTCTGTAAATTTGACATCTATGTATGCAAGGTTCGAGCATCCGTTAAACATCCCTGCATAACATCCATTTGCTAATGTTTTAGCTGGCAATTCTGGCGCTTTTGTCATACTGGTGCATCCGCTAAACATCCACCCATAGCAGTCTTCTTCCAATGTTGTGGTCGGCAGTTCCGGTGCCTGTGTCAAACTGGTGCAATCTCTAAACATTCCGATGTAACAAGCTCTTGCTAATGTTGTAGCCGGCAACTCTGGCGCCTGTGTCAGACTGGTGCATCCGCTGAACATATCGTAGTAGCACTTTACTGCTAATGTTTTAGTTGGCAGTTCCGGCGCTTTTGTCAGATTCGAGCATCCTCTAAACATCTCTTTGTAGCACCTTTCTGCTAATGTTTTAGCCGGCAGTTCCGGTGCTTGTGTGAGCCTGAAGCAGAAGAAAAACATCTTATCATAGCATCTTTCTGCCAATGTAGTAGCTGGCAGTTCCGGTGCTTTTGTCAGACTGGTACAGTCTTGAAATAGTCTACAGAAACAGTAGGCGTATGGAATGGTTTTCCCTTCCCCGTTCCCGTCTACCAGACTCATCACACTTCCGCTGGCAGCAATGGTTCCCGCCATTTTGAAGTTGGAATAATTTCTCCATGAAGGCATCTCGTCTGGCTTTCCTCCTTTCAGTAGCGCCCGGTCTCCTTTCGCCAACTTGACGGGTTGGTCGGTTAGCTTGTTCCAGGTCTTTCCGTTATCTAGTGAGTAAAAGATGTTCGATTTTATGTCGTGGTCCTCTATACTGAATGCCGAACTGTCTTTCTCGGCAGTAAAAGTGAGGTAGTTGGCGGCAAATATGGTGCAGCAGAAAGCTAGTTGCATGCACAGTAGGGTAAGGAGTCTTTTTATCATGGTGTTCTTGGTATCAGTTTCCTTTGCTAAATTATAAAATATCATTAATTTTTGTGTGTTGGTGCTGGATGTGATTCACTAAAAAAACATAACGGATGCCCCCTGGCGTGTGGGACATCCGTTATTGTCTTCGGATTATTTTTCTGTATTTATTTTACAATCAGTTTCGCATAGTGGAATTGGTCTCCTTCCACAATTTTCAGCAAATAGACGCCCGACGACAGGCCTGAGCGTGGAATGAAGCATTCGGCTATCCCGTCTGGGGCTGCAACTATTTGTCCGCTGTTGCAGAGGGTGCCCTGTAGGTTCAGCACATACCACTGCACTTTGGTGCCTGGTGTTGTGTTGACGTTAGCCACCGTGTGGGTGCTCATCGGATTTGGAACAACAGCCAAATGCTGAGGGCGGGCACTTTCCAAAACGGCCGATGTTGGGTCTTCTATCGTTATGGTGCCTTGTTTCTCGCAGTTGTTTGCTCCGCCTATGGTTCTTACCGTGTAGGTGTAGTCGCCAGGTTTGTCGTCTGCAACACCAGATATGGTTACGGTGCTTGCCGCATTGTCTATTTCGGCGTTAATGCCGTTTGGCAGTCCTTCCACTTCTACGGTTACGGCGTTAATCCATTCATAGTAGAAATCTGCTATGGCTTCGTTTACCCCGATACTCTGGCTGCTGCTGCCAGCTCCGTGCTTGACGAGTTCGGCTTCTCCGCCGAAAGGCACGGTAATGGTGCCGCCCGTATCGGTTACTTCGTTCCCGTCGAGTGCGCCCTCGGTAATCAGACTATATTGGTAGACGCCGCTTTGTGTGGGTGTGCCGCCTATCTTTATCTGGCCGTTGGCCACTGTTGCTGTCACGCCTGGGGGCAGTGTGCCTACCACCTTCACCGAAACGGCGTTAGTAAAGTTGTAGACGGTGGTCACCATTGGGCTGCCCACTTCCACTGTTTGGTTGCGGGCGCCGCCTGAACCCCACCGCCCGATGGTGGCTGGACCTGCGTTCTTCAATTTTTTGTAGTATTCCACCGGACTGTATCCCAAGTGTGGTGGCTGGTTGTAACCGCAGTTCTGCCAGGCTACCGCCATATCGTAGATGTGGTCGTCGCGTAACCATGGCAGTTTGTACGGACTCTCGATGGTGGACGAGTAGATGGTGAGGTAGTAGTTTCCGTTTTGTGAGGTCCAGAATAGGCACTCCTCACGCCAGTCGCCCAAAATGTCGGCCTGGAGGCAGGGGTTGTATTTGGTGGCGTTGTTGGTGTTGGCGGCCCATTGTACCTTCTGACCGTCGACGTAGATGTTGTAGCCGAAGACGTGAAGGCGCGACCAGGTTTTGTTTACGTTGTCCCACTTGTCGACGTGTCCGCGGTCGGCATATTCCTCCAGCAGGTCTCCGTCCCAAAAAATACGGAAGTTGATAGAGCTTGAGTTGGTGCTGCCCGTGTGCCATGCGGCAATTTCCTTGCCTTTGCAGGTGAAAAGGTAGTCGTTGCTCCATTCCATTGCCTCGGCTCCATCGTAAGTGCTGTCGCAGTCGAGTATCAGGCCTCGGCCGGTATCTCCTCCTGTTTGGTTTTTGTACATCAGCACCTTGCCTGTTTTTGCGTCAAGTAGGGCACAGTCGTATTTCGACTCTGGCTCTTCGGTAATCATAAAGTATTCCAACCCTTCGTTGTCGGGGTCGAATTCGCCCAAATGGGTCATGTCGCCGTGTCCTAAACCGGTTCTCCAAAGTAGCTTTCCGTCGTGGTCCAAGCAGGCTGCTCCGACAATGATCTCGTCGTATCCGTCGTTGTCAACGTCTCCGCAGGTTACACTGTGCGCGCCTTCTCCGTAAATGCCTTGACCGCTTTTTTCGGACGAGTGCTTCCATAAGTTTGTCAGGTTTTTACCGTCCCAACTGTAGGCGGCGGCATACGAGTAGGTGTAGATGCCGCGTGTGGTTACCGCACATGGTTTGGCTTTCCCGTCCACAGGAAGGAAGGCGACGCAGCCTTTCATCCAGTTGCCTCGGTGCCCGTAGGTGTTCCCGTCGGTGTTGGTTGGACGGTCGTCCCAGTCGCTTTGTATGTTGAAATAGGGCCAGTAGTCAATTGTGGCCAACTCTTTCCCGTCTTTTCCGCTGAAGCAGGTCAGCCATTCCTTTCCACCGTCGGTAATGACACCGCTGCCATTGATCGACGAGGCGTAGTGGTTGGCTCCTGCGGCTGCTCCTTTCGACAAGAAGTTGCCCGTCGCGTCTTTCGAGCCTTGGGCGGTTTTGGCAATCAGCTCGCCGTAGCCGTCACCGTCGAAGTCGTAGCACAAGAACGTGAAACGGCAACCTGCCAGTACGTTCGGGCCGAGGTTGATGCGCCACAATAGGGTGCCGTCTAATTTCAGACAGTCGAGGATTGGAGGGGCGGTTGGGGTGGCTAACGCTCCTGTTCCGCCTTCCCAGCACATAATGATTTCTTGCTCGCCGTCGCCGTCCATATCGTAGGCCGAACAGTCGTAGGGAGAATAGGTGACCGCATCGCCCGAAGGTAGCTTGTAGGTGCCAGGGTGGTTCAACTTCAGGTGACGGTAGTGCTCGCCGTCGCTCTTCACGCCTGTTTGTGAGTCTATCACAACGCCGTCTTTGTCTAACACTTCAAGTGAGAGGGTAGAACCTGCGTACGCTTTCCCGATTTTTACGTTGGTTTTGCTGGTCTGGGTGCTGACCAGTTGGCCGTCGGCGTATAGTTTGTAGGTGGTGCTGTTTGGCGCGTCGCTGCTCCGCATTCGCCAACTTACGAACACCCCGTCGTTTGTTTGTGCCGCATACAGTCCTCTGCCGTCGGCTGCGTCGCAGGTGTGAATGCTGGCGGCTGATAGAATGGCTGATAATGCTATTTGCCTAAATTTCAATTTCATAATCTTCAAACATTAATTTTATGTAGTTAGTTGTTTTTCCTGAAATCTATTCGCTTGGATGCCTCCATGTCTTTCACAAATATAGCATTTATAGTTGATTAAATGGAATGCCTGTACGAAAATGTTCTTTTTTGGAATAGAAATGAGGTGCTTGTAGATGGATTTTCCGCAATGTCGCCGCTGACGTGTGTTTTATGATTCCCCAAACCCTCCCTTCCTGCCTTCTGGTCAGCCAGTTGGTCGTGATAGGTGCGATGTGCAACTTGCTACATGATGCTATGCTGGGCAATTACATGAAAAAAATAGAGACTCGAACTCTTCTGTTTACCCCTTTCACAGCACCACCGATGTTTTTGGCTCGCCCCCGAAGTCAGGATGCCTTTTTTATGTCGCTGTGCGCGCTTACAGCAAATCGGTGCTGTAGTTGGCGCTCTGTATCTTCATGTCTAGTTCGCGCAACTCTTGCGAGTAGTTGTCCAGTTCTTTACGGCTGGCCTTTATGTCGATGGTTATCACATATTTGATTTCGTTTCGGCTGTAGCGGTCGAAGAGTTCTGACGCATGGTTGACTATCTCACGCTTGGCCTCTATACATTTGGTCAACACCTCTTTCCTGGCCATCAGTTCGGTCAGGCTTTTGCCTTCTACCAGGGTCTGGGTGTTGGTGATGTTGATGTGGTAGATGAGCCACTCCAGGCGTTTAAGGCAGCGGTCCATCTCTTCTGCCAGCTCTTTGGGGTCTTCTAGCGGTGCATCTCCTTCTTGTACCTTTACGCTGGTTTTTATGCGGTCTTTCAATTGCTCGATGCGCTTCTGTAGGTCTTTCCGCTGGCTGAGGGCCTCGGCTAGCTTTATTTTCTCGCTCATAGTGTTACTGCTTTTAATAGTCTTACCCAAATTTAGGAAAACTAGCGATACGGTGCAACTCCGAACGCTGTTGCCGCTGTTTTCCCGATGAAACCTTACTGGCGTATTAACGTGAAATGGCCGGTATATTGGTCTTTGGTGTCGAATACGTAGATGGTGTACCAGTAGTCCGACGATGGCAGGGCGTGCCCGTTGTAGGTGCCGTCCCATTCTTGCAGAGGGTCGGTCGAGGCGTAGATTTGTTTGCCATACCGGTCAAAGATGTTGACTTTCACCTTCGAGTACATATCAAGGTTGATGATCTTCCATGTGTCGTTGATGCCGTCGTTCTGTGGGGTGAAGAAGTCTGGTATTATCAGCTGGTAATACTGGGCGGTGATGGTCGTATCGCTGACACAGCCCAGCTCGTCGCTGATGCTGACTTTGTATTTCCGTTTTGGCAGGGCGTTCTCTATGACGTTTTTCAGGTCGTATCCCAATCCGAGGTCGTATTGGTAGTTCCCGGTGCCGCCAACGCCTTCTATGATGATGGTTTTCGCGTTTTCCTGGGTTGCGACGATGCTTGGCCGCTGCGCTACGTTTACGGTCATCTCCATCTCTTTTACGCACTTGCCGTTTGTTGCCTGCACATAGTAGGTGGTGGTCTCTTTTGGCAAAACGGAGTGTCGGTTGCCTATGGCGATGGAGTCGGCATAGGCAGCCGTCGAGGCCCATACGTAATGCTCTTTCTTCAACCCTCCAGTTACGCTGAGTCTGGCTGTCTCTCCTATGCAGACGGTGGTGTCTGCGGTGGTGCCGGTTATTGGCTCCGATACCTGTATCGTGAGGCTTTGCGCTTCTCCTGGACAACCTTCTGTCGTGCGTGGCGTTAGGGTGTAGGTGGTGGTGGCGTCGGGGTACAGGTGCTCTTCTGGCGCGCCCATATACTGTTCTTCCGCTGTTCCGGCCGTTTTCGAGGTCAGGAGCAGGTTGTTTGCCGAGTAGGGGAAGTCTGTCGATAGGGTGACGGGGTCGCCTTTGCAGATGGTGTCTGCCGATGCGCTAAACACGTAGTGTGCCGGCACGGTGTCGACCCTTACGCTGTGGACCGCTTCAACTTCCGGACAGTAGTGTGGGGTGGCTTTCAGGCTGAAGGTGGTCCCTTTCTGTAGGTAGTAGGAAAGGGTGCCGGTGTAGTCGCTTGAACTGCCCATGTCTATCTGTTTCTGGCTGACTATTGCCCCCTCGCTGGTCTCGCTTAGTACAAGGGAGGCGAGGGTCTGCCCGTTCTTTATATGGAGGTTGAGCGGGTAGTCGTTGCCCCTGCATATCGAGTTGTCGCCTGCTAGTTCTACTGCTGCCGGTTCTTCGGTTAAAACGAAGACTTCTTCCGAATAGGTGTCGGGGCACACGCCGTTGTCGGTAGAGTGGATGCGGTAGGTGGTGCTTTGGACCGGATTCACCGTTACTGGCGAGGTGAGGCCGGTGGCAAACTCGGTGAACTCGGTTTCACCCTCCGCTTTCTTCTCCCAAGCGATGCTGGTGGCGGTTCCGAAATCTGCGGTGAGGGCCACTTCGCTGTTGACGCAGACCGCTTGTGCCGATGCGCTCAGGGCAAGTTGTGCCTCTGTGTCAACCGTTACGGTCAGGCTTTGGGTGGCGTCTGGGCAGAGTTTTCCCGTTGCGGTTACGG
>ODAI012440445.1_pt1 | contig 13608 bp, 11 predicted proteins | sample 1539321 | NCBI WGS metagenome assembly ODAI01 (sample SAMN02144231, study PRJEB22623) | gut metagenome | biome: sheep rumen | host: Ovis aries | place: New Zealand
GCGCAGCAGAGCGCAAGCTTTTCAAGGCGCTGTCCAGAAGAACTGCGCATTCACGGCCGCCACGACCCCTGCCTTGTTCACCGTGCGGCTCCTGTCGTTGAGGCTGTCACTGCGCTGGTCGTTCTGGATGTCGTACTGGGGGATAAGAGGTGAAGGGCATGCCGGATGAACTCGACCGCCTGCGTGCGGAGATCGATGATATCGACGAAAAGCTGGTCGAACTATTGCGTGCACGCATGGCTGTTGCCTCGCAGATCGGGGCATATAAGCGAGAGCATGGCTTGCCTGTCCTGGCAGCGGAACGTGAACAGGCGGTACTGGACAAGATTCGCACCGAGGCCGGGCCGGAGCTTTCCGCTTATATGGAAACCGTGTTTCACACGATCATGGCCTGCAGCCGCGATGCACAGAAAAGACGCTGCGGGCTGATCGGCATGCCGCTTGCGCACAGCTTCTCTCCGGCTATTCACGCAAAGCTTGCCGACTATGACTATAAACTCTATGAACTTACAGAGGAGCAACTCGGTCCGTTTTTAAAGGCAAAACGCTTTGACGGCGTTAATGTAACGATCCCGTATAAAAAAACAGCCATGGCCTATTGTGACGAGTTGACGGAACAGGCGCGCCACGTCGGCTGCGTCAACACGATCGTCCGGCGGGCAGACGGCAGCCTACTCGGGCATAACACCGATTATGACGGTTTTTGCTATCTGCTCGGCAGCGCCGGAGTGGAGATCAGAGGGAAAAAAGCCATCATACTCGGAACCGGCGGTGCTTCCAGCACGGTCCAGGCCGTGTTGCACGATCTCGGCGCGGCAAAAATCGTTGTTGTGTCCCGGCATGGTGAGACCAACTATGAGAATCTTTATGCCCATTCCGACGCGCAGTTGCTTGTGAACGCCACGCCGGTCGGCATGTATCCGAACACCGGTGTGAGTCCGGTGGAGCTGGCCCGGCTGCCGGGCTTGAAGTGTGTGCTGGATGTGGTCTATAACCCAGCGAAAACGCAGCTTCTATTGGATGCGGAAAAACTCGGTTTGCAGACGGCGAACGGCCTTGGCATGCTGGTGGCCCAGGCTAAAGCGGCTGCGGAGTACTTTACCGGAAGGACAATTGACGATGCGGTGGTCGATCGCATCCGCCGTGACATTGAGCGCAGCACAAAGAATATCCTGCTGATCGGTATGCCAGGCTGCGGAAAAACCACAGTCGGCCGTGCTCTGGCCGAGGCGACGGGACGGGAGTTCGTTGATCTCGACGAACTCGTGACGGCGCGCGCGGGCAGATCGATCCCGGAAATCTTTGATGCTGATGGCGAAGATGCTTTCCGTGCGCTCGAGCATGAGGTGCTTTGTGATACCGCAAAGCGCAGCGGCCTTGTGATCGCCTGCGGCGGCGGGATCGTCACGCGCGGCGAGAATCTCGATCCGATGCGCCAGAACGCCACAGTCGTCTGGCTGCTGCGGGATATCGACAAGCTGCCGACCAACGGCAGACCGCTGAGCCGGACGCAGGCGCTCGAAACGCTCTATCAACAGCGCGAGCCGCTCTATCGCGCCGCAGCCGATCTGACCGCGGACAACAACGGCAGCGTGGATGAAAACGTCAGAAAGATCCTGGAGGCGTTATGAAGCTTTTGATTATCAATGGGCCGAATATGAATATGCTGGGGATCCGCGAGCCGGATATCTACGGCCGCAAGACGTATCGTGATCTCGAGCAGTTTCTGCACAAAAGCGCGGAAGAGCTTGGCATTGAAATCGAGCTTTTTCAGTCTAACTCCGAGGGCGCTCTGATCGACAAAATACAGGAGGCTTATTTTCAACGCTTCGACGGCATTGTGATCAATCCGGCCGCTTACACGCACACCAGCATCGCCATTCTTGACGCCTTGAAGGCGGTGGCCCTGCCCGCCGTGGAGGTGCACCTCTCACAGATCAATGAGCGTGAGGCCTTTCGCCATATCTCTTACACAGCGATGGCCTGTGAGAAAAGCTATGCGGGCTTCGGTTTTGAAGGATATCGCATGGCCATGCAATATCTTCTTGAGCACCAGGGCTCCGGGCAGAGTTAACGAAATATACTTGAATTTATAGGAATATGGTGCTATACTGCACTTCCGAACAGGAAATGTTGGTTCGCATGTTTTTTTGTTCGACTCAGAAAGATTGAATGAAGGGGGTAGTGCCGTGAGAAAACAGAGCAAGCTGGCCTGGATCTTCGAGGTCGTGGGGCTGTTTGTGATTTTGCTTGTCGTTGTCAACGCCAGGATGGACGAGATCAACGACGTGCTGTTTACCGGCAGCAATAAGACCCTTGTATCCACCGATTCCGTTACCTTCAACGATCCGAACGCCACACCGCCGCCCGATGAAAATGCGTTGGTCTGGCCGATCCTGACGCTCGATGAGATGCAGAGCAACCGCCAGTACGCCATCGTCAACGACGATAACCTGCTATCGGCGGCCTATCCGTCCAAAGAGGTGGAATTTGGCACGATCGAGGGTACACGTATGCTGTTTCTTGCCGAGCAGCTGCCCTATCTCGAGGCTATGCTGAAGGATCTGCGAGACGCGGGCTTTTCGGTTTATGTTGCGGGTGCCTTCCGTACCTATTCCTATCAGGAAAAGCTGTTCAACAGTAAGGCCAGCCAGATTGCCGTCGGTATGAATCCGCCTGTTACAGACTATCTCGATCCCCGCTATCAGGAAGCTGTCGCCGAGGCCCGTACGATCACGGCCTTCCCCGGAAGCTCTGAGCATCAGCTGGGGCTGGCCGTTGACCTGATGGACCGCGACTACGGCGGGCGCATGGACTATTCCCGCATGAACAAGGAGTTCTTTGCGTATCTGGACAGTATCTGCGCCAAATACGGCTTCATTAAACGCTATCCCAGCAACAAGCTGCTGATCACAGGATGGGATGAACCCTATCATTACCGCTATGTCGGAGAAAAGGCCGCCACTTTTATCATGGAAAACGGTCTTTGCTATGAGGAATTCTACGCGCACTACGATCCTGACTTTGAATTATAAGGATTCCTCGGCTAAAAAAGTCTTGCAATCTATTCCATATCGTGGTATAGTAAGCAAAGATGATACAGTGTTATTGACAGAGTGGGTCTGCGACCCACTCTTTTTTACAGACTGTTCGCCAATAACAGGAGAAGGAGAGTGCCATGAGTAAAATCACAGATCGGGTTACTGAGCTGGCAAGACCTGTTGTCGAGGAAGAAGGCTGTACCCTCTGGGATGTGGAATATGTCAGAGAGGCCGGGAGCTGGTATCTGCGGCTGATGATCGACAAAGAGGGCGGCGTCGGTATCGACGACTGCGAGCGGATCTCCCGCCGGATGGACCCGATTCTGGATGAGGCCGATCCGATCCCGGATTCCTATGTGTTTGAAGTCGGCTCGGCCGGAGCCGACCGCGAATTGAAGCGCCCCAGTGATTTCCAGCAGTTTATGGGGCATGAGGTTGAGCTCCGCTGCTATCAGCCGGTTTCCGGACACAAGGGCTTTACCGGCACGCTGATAGGCTATGAGGACGGAGCTGTTACGATCCAGAGCGGCAAAGACAGCCACTGCTTTGATAAAAGCCAGATCGCGCAGGTCAGACTGCGTGTGACATTCTGATAAACCAATATACAGCTATAGAGGGAAAGGGAATCAACGACAATGAATGCAGAATTCTTTGAAGCGATCGAAGATATCGAGAAGGAAAAGGGCATCCCGCGCGCTTATATGTACGAGAAGATCAACCAGGCCATGCTGACGGCCTTCCGCCGCGACAATCCCGAGTGCGGTGACAACGTGGAGATCATTCTTGACGAAGAGAAAAAGCGGATTGAGATGAGTCTCAAGAAGACCGTCGTCGAAGAGGTCGAAAACCCGAATCTCGAGATCCAGCTCGAGGCTGCCAAAAAGCTTAGCCGCCGCGCCAAGGTTGGCGACATGATCGCTATTCCGGTGGAGACCAAGAAATTCGGCCGTATTGCCGCGCAGGCTGCCAAGAATGTGATCATTCAGGGCATTCGTGAGGCAGAACGCGGCATGATCTATGAGGAGTTCAACTCCAAGGAGCACGAGATTTTGACCGGTGTTGTTTCACGCATCGAGCCGAAAACCGGTGCTGTTTCCATCCGTGTCTCCTCCAACAGTGAATATACCGAGGCTATGCTCTCCGCCAACGAGCGCATCAAGACCGAGGAGCTCAAAGAAGGCGACCGCATCAAGGTCTATGTCGTCGAGGTACGCAACCAGGGCCGCGGTCCCCAGGTGCTGATTTCGCGCACACACCCCGGCCTTGTCAAGCGTCTTTTCGAACTCGAGGTTCCCGAGATCTATGACGGCACGGTGGAGATCAAGTCCATTGCCCGTGAGGCCGGCAGCCGCACCAAGATGGCGGTCTGGTCCGCAGATGAAAACGTTGACCCGATCGGCGCCTGCGTCGGTCCCCGCGGCGGCCGTGTCGCCACGATCGTCGACGAACTCGGCGGCGAGAAGATCGATATTGTCAAGTACAGCGAAAATCCGGAAGAGTACATTGCCGCAAGCCTGGCCCCGTCCGAGGTCGTGTCCGTCACGATGCTGGAGGATGGCAAGAGCTGCCGCGTTGTCGTGCCCGACAATCAGCTGTCCCTGGCTATCGGCAAGGAGGGCCAGAATGCCCGCCTGGCCGCCAAGCTCACAGGCTTTAAGATCGACATCAAGCCCGCAAGCGAAGCTTAATAGCAGACACCGCATTTCCTATTTGACCGAAAGGAGCGGCATCCATGCCCCAGGAAAAGAAGATCCCCATGCGGCAGTGCATCGGCTGCCGCACACAAAAACCGAAAAAAGAACTGATTCGGGTTGTACGCTCTCCCGAGGGGGAGATCCGACTGGATTTCAAGGGCAAGGCCAACGGCCGCGGCGCCTATCTGTGCCAGGATCCGGCCTGTCTCAAAAAGGCAGTGAAGGCCAAAGCGCTCAGCCGCGCGCTCGACTGCGAGATCCCGCAGGAGGTTTACGACGCGCTCGACGAGCAGATGGAGAAGGGCGAATGAGAGAGAAAGCGCTGAATATGCTGGGCCTGATGCGCAGGGCCAATTCCATCCAGATCGGTGAGGATAAAACAGGCGCTGCCGTCAAGGCGGGTAAGGCCAAGCTGCTGCTGCTGGCCGCGGATGCGTCAGACAACGCCCGCCGGAGGGCCGAAGCATTTATCACCGGCCGCAATGTACAGCTGGTGCCATTGCCGTTTGATAAGGCGGAGCTGTCCGAGCGCCTCGGCGTGAACGGCTGTTCGATGGCTGCGGTCACCGACCTGGGCTTTGCCAACGCCTTTGTCAAGCTGCTGCTTGGCTTGGACAGCGATAGTTATTGTGAAATAGCTCAGCAGGTGGAAAAGCGTTTTGATAAGGCCGAGCGGCGCAAGAACTGCAAGAAGGTTTAAGGAGGACGAATTATGATCGATAATAAGTATAGAGTACATGAGGTGGCCAAGGATTTTGGCCTGGCAACAAAGGATATCAGTCAGATCCTTACCGACTATTCCGCGCCTCCGAAGAACCACATGCAGGTACTGGAGACGAAAGAGCTGGATATCATCTTTGAATACCTGACCCAGCACAATCAGGTCGCCAGTCTGGAGGATATTTTTAAAGTAGAGCCGAAGAAAACCGAGGATAAGCCGGCTGCCGCACAGGCACAGAGCCAGAAGAAGGACAGCGGCGCTCAGAAAGCCCAGCCGAAGGGCGCTCAGCCCCAGGCTCAGACCAAGCCGCAGCCTCAGCAGCAGAGCGCGGCTCCGGCTCCGGCAAAGAGCGAAAAGAAGGACAAACCGCATCAGCCTCGCCAGGTGGCCGAGAAGCGCGTGGTCGATACCCGCGGCGGCTCTGTCAACATTGAAAAATATAACGAGAAGTTCGAGGATCTGGCCGCTACGAAGGCTGACGCCTCCACGATGCGCAACGCCGGCAGCGGCGGCAAGCGCGAGAAGGTCGGCAACAAGAACCGCCAGCAGATGAAGAGCGGGCCGCAGAGCAACAAGCGCCGTCAGGAAGAGCGCGATAAGATGAACCGTCTGCGCAGCGAGGTCGTCAAGAAGCAGCCGGTCAAGGTTGTGATCCCGGACGAGATCACGGTCGGCGAGCTGGCCTCCCGCATGAAGAAGACCGCGGCCGAGGTTGTCAAGCAGCTCTTCAAGCTGGGCACCTTTGCCTCCGTCTCTGACGTGATCGACTATGATACCGCGGCCCTTGTCGCCATGGAGATGGGCTGCAAGGTCGAGAAAGAAGTCATTGTTACCGTCGAAGAGCGCCTGATCGACGACCACGAGGATGCACCCGAGGATCTCGTACCCCGCGCCCCTGTCGTTGTGGTCATGGGCCACGTCGACCACGGCAAGACCTCGCTGCTCGACTACATCCGCAAGTCCCATGTCGCGGCCGGTGAGGCCGGCGGCATCACCCAGGCCATCGGTGCCTATACCGTTGACGTCAAGGGCAACCCCGTCACCTTCCTGGATACACCGGGACACGAGGCCTTTACCTCGATGCGTGCCCGCGGCGCCATGGTCACCGATATCGCCATTCTGGTCGTCGCTGCCGACGACGGCATCATGCCCCAGACGATAGAGAGCATCAACCATGCCAAGGCCGCCAATATCCCGGTGGTCGTGGCTATCAACAAAATGGATAAGGTCGGCGCCAATCCCGACCGCATCAAGCAGCAGCTGACCGAGTACGATCTCGTCAGCGAGGAGTGGGGAGGAGACACGATCGTATGCCCGATTTCCGCGAAAACCGGCATGGGTATCGACGATCTGCTGGAGAACCTGGTTGTTCTGGCTGAGGTGCAGGAGCTCAAGGCCAATCCCAACCGCGCTGCTCGCGGTGCCGTCATCGAAGCCCGTCTGGATAAAGGCCGCGGCCCGATCATGACGGTCCTTGTGCAAAACGGTACGCTGAAGCTCGGCGACATCATCATCGCCGGTACGGCTGTCGGCCGTGTCCGCACGATGATCAACGACAAGGGCGAGCGCGTCACCCAGGCCGGTCCCTCCACGCCGGTCGAGATTTCCGGTATGTCCGAGGTGCCGAGCGCCGGTGATACCTTCAACGCTGTCGCTGACGAGCGCATGGCCCGTCAGGCGGCCGAGGAACGCCGTCTGGCCGCACAGGCCGGCACGATGCCCGGTGCGAAGAAGGTCAGTCTGGAGGATCTGTTCAGCCAGATTCAGGCCGGCGAGATGAAGACGCTGAACCTGATCGTCAAAGCGGACGTGCAGGGCTCAGCCGAAGCGGTCAAGGCCTCGCTCGAGAAGATCACGAACGACGAGGTGCGCGTCAAGGTCATTCACAGCGCGGTCGGCGCTATCAACGAAAGCGACGTCATGCTGGCGGCGACGTCAGGTGCGATTATTGTCGGCTTCAACGTCCGGCCCGATGCCGCTGCGCGCGACAGCGCGACGCGCAGCAATGTGGATATCCGTCTCTACCGAGTCATCTACGATTGCATCAACGAGATCGAGGCCGCTATGAAGGGCATGCTGGCGCCCAAGTTCCGCGAGGCGATCATCGGCCACGCCGAGGTCCGCGAGACCTATAAGGTTTCGAAGGTCGGCACAGTCTGCGGCTGCTACTGCACTGACGGCAAGATCCAGCGCGGCTGCCAGGTACGTGTGCTGCGTGACAATATCGTCATCCACGAGGGTGATCTGGCCTCGCTGCGCCGCTTTAAGGACGACGTCAAGGAAGTGGCCGAAAACTACGAGTGCGGCATGCAGATCGAGAAGTTCAACGATATCAAGGTCGGCGATATCATCGAATGCTTCGTCATGGAGCAGATCGTCTGAGATGAACCCGATATAGTGAATACGAACGCTTATTTTGAGTGCTTCGAATCACTTGTTTCGGCTCGCCTGTGGCCCCAAAGCGTTGAAGTGGCTATATTTACACAAGAATACACAACATTTACACAATACTTGTATTGCTTATCTTCTCCGAAACAACAATCGTTTTTCATAACAGGCGGAAACCTGCTTTTGCCGTACGTCCGGCTTGGGTAATACCAAAGCCTTTGCTGATGTTTGTTGGAGGGGTAACAATGCACGAACAAGCCGGGATTTGAGTAAGCCTCCTTATTGACGGGCAGTACAGCCGGGCGGCGCTTTACTATGAGCTATCCAACCAGATCCCCGAGGCGATCGCCTGTTATTTACGTTTGAACGATATGCAGAAGATCCGGGATCTGCTGATCCGGGATACACAGCTCCGCCCCGCCAACGTCGATTATGTCACGCTGCGCAAAGCGTATTCTGTGCTGCCGGAGGAAACGATCCTTTCTTCACCGGAACTGATGAAGGGCATGTGCATGATCGAGAGCCTCCAGGGCAGGCCGGAGGAAAGCGCACGCTGGTATCAGGAGCTAAAGCGCTTTATCAAAAACACTTCTCCTCGTGACGGACGGCGCCGGGCGGAGGAGGAAGCGATTGCCTATCTCGATATCGGTCTTGCGTGGCGCGGGACGCGGAACATCCTGCAAACGCTGGTTGTGACAGCAAAGCTAAAAAGCCTCACACAGTCGGCCTCCTGGCGCAGCGGCTTCAATGTCGCGGGCAACAGCGTGAGCCTGATGAACGGCGGCAAGGACTTCTGCCGCTGGAATCCCCACGGCTGGAGCATCTGACGCCGGAAGCTCGGCGTGACGACCCGCGCCGAGGCCATTGCCCGGGCGCGCCAGCTGGGCGATACAAACCAATAAAGAAGCACCGGACAGAAGCTGTAAAAAGCCCCTGTCCGGTGTCTTTATATCCAGCAAAACCTGCCCTTTGGTACAATACCAATCCCGGAAAAAGCATGGTATAGTATTCTTAGAATCCTATCTTTTCACCGTAAAGGAGAATCGCTATGGAAACAAGAAGAATACACACGGCTTTGCGGCGGGTCCTGACTCTGGCGCTGTTCCTCGCCCTGTGGCTGACGCTGTTCGGCGCGGCGGAGGCCTGGGCTGCGGAAACGACCATGACCTTCACGTTTGCACGAAATGGTAATAACGACTATACGCCCTATATTGTCTATAACAGTCGAAGGTATCAGCTCAGCACCGACGAGGTGTGGAAAACCGGTACAGCAACCTGCGATGGCTTATCGATATCCATAACCGGTAATATTCTCTATATTGGAGAAATAACGGATAATCTATACGGCGTGATGGGACCCGCAAGCTATTCCTTCAGTCACCCCAGCAAGTATATCACCCATGTGAAGGTGACGGAGGAAACTGATTTTCATACGACAGAATACGACAATAAAGCGCAGTCGTGCACAATTCAAGGACATAATGTGTCCCGGATTGAGGTCACCCTCAGCGACACCAAACCGGTGAGCACTTACAATATCGCCTACGAGCTGAACGGCGGCGTCAATGCGGCCACAAACCCAGCCACCTACCGCGACGACACGGACACGCCCCTGGCCGCCCCCGTCCGCACGGGCTACAGCTTCGGCGGCTGGTATGACAATGAGGGGCTGAACGGCACGCCCATTGCCGGCATCCCCGCGGGCTCCTCCGGGGACAAGACCTTCTACGCCAAATGGACAATCAATGCGTATACCCTGACCTTTGACGCCAACGGCGGCTCGGCGGTGGCCCCCATCACCCAGAACTACGGCGCGGCCCTGACGGCCCCCGCGACCCCCACCCGCACGGGCTACACCTTCGGCGGCTGGAGCCCGGCACTGCCCGACACCATGCCCGCCGCGAACTGCGCGTTTACAGCGCTGTGGACGCCCATCCAATACCGCGTCAGCTTTGACGCCAACGGCGGTGCGGGCTCCATGGGATCGATGAATTTCACCTACGGTCATACAAATTCCCTGACGTCCAACGCCTTCGCCCGGCAGGGCTACAGCTTCGCCGGGTGGAACACCGCGGCGGACGGCAGCAGCGCGGCCTATCGGGACGGCCAGAGCGTAAGCAGCCTGACCGCCGAGAACGGGGCCACGGTGACACTGTACGCCCAGTGGGCGGTCAACCAGTACACCATGACCTTTGACAGCAACGGCGGCTCGGCGGTGGCCCCCATCCCCCAGGATTACGGCACGGCCCTGTCGGCTCCCGCCGCTCCTACCCGCACGGGCTACACCTTCGGCGGCTGGCAGCCCGCGCTCCCCGAAACCATTTCCGCTGAAAACAGGACGTTTACGGCCCATTGGTGGGAAAACGCCTACGGTGTTCGGTTTGACGCGAACGGCGGGGAAGGGGCGGACATGGACATTGCAGACTACTGCTATGACACCCCTGCGCCCTTGCCCGCCAACACCTACACCCGCGAAGGCTACGTCTTTACCGGATGGAACACCGCGGCGGACGGCAGCGGCACGGCCTGTCAGGACGGACAGGAAGTGCGCGGCCTGGCCGCCGGGGACGGGGATGTTGTGACGCTATACGCCCAGTGGCGGCCCATCACCTATGCTGTCCATTTTGAACCGGGTATTCCCGTCAACGGTGAGATGACCGACCAGGTGCTGACCTACGACCAGGCGGCGAACCTGACCGCCAACGGCTTCTCCACCACCATAGGCGAATTTGTGAGTTGGAACACCAACGCGGACGGCTCCGGCACGGAATATGCCGACCAGGCCGAGATGCTGAACCTGAGCGCCGTGGAGGGCGACACCGTCACCCTCTACGCCCAGTGGCATCTGTCGCATCACTTCAATTACGACAGCAGCATCTTCCGGTGTTATAAAGTCGAGAATACCAACGAAGTCTATTGGGCCAACGAGGGCGATACCGTCACTGTGTCCATCGTCGATCACAGCCGCGAGTACACCGTGAGCGTGGTCAGCGCCAGCGGAAGCGACCTGGACTTCAGCGCGGAGACCATGACCTTCACCATGCCCGATGAAGAGGTGTTCATTACATACGAAAGCCGCAACAAGATCGCCTACACCGATATCCTGCTGGATGATTTTGAATCCTGGGCGGATGTGGCGTATCTCTACGACGAAAGCCATCCCATCGTGACGCCCGCCGTAACGGTGCAGGATTATGAAGGCAACGCGCTGACCGAGGGCATGGATTACACCGTGGAGATCACGGGCAACAGCGGCAGCCCCAGCCGTGCGGTGACCGCCACCGTGACCGTCACCGGCATGGGAGACTATATCGGCATCAACGAAAAGACCTTCCGCATCACGCCCTTCAACATTGCGGATTGTGCCATCGGGGGCAGGCTGGAAAGCTATGACGACGGCTACGGCCCCTTCTATCCTCTGACCCGCAATGTGCAGGTGCGCAGCGGCGCAAAGCTGCTGACCTGCGATGAGGATTACACCATCGAGATGGACCCCGACCTCGGCCCCTATGATTACGAGGCGGGCAAGACCTACACCGCCACCGTCATGGGCCGGGGCGATTGGGGCGGCCAGCAGACCTTCAGCTTCCTGATGACCGAGCTGTATCATACCGTGGTGTTCGACGCGGGCGGCGGCACGGGCACGATGGCGGACGATATCGTAACGAGAGAATACACGGGTTATGTTTATACTCTGCCCCCGTGCGGCTTCATCGCTCCCGAAGGCATGACCTTCGACCACTGGATCGCAGACTGTGAGCCCGACGCGGAAAAGCAGCCCGGCGACTACTTCACCGCGCCCTATATCTGGAATGAGTCCGACATGCAGACCGTCACCGTGACGGCTTACTGGACGGAGTTGCCGCGGCATGCCATCAGCATCAGCGATACCGCCCACGGCACTGTCATAGCCGAAATGCAGACCGCCTGGGCGGGCCAGGCTGTGGTTCTGGACATCCAGCCGGAGCCGGGCTACGCCCTGGACACCCTGACCGTGAAGCAGGGCGAAACCAACGTGACCGTGACGGATAACGCCTTCGTCATGCCCGATGGGGCTGTGACTGTGACAGCCGCCTTTGCCCCCGTCGCTTACAGCATCACCGTGACGGATAACCTGGGCGGCGTCCTCACCGCCAGCGCAGCCACCGCCCACGTGGGTGACACCGTCACCCTATTCCTCCCCGATGGGCCTTATGTGCTGGAGTCGCTGACCGTCATGCAGGGCAGCACCCCGGTGGCCGTGGATCGTAACAGCTTCATCATGCCCGCTGGGGACGTGCAGGTCAATGCCACGTTCCTGCAAAAGTTTGATATCACGATTCAATGGTCGGGCTTGTCCCACAGCAGCATGGAATTGATTTCCGGCTTCGGGGATGATGGTGGTGGCTATTACGCCAACGAGAGCGATACTGTCACCTTCCGCGTGATGCCGGATCCCGGCTATGCTGTGTCGAGCATCAGCGCAGCGGATTATGACGGGGAGCGAAGCGTCATCCTTACCGATCTGGGCGGCGGCATGTACAGCTTCGTCATGCCCGATTACGACGTTTATCTGTACGCGGAGTGCACGAACATCCGCGTCGAGATCCCCACGGGCCACGGCGCGGTGACTGTGGAGCCGACCAATCCCGCGGAGGGCGAAACCGTGACCCTCACCGTCGTCCCGGATGCCGGGTATATGGTCGCCCCGCAGGAACCCTATGGCTGGCCGGTATTGATCCGGACGGCGTACGGCGAGGAACTGTGGCCGCAGCCGTTCTGGGATGAGGAACGTATGGAGCCTGTGTTCAACAAGTTCACGTTTACCATGCCTTTTTCCGGTGCCACTGTGACAGCGGCGTTTGAGGAAGCCGTGTATGGCATCTATTTCAATTATTCCACGGACAACGTCATCTATCCTTTCAGTGAAGACAGTATTGACGTTACGGTGAACGGCGAAACAGCAGGATATCCTTATCCTGCCAAACCGGGCGACGCCGTCACCCTCACTGTCACCCCGGCGGCGGGCTTTGAGCTGGTGGAGATCACGGGCAGTTATATCGATTACACCGGAGCATCGCAGCCTGTTTCCGCCACACGGGACGAAAGAGATCCGCTGGTGTGGCGCTTCACCATGCCGAACGGCTGGGCGTATTTGGATGCCACACTCAGCAAGCTACCCGCACCCGCCTTCGGCACGCCGGACTTCACCCTGCCCGCCGCCCTTCAAACCATCGAGGAGAGCGCCTTTGAGGGAATGACGCTTATGCATATCGTGGACGCCGACAGCGTGACTTCCATCGGCAAATGGGCCTTCAAGGATACGGGTCTGCAGCAGATCAAACTGCCCAAGGACTTGCCGGATCGACGCGGAGGCCTTCGACGGCTGCGGCACGGTGTATGTGTTTGCTCCGGCAGGCGGTATTACTGAAACAATATGTAGATATTGTAACACAGGAGACATACTGTTTTCAACTGATGTTTTGAGTGTTCCTTTTTTCCGGATATGCATTATTGAAGAAATCAATAATCGAGGCTCATTCATTGACAACATTCTTGCCAGGCATTAATATATCCGTATAAAAACAGAAGGACGGGGTCCAAATGGCGGGGAGGATCCGTCACCTACACCCCACCAACGAAACCGTGTTCTTCGTAACGAACAAGGAGCACATGCTGACGGATGAGAATCTACGGGAGACGGAAAAGAAAGTAGCCAAGATGATTTTGGCATAACAGGAGCATTCATGAAACGAAGGTTTGGGAGGGAATAAATCATGCTTGA
>ODAI010563298.1_pt1 | contig 13606 bp, 7 predicted proteins | sample 1539321 | NCBI WGS metagenome assembly ODAI01 (sample SAMN02144231, study PRJEB22623) | gut metagenome | biome: sheep rumen | host: Ovis aries | place: New Zealand
TCACGATCCCGGAACACGCCGCGACGGCGCTTCCCAAGCAGGAGCGGCACCCCAAGGCGGCGGAACTGCTCGCGACGTGCCGGACGATGACGGCGCTCGACGCCGTCGTCTGCGACGGCCTCGGGCTCGTCCGGGCGCGACGACGGACCGCGTAAAATCAAGATTTAGAAATACGCTTTCAATCAAATGAAATTGATGCGAGAATTCGGTCGGAGCGAGGGGTGCGGATTGAATGACGAGAGGATGAAAAGGGTGGGGCGCATTCCTGCGGCGGGCGGGTGGTAGAATCCCGGGCATGGACGAAAAAATCTACCTCGACAGCAACGGCCTCACGCGCGACAGTTTCGCGCTCGCCCGGAAAATCTTCGACTCCGGGTTCCGGCCGGACGTCATCATCGGGCTGTGGCGCGGCGGCACGCCGGTCGCGGTGGCGGTCCAGGAGGGCCTCCACTATCTCGGGGTGGATTGCTACCACACCGCGCTCAAGACCCAGGCCTACACCGGCATCGGCGAGCACAAGCACCCCGTGATCGAGAACATGGGCGCCGTGATGGACCACCTCCGCGCGGCGGAGCGGGTCCTTGTCGTGGACGACATTTTCGACAGCGGCGACACCGTGGCCGCCGTGAAGGAGGCCTTCGCGCCGTTCGTGCGCGACCTGCGCTTCGCCACCCTCTACTACAAGCCGTCCCGCAACCGATGGCCGTTCGGCCCGGACTACTGGCTGCGCGAAACGGACGCCTGGCTCGTCTTCCCGCACGAACTCATGGGCCTCACGCCCGACGAAGTCCGCGCCAAGGACCCCGAAATCTGGCGCCTGCTCGGACTCGACCGCGCGGCCCCCGCCGGCGCGCCGGCCGCGGAGGACTAGCGCCATGGCGTCCGGACTCGCCGAAACGCCCGCCTCCGAGCGGACGCGCATCGTCCTTTTCGGCCGCCGCAACGCCGGAAAGTCCTCCCTCCTCAACGCGCTCTGCGGCCAGCCGGTCGCGCTCGTTTCGCCCGTGCCGGGAACGACCGCCGATCCCGTGCGCAAAGCCGTCGAATGGCTGCCTCTCGGGCCGTGCCTCCTCGTCGACACCGCCGGCGTGGACGACGACGCCGTGGAACGCGGCGAGGCGATCGGCGCGCTCCGCGCCGGCCGCGCCCGCCGCGAGATCCGCGAGGCGGACGCCGCGGTCGTGGTGACGGACGCCGCGACGGGCTTCGGCCCGTGGGAACGGGCCCTCGCTTCGGAACTGCGCGACGCGGGCACCGCCTTTTTCCTCGCCGTGAACCGCGTCGACGAAATTCCCGCCGCCCCGGAACGTCTCGCCGCCCTCGCCGCCGAGGCCGCCGCGCCGGTTTTCGCCGTCTCGGCCGCGACCGGCGAAGGCGTTTCCGCCCTGCGCGACGCGCTCGCCTCCTCGCGCCCCGACGAGCCGGCGTCGCAGCGTCTCCTCGCCGACCGGCTCCGGCCCGGCGATCTCGTCGTGCTGGTCGTGCCGATCGACGGCGCCGCGCCGAAGGGGCGCCTCATCCTGCCGCAGCAGCTCGCGCTCCGCGACGTTCTCGACGCCCACGCCGCCGCGCTCGTGGCGCAGCCTTCGGAGCTGCCCGGGCTCTTCGCCGGGCTTCCGCGCCCGCCGCGCCTCGTCGTCACCGATTCCCAGGTTTTCGCCGAAGTGCGCGCCCTGGTGCCGCGGGACGTTCCCCTCACCGGTTTTTCGGTGCTCATGGCCCGGTACAAGGGCGACTGGAACGCCCTTCGCGCGGGCGCCGAGGCCGTGGACGCCCTCCGCGACGGCGACCGCGTCCTCGTCTGCGAGGGCTGCACGCACCGCCGCCAGTGCGGGGACATCGGCACCGTGAAGATCCCGCGCTGGCTCGCGGAGGCAACCGGCCGGAAGCTCGTCTTCGACTTCGCCTCCGGGCGCGACTGGCCCGACCGGGAGAAGCTCCGCGGCTACGCCCTCGTCGTGCACTGCGGCGGATGCATGCTTTCCCGCCGCGAGATGCGCGCCCGCGTTTCGGACTGCGCGTCCGCCGGCGTCCCCGTCGTGAACTACGGCGTCCTCATCGCCAAGCTCCGCGGCGTCGATCTCGACGCCTGACGTCCGGGTTTGTGGTAGACTGGGCGGCGTCTGCGGCGCCGGAGGGGAAATTTCCGCCTCCGCCGTCCGGAAACCAACCGAGACATCCCCATGACCAACAAAGAATTCGCCCGTTTCTCCTTCGCGGCCGCGGCCGCGTGCGCACTTTCCCTTTCCGCCTCGGCCGACGCCCTCGCCGACGCGGCGTCCACCGCCGGCGCTTCGGCCGGCCTCACGGAGGAGGACGAAGCGATCGGCCGCGAATGGGCGGGCAAGATCGGTTTCGGGTTCGACGCCCAGGGCGGCAACACCACGCAGAGCGGCGTGAACGCCGTCGCCGAGGCGAAAAAGCTCGAAGGGAGGTACGTCGTCATCGCGTCGGCCGAAGGCGGCTGGGAGGAAAAGCGCGTCACGGACGCCGACGGCTCCGAGCGCGACGAGCGCACCGTCGGCTTCGCCGAGGCCGGCGCCAACGTGAAGCGCCGCTTCGAAGGGTTCTTCCTCTACGGCAGCCTCTCCGGCCGCAACGACGACATCGCCGGCATCAAGTACCGCTTTTCCGAAAGCGCCGGCCTCGGCACGTTCCTCGTCGACGAAGAGGGCCTCAAGTTCTCCGTCGAAGCCGGCCTCGCCGAAGTGCAGGAGAAGCTCGAAGGCGCGTCTTCGGACGAATACACCGCGGTCCGCCTCGCCGAGCGCGCCGACTGGATCCCGGAATGGGGCGAAAACGTCTCCTTCTTCGAAAGCGCCGAGTGGCTCTGCGACGTCGACGATTCCGACCACTGGTTCGCCAAGGCCGAAGCCGGCGTCGACATCCCGATGGCCCTCGACCTCTCCTTCGGCCTGAAGGCCGCGCTCGAACACGAGAACCAGCCCGCGGCCGGCAAGGAAAAGACCGACCGCCGCGTCACGGCCCAGATCGGCTGGACCTTCTGACGATGCAGGCGGAGCGGGACTGGATCGCGGCGTCGGCCCGCCGCTGGCGCGAGGCGATGGTCGAGTGCCCCGCGTGCGCCGTGCGCGAGCGCACCGGCGCGCTCCCGATCGCCGGCGCGCTGCCGTCGCCGGCGGAGGTCGGGAGCCTGCTCGACGATCTCGTTTCGTACGTGACCCCGGTCTGCTCCGCCCCCGGCGGCATGGCGGGCTCCGTCGTGGGTCCCGCGCCCGAAATCGGCGTCGAGGCCCTCGCCGCGAAGCTCCACGCGCTCGTCGTCCCGGCGAGCCTGCATTTCCGCGAATTCGGCGGCGACGATCCGGCGGAAGCCGGCGGCGACGCCGCCGCGGCCGACGCCTTCGCGCGCCGCGCGACGGAAGGCTTCTTCGCCGCCGCGCCCGGCATCCGCAAGATGTTGCGCGAGGACGTCCGCGCAGGCTACGAGGGCGACCCCGCCGCGCGTTCCGAACTGGAAGTCGTGCTTTCCTATCCGGGCTTCCGCGCGATCGCCGTGCACCGCGTGGCGCACGCGCTGCGCGCGCTCGGCGTGCCGCTGCTGCCGCGCATGATGTCCGAGCGCGCGCACTCGCGCACCGGCATCGACATCCACCCCGGCGCCACGATCGGCCCGGGTTTCTTCATCGACCACGGCACCGGCGTCGTCATCGGCGAAACGTGCGTCATCGGCCGCCGCGTGAAGCTCTACCAGGGCGTCACGCTCGGCGCGCTCTCCTTCGCGAAGGACGAAAACGGCCAGCTCGTGAAGGGCGTGAAGCGCCACCCCGACGTCGAGGACAACGTGGTCGTCTATGCCGGCGCCACGATTCTCGGCGGTTCCACCGTGATCGGGCACGATTCCGTGATCGGCGGCAACGTCTGGCTCGTCCACTCCGTGCCCCCGATGAGCAAGGTCCTCACCGCCCAGCCCGCGCCGCGCATCCGCGTGCCCGGCGTGCCGGACGAGGAGGAATTCGCCGGCGGAGGCGGCATCTAGCCATGGCGGCGCCGCGGCCGGACGACGGGGCTCTTTCGCGCATCGACGCCATCCGCGTCGTCGCGCGCTGGATGGAAACCGGCGAATTCCCGGACCGCATGCTCGGCGGCGTGCCGCCGTTCCGGCGCGGCTTCGTGATGGATCTCGTCTACACGACGGTGCGGCGCGCCCGCGCGCTTTCGTTCGCGCTCGACGGCTTCGTGTCGCGCCGTCCCGCCCAGCCCCACGCCTGGCCGGCGCTGCTCGTCGGCGCCGCGCAGATTTTCGACATGGAGGGCGTGCCCGACCACGCCGCCGTTTCTTCGACCGTCGAAGCGCTGAAGTTTCTCGACGGTCCCGCGTGCACGGGCTTCGCGAACGCCGTGTTGCGCAACCTCCTGCGCAACCTTCCCGCCGTCCGCGCTTCGCTCGCCGCCGCTCCGCTCGCGCTCCGCTCTTCCCATCTCGACGAACAGGTCGCGCGCTGGACCGCGCGCTGGGGCGAAGAACGCGCCGAGGCGCTCTGCAAGTGGGACGACGCCCCGGCGCGCGTCACCGTACTTTCGCTCCCCGGCGGTCCGTCCGTGCCGCAGCTCATGGCGGCGTTCGAGAACGCCGGCGTCGCGGCCCGGGTCCATCCCGGCGCGCCCTCCCGCGCGCTCACGATCCCGCACGGCTCGCGCGTCGACGCCCTGCCGGGCTTTTCCGAAGGGCTCTTCGCGATCCAGGATCCCGCCACGCTCGAAGCCGTGCGCCTGCTGGACGCGAAGCCGGGCATGCGCGTGTGGGACGCCTGCGCGGCGCCCGGCGGCAAATCCGTGCAGATCGCCGCCCGGATGGGCGGGAAGGGGTCCCTCCTCGCGACCGACTGCTGGCGCGACCGGCTGGAACCGATGCGCGAAAACTTCCGGCGCTTCAGGCTTGATCCCTCCTTCGCCCGCATCGCGGTCGCGGACGCCAAACGCGCCTCCCCCCGCGATCTCGGCGACGGTCCGTTCGACCGGATCCTCGCCGACGTGCCGTGCAGCAACACCGGCGTGCAGCGCCGCCGCGCCGACGCCCGCTGGCGCTTCTCCGCGGAGCGCCTCGCATCCCTCGCCGAAACGCAGCTCGCCATTCTCGAAAACGCCGCCCTCCGCCACCTCGCCCCGGGCGGCCGCGTCGTCTACAGCACCTGCTCCGTCGAACGCGAAGAAAACGAAGACGTCGTCGAAGCCTTCCTCCGCCGCCATCCCGACTTCCGCCTCGCGGCTTCCGCCGCCCTCGTCCCCCCCGACAAGGAGTGCGACGGCGCCTTCGCCGCCGCCATCGAGCGCCGCTAGCGGACCGGCGCCGCATGCGGTTGACATCGACCCCTGTTCTTTGTATGATGCGAACGAACGGGACAAACAAGACCTTTTCGTCTACACGATGAACGCCGGATTCCACATCCAGCAACCCATGCGCGTCGTCTTTTTCGACGGTGCGCACCCGTCGTTTTTCTCGGGTTCCTGCCGGCTTCCCGTTCGCCCGTTGCATCGCTCCGCCGCGTTTGACGACGCGTCGGATCAGAGTTGCCGTCCTCTTGAAATTCATACGGGGGGGGGTATAATCTTTCCCGGAATTTCCGGATTCGGCGGACGTTTTTGCCGCGAAATCGCGGTTTCCACACGATCAGGTCCGGCGCGTCGGCGCCGGGCCCGGATTGATTCGTTTTCCGTCATGATGAAAACGCGCAGACAACGACGTTCCTTTCCGTCCGCGATCGCGGTTGCAATCCTGCTTGCAACGGCTTCGTCGGTTTTCGGCGGCTGGTTTTCCGACGACGGATCGTATTCCCGCAGGCACGAAGAGAAGGTGGCGGTCCTGTCCCCGCAGCGCAACGTCGCGCTTCGGAAACTCATCGCGGAACGCGACGCGCGCCAGACGGAAGTCGCCGTTCTCACCCGGCTTTCGGAAGAAAAATCGGCGGTCGTCGAGGCCTGCGACCGGAGGTTCGAAGGCGAATACGGCATCCGCCTCGACCGCAACTCCACGTTCGATCCGGAATCGCTGACGATTTTCTTCCTTTCTTCCGATCCCCGCCACGGCGGTTCGCCGGAGGCCCCGGCCCGGCTCGCCCACCGCGTGTTTCCGTCGGAGGACGAGGCCCGGGCCTTTCTCGCCCTGAAGGTCGAAAAAGACGCCGCCGTCGCGGCGCGGCAGGTTTTCGAGGCCTCCCGTGCGGAAAAGGCCGCGGCCCTGCGCGACGTGCTCGGACGCATGCAGGCGGAATTCCAGCTCGATCCGCTGCGTTCCTACCGCCTCGATCCGGATTCGCGTTCGCTCTACGCCGAGGTGCCCCGGCCGGAGGCGCCGCCGGAACTTTCCCCGGAAGAAATCGCGGCCCGCAAGGCCGCGGCCGCCGAGGCGGAGAAGAAGGCCCGCGAAGAGGCCCGCGAGCGTTCGCGGGCACTCCGGGAAGAGGCCAAACGGCTCGCCGCGGAAAAGGCCCGCATCTCCGCCGAAGAAGAGGAAGCCGAAAAACTTCGCCAGGAGGCGCTCCGAAAGGTCGAAAAAGAACTGGCCGAACTCGCCGAAAAGGAAGAAGCCCGCGCCAAAGCCGATGCGAAGGCGAAGGCGGAAGCCGAGCGCAAGGTGCGCGAAGAGAAAGCCCGCGCCGAGAAGGCCGCCAAGGAGAAGGCCGAGGCGGAAGCGAAGGCGAAGGCGGAAGCCGAGCGCAAGGCGCGCGAAGAGAAAGCCCGCGCCGAGAAGGCCGCCAAGGAGAAAGCCGAGGCGGAAGCGAAGGCGAAGGCGGAAGCCGAGCGCAAGGCCGCGGAAAAGAAGGCGTTCGACGACGAAAAGGCCGCGCTCGACGCCGCCGTCCGCGAAGCCGTTTCCGAACGCGCGGCGGAAGTCGAGCGCCTGCGCCGCGCTCAATTCGACGCCGACGCCCGTTTCAAACTCGCGAAACTCGCGTACGAAAACGCCAGAAAACGGGAAAAGGAAAGCCGCCAGTCGGAACTTCCGGATTCCGCCATCCGGTTCCGCCTCGAAGCCGCGACCCGCTCCGCGAAGGCGGGGCTCGAAATGGCCGAGAGCGCACGGGACGACGCGGAAGAGAATCTCGAAACCGCCGAGAAAAAACTCGCCGCCGCCGAAAAGGACGCCAAGAAGGCGTTTTACGACGGATTGAAAGCCCGCGGCGTGAAGCCCCTGACCGAAGAAGGGGGATTCTTCTCCTTTTTGGGATTTTGAAAACGCCTTCCTGCCATTTTCCACCACAACCTGATTTCGGACAATGAAAACAAAACATCCAGTCCTGGTTCTTCAAGCCGCGTCCCTTTTCGCGGCCGTGGTTGCCGTCGGCGCCGATCCGGTTTCCGCCGGAGCGGCGGCGGTGACTCGCGCCGGTGTCGGCGCCGCTCAGCGGGATCAGATCGAATCCACGACACGATCCTCCGCGGCCGTCCGCGCTCCCCGCGTTCCGGAAGGAGGGGTGAATCTCGGTTTCGAGCGCCCGGAGGAGGTCGTGTTCAAGTTCGAGCCTCCGGCCACGACCCGCCGTTCCGGCCATCCGGACGATCCCGAGATCAAACTCACGGACGCGGAAATCGCCGAACTCGACGAGATCGGCGGGGCGCTTGTCGACTTCGTCGATTCGGCCGTGCGCATCGAGGACAACCGCGCCCGCCACGAGGAAGAACTCCTCAAGACCCGCAACGACGAGGCGAACGTCTCCCAGGCCGCGCTCGAAGCGGCCCGCGACGCCCGCGACGAGGCCGGCGCCGCCTTCGCCGACGTGCAGGAAAAAATCAAGGGCGCGACGGACGAGCGCGACCGGGCGCAGGAGAAGTTCGCCGCGGCCGAGAAGCGCGTCGGGGAATTCAACGAGCGGATCAAGCGCGACTACAAGGAAATCGGCGACAAGAACCGCGCGCTGGCCGAAATCGAGCGCGACATCAAGAAGGCCATCGACGGAAGCGACGAGGCCGATGCCGCTCTCGTTCGCGCCTCGGACGATCTCGACAAGGCGTCCTCCGCCGCCGAATTCGCCAGCGCCGCCAAGTCGACGGCGGAAAAGGCCGCCGCGGACGCGGCCGAGGCGGCCAAAACGGCGGCCAAGGCGGCCGAAGACGCACGGGCGAACCAGAAAACCGTGCGCGAAACCGGAAAAGAAGCCGTGGCGGCCGCCGAAAAGGCGCGCGAAGAAGCCGTGGCGGCCGCCGAAAAGGCGCGCGACGCCGCGAAGGAAGACGCCGTCGCCGCCGAAAAGGAAAATGCCGCGGCCGGAAAGGCCGCCGCCGCCACGGCCAAGGCGCTCGCCGCGGCGCAGAAGAAGGCCGCCGTCGCCAAGGCCGCGGCGGAGGAGACCGCCGCAAAGGCCGCCGCCGCCGCCGAACGCGCCAAGTCCTTGCGTCCGGCCGAAGGCGAAAAACCCGGATTTTTCGGCCGCTGGCGCCTCGCCCGCGCCGAACGCGCGGCCGCCGCCGCCGCAAAGGCGGCCGAGACCGCAAAAGCCGCGGTTCCCGTGGCGGAAGCCGCGGCCAAAGCCGCGGAAGAGCCGGCCGCCGCCGCCGCGAAGGCGGCGGCGGAAAAGGCCGCCGCCGCCGAAAAGGCGTCCGGCGCGCTGCGCGACAGCGTGTCCGCGCTCGCAAAGGCGAAGAAGGACGGCGCCGCAGCGGAGGAGAAGGCCGTCGACGACGCGCGCGCCGCCAACGCGGTTGCCGCCTCCGCGGCGCGCGCCGGGGCCGCGAACGCCAAAACGGCGGAAAAGGCCAGACGTTCCACGGCCGCCGAGGCGGAGAAGGCCGTCTCCGCGGCAAAAGAAGCGGAAACGGAGGCCGCTCTGGCCAAAACCGCCGTGGAAGAAGCCAAAACACGTGCTGAAAACGCCAAGCGCGAGATCGAGAAACTGGAAAGTCTCAAAACGCGCGTCGAGAACGAAACGGACGCCCGCAACATCGCCAACATCCGTCTCGAAGGCGATCGGAAGTCCGCGACGGACGAACTCGAAAACGCACGCGACGAGATGACCGCCGCGGCCGAAGCGCTCAAAGTTCTCGACACGAGCGACGTCAAGGACCGCCGGAAGGAATACGAAGACGCGAAGAACGAATACGACCGCGCCCGCAGCGCGAACAGCGATTCCCTCAAACGACTGTCGGCCGTCACCGGCGACGCCCTCTACGAGGCGATGAAGGACGAAAAGGCGCTCGAAAAGGCGAATTTGGACAAGTACGATTCGTTCTGGAACGACTTTCTCGCCGAGGCGGTTTCGAAGTCCGGCGACGAGCCGGGCAAGGCTCTCGAGGCAGCGAAGGCGAAACGGGCCGAGGCCAAGACGGCGCTGGACGGCGCCGTCGCCGCGGAAAAGGCCGCGGCCGAAAACCTCGCGTCTACCCAGGAAGGGGTCAAGGCGGCGAAAAGCGCCGCAAAGGCCGCGAAGTCCGCCGTGAAGTCCGGCGACGCCGCTTCCGCGAAGGCGGCGGAAGAGGCCGCGGCCGCTTTTGCCGCGGCCGAAACCGCGCTCGGCAAGGCCGTGGAAGGCCGCGAAGCGGCGGAAGACGCCCGCAAGAGCGCGGCCCTCGCGCTGCGCGACGCGGAACGCGTCGTGTCGCAGGCCGACCGGGCGGCCGCGGCCGCGTCCTCCGACGTCCGCCGCGCGGTCGGCGTCCTCAAGGACGCGTTCGACGCCCAGGTCGCCGCTGCGCAGCGCCGCAAGCGCGAGGCCATCGACTGGATGTTCATCAACGAAAACGAACGCGCCCGCCTGGCTGCCCGGGAAGCCCGCCGCAGGTACCGCCAAGCCCGCAAGGAGTACGACGAGGCCCGCGCCGGCCTCGCCTTGAAGCGCGCCCAGTTCGCCAAGAAGGCGATCCAGTGGAACACCGACGAGTTCGCCGCCGCCCGCCGCAATTACGCCGCCAAGCGCAGGGCGTTCGAAGACGCCGAAGTCGTCTACAACGAGTATTTCTCCGACAGCCACACGTTCGCGACCGCGACCTGCACCGACGAAGAGGCGGACGCGCTGCTCGACGCCGAGGACGTCCGCCGCCTCTTCCCCAAGGGCGAAGAGTGGCGCATCGGCGGCGACCGCCGCTGGCTTGCCCGCACGTCGGTGAACGGCGAACCCCTGCTCGACTCCTTCACGGGAGAAATGGAGTGGCAGGCCGACCAGCTCGTCGACGCCGGCGAAGCGAAGCGCGACGAACTCGATCCCTCGCGCGTCCTCCTCACGCACGACCAGGCCGTGAAATGCGCGCAAGCCGCGTGCGATTACGTGCGGCGCCGCGCGATCTACGGCGGGTTCTACTTCGCCGGTCTCGAAGTCCGCGGCGAAGAAAATGCCGTTTTCGTGGACAAGGGCCGTTACGGTCCGATCACCGTCGAATTCCGCGACCGCGAACAGAATCTCGTGGAAGAGGAAAACACCCGGATGTTCTCCTCCACGAACATTCTCGCCAAACTCGGCGGCAACGCGGCCGTGAACCCGGTCCGGGAGGGCGAGGCGTTCAACTTCATCGCCTTCCGCAAACGCTTCTACGACCTCAACGCCAATCCCGACGTGAAGAAGGCGGACGTCGAATTCAAGATGCTGCCCCCGCTCTTCGACTACGGATACGAGGACGAAGACCCGGCCATGGGCACGAACCGCACCACCCGCGCCGTGGCGGCGAACGTCAAGGTCCAGGAAGCGCCGTTCCCCGCTCCTGTGCACGGCGTGATCGGCGTCGACAACTTCAACGGCATGGGCAAACCCGACAAGACAGGTCTCGAAGATCCCGATTCGTTCATGGCGCGCGCCACGGTCCAGACGCTCGACCTCTGGGGCCTCGGCCACGCGCTCACGTTGAGCGGAAACTACTCGCTCGGCGGGTCGCTCTACGGCGTCGCGGCGAGCTACTACGTTCCGCGCACCGACGAGGGCACGTGGTACGACGGTTCGTGGCGCCGGCTTTCCGGCTGGTCGTGGACGGTACACGGCGGATACACCGACGTGACGCAGAAAGACGTGATTGATGAACTCGAGGTTCTCGGCACGGGGTACTACGCCGGTCTCTCCGCATCGAGTCGCATCGCCGATTTCGGCGAGTCCACGCTGGATTTCTCCCTCGGGTTCATGTATCGCTACGTCGAAAACACCATTCGGATCGATGGCCAGCGGTTCGCACTGGGACGGGACGGCGGCGACGGATACACGCTGTTGCCGCTTTCCGCCGCATTGCTCTACGCCGAAAAGGATCTCGACGTCTGGCGCGGCCGCAACTACGCCACGTTCGAACTCTCCTACAATCTGGGGGGGTCAGACGACCTGGATCTCAAGGCGTACCGCGGCGCGATCGAAAACGCGAACTATTTCGTCGCCCGCCTCCAACTCGCCCGGCTCCAGCTCCTTTGGGAAGACGCCGCGTCGTTCCTCGTCCCCCGCATGCTCTTCCTCCGCGCCGACGCCCAGTACGCCTCCACCCCGCTCATCGGCGCCGAACAGTACGGTCTCGGCGGCCACGGTACCGTCCGCGGTTACGTCGAGCGCGAGTTCATGGGCGACTCCGGCGCCAGCGGCACGATCGAATTCCGCACGCCGATCGGCCTCGGATGGCTCGACCGTTCCGGCACGAGCGCCGCCCAGGCGAGCGACCGCCTCCAGCTGGTGTATTTCGTCGACCTGGGCTGGTACACGCTCGAAAGTTCGGTCGGGAGCCGCGACGACGAAAGCGAGTTCCTTTACAGCGTCGGCCTCGGTCTGCGCTATTCGTGGGACGATTTCGTCCTACGCTTCGACTGGGGCGTTCCGCTCGCAAAAGACGACGGGAAGGACGGGTTCGAAACCTCCTCGGCCGGCGTCGGGCACGCTTCGCTGCAGTACCAGTTCTGACCGTTTCAAACGCCGGTCGCCAGCACGAAGGCGGCCGGCAACGTGAATTTTCCATCCAAAGCATTCGAAAGATCTTGTCATGAAACGCGATTCCCTCGACCAATCCACTCCGTTTCTCGCGTTCTACGACCTGCTTCGCATCCGCGGCATCTACTCCACGGAGGAGAAGCGCGAGAAGCTTCGCCGCGGCTTTCGCCGCGCCGCCGCGCTCGTCGCGACGTTCGTCGGCGTGCTCGCTTCGTCCCTTCCGCAGTGGGCACGGGGTAGCGCGCTGGGCGACATCTTTTCGGCGAACGCCGTCAACGGAAAACTTCCGGCGGGGACGTATTCCGGCGCCCCCGGATCGTTCATGGACGGAACGGAAAACAACAGACTCGGCGTGGAAATCACGGGAACCTCTTCCGCCGTTTTCAAGACCGACGGCGCGTGGACCGTGGACGGCGGTTCGCTCACGTACACCGGAGGGAACATCTTCCTTCTCGCTCCCGGCGGCATCACGTTCAACGGCGGCTCGATCGACGCCGCGACGATCGTCGCGGCCGCAATGAACAGTTTCTCGTTCGGAACGGAATTCAAGCCCGGTGACGTGACTGGTTCGATTTCTGGTACCGGCACGAGCCTTGCCGGCAACAAGGTGTTCGTCGGACAGACGGTGGCGTCCGGTCTTGGCGGCATCCAGGTCGGCACGTCCGGCATGGACGCCGATTCCGGAATCACCATCGCCTCCGCGACGAGCGGCGGCACGATCACGTTCAAGGGCACGATGGGCGACGCCTCCGTCCTCAAGGCCGGCACGGTGGAATTCGTGGACGTCGACGCGGAAACGAAATCGACGGCCAACGGCACCGTCGATGCCGGCTCGGACGGAACGGTTTCCGGCAATTTCACGCAGTCCGGCGGTACGGTGAACGCTTTCACCGTCGGTTCGTCCGGCGGTACCGTGACGCAAACGGGAGGTCGCATGACGGCGACGACGGTCGCTTCGTCGCTCTCCCAGAGCGGAGACGCCGCCGTCGCCAACGTCACCGGTTCGATCGCCGCCCTCGACCAAACTGCGGGAACGGCGACGGCCGGCAGCGTCACCGGCGCCGCGACCGTCGGCGGAACGCTTACGGCCGCATCCGTGGGCGGCAAAGCCACGGTGTCCGGCACGCTCAACGGCGTTTCCGGCCTTTCCGTCGGCTCGCTAGAACAGACGGGCGGTTCCATTGCGGCGAACGGAGCGATCACGATTAACGGTTCCGCCACCCAGACGGGCGGCGCGATCACGGCGACCGGCACAACTCTTGCCTCCGACACGGCGGAGGTTTCGCTAAGCCAGGCCGGCAACACACTTGGCACCGTTTCCGGCGCGGCAGGAAATGTTACTCTCAACGGTTCTAATTTGACCGTTGCCGAGTTGAATCTCGGCACAGGAACGCTTACGCTCCAGAATGCCGCCACGGCCGGCGCCGGGACGATCACGGCCACGTCGGTCGATGCTGGCGCGAACACGCTTACGCTGACTGGCAACGCGGGGCTTTCCGACACGTCGGTGACGGCCGGAACGGTGGCGCTCGACGCCGGTTCGTCGGCCATCACGCTCAACAACCTTTCCGCCGGAACGCTGCAAGGCACAGCCGGGGCGGTGACGGTCGCCAACGCGGGCGCAATCCAGCTTGGAGCCCTCACGGCGTCCTCCCTCGACGTGACCGCCGGCGGCGCGGTATCCCAGACTGGCGCGGCCAACGTGACCGGCACAACAACGGTCAAGGCGGACGGTAACAACGTTTCGCTCGCCCATGCGGGCA
>ODAI010844699.1_pt1 | contig 13606 bp, 11 predicted proteins | sample 1539321 | NCBI WGS metagenome assembly ODAI01 (sample SAMN02144231, study PRJEB22623) | gut metagenome | biome: sheep rumen | host: Ovis aries | place: New Zealand
GCGCTTGGCCCTGGGGGCGGCGTCGCGCTCGCGGACGAGTTGGTCGGCAGGCCCGAACTGGTCGGCGAAGGGCCGAACGGGTCCGCCGGTGTCGACGAACTTCTGCTGGCCCGTGTAGAACGGGTGGCAGGCGTTGCAGATCTCGACGCGGATTTCGGGCTTCGTGGAACGGGTCTTGAACGTGTTGCCGCAGCTGCACGTCACCGTGCACTCCACGTAGTCCGGATGGATTCCAGCTTTCATCTCATTTTCTCCTATTCCGCCTTGGTTTCCGACCAAGGTCGACTAAACAGCCTTTGAATAGTAGCACAGTTTCCCTGCAAGTCATCCCCGTTCTTCATTCCTTCACACGCGCGCCCGTCCTATTCGGGCAGCCCCATCGTTTATCATGGGGCGTATGGATTACGAACGCTGGTATGCACGCATATCTTCGCCTTACCGGGGCAAGACCGCCTCGACGGCGATAAACGTCCTCGACAAGGCGCTTGTCTACGTCATTGCCGTCGCGTTCGTCGCGACGGCGGCCGTCCTGTTCGCGACGGGCGCCGCCGATGCGGTGCGTTTCGTCGCGGTTCCGGCGGCCACGTTCGCCATCGTCACGCTCTTGCGGCGCGCGATCGACGCCCCCCGGCCTTACGAGTTGCACGAAATCGACCCGATCATCGTCAAGGACACGCACGGCAAGTCGCTCCCGAGCCGTCATGTCGCAAGCGCCGTCGCCATCGCGTGTGCCTTCTTCCACCTCGACATGGCGGTAGGCGCCCTCGCCTTCGTCGCTTGCGCCATCGTGTCGTTCACGCGCATCGTCGGTGGCGTCCACTTCCCGCGCGACGTCGCAGCCGCAGTCCTCGTATCGCTCGCTGTCGGGCTCGCGGGGTTCGCGCTCGTTTAGGCGACGAACGCCGCCCTGTTCGCGCCGCGCATGCCTAAGCGCGCCAGAAGGCGGTTCCCCTGGCGCGCCCCTTCTCGCGTCTTATATGTCCAAGGCGGCGTGATAGGCCTCGTAGACGGCGTTCGTGATGTTGGACGGCCTCACGGCGTCGCCGACGACGCGCACGAAAGGCGCGGCGTCCAGCAGCGCCTCGACGTCGGCCGTGCGCGAACGCTGCCCGATCGCGCTCACCACGGTATCGGCCTCTATCGCCAGCTCGCCCTCGGCGGTCTGCGCCAGGACGGCCGCCGCGCCCACTTCCTTCACGCGGGCACCCGTGTGGACGTTGACGCCGGCGGAATCGAGCTCCGCGAGCAGAATCGGGCGGTTGCGTATGTTCGCGTCCACCGCAAGCTCCTCGCGCATCTCGAGCAGGTGGGCTTTCTTGCCCTGCTGGGCGAGCCACAAGGCGCACTCGCAGCCCGTCAGGCCGCCGCCTATGACCGCGACGGTGTCGCCGGGCTCGGCGCCGCGCAGATACATGTCGTCGACCTCGAGCACCATGCGGTCGGGATCGACCGGCATCGGCAGCTTCATGGGCTCGGATCCGACGGCGACGATTACGGCATCGGCCGCGAACCCGTCGGCGAACGCGGCGTCGACGCGCGTGTTCAACCTGATGTCGACTCCGGCGCGCTCGCATAGCAGCGCGTAGGTCTTCCCGAGGTTGTACATGTCCACCTTGAACGGAAGCGCCTGCTCGGAACGGAGAATGCCCCCGAGCTCGCCTTGCGCTTCGCAAAGCGTCACGTCATGGCCGCGCAGCGCCGCGGTATGCGCCGCCACCATGCCCGCGATGCCGCCGCCCACCACGAGCACCTTCTTCCGGTAGCCGGCCGGCGTCACGCGCATGCCCTCGTGCTCCCGGCCGATACGCGGGTTGATGGCGCATCGGCGCGTCTGGGTGACGGGGCGCTCGGCCATGCAGACGAAGCAGCGCAGGCATTTCAGCACCTCGTCCCCCTTGTTCGCCATCACCTTGTTCGGAAGCTCGGGGTCGGCTATGAGCCCCCTGCCCATGACGACGATGTCGGCCTTGCCCGACGCGACGATATCCTCCATCTGCGCGGGGTCGGACAGACCGCCGACCGTCGCGACCGGGATGCTCACGTGCTTCTTGATCTCTTCGGCGAGGTAGACGTTGCAGCCGTGCTCGCGGAACATGGACGGATGGGTGATCGAGAAGCCGAACTGGTACGACCCGGCCGACACGTGGATGATGTTCACGAGGTCCTCGAGCGCAGCTGCGATGCGGCAGCCCTCGTCGAGGTCGTACCCGCCGTCGAACAGCTCCGAGCCGCTCATGCGCAGCTCGATCGGGAACTGCGGCCCTACGGCCTCGCGGATGGCGGTCAGTATCTCGCGGGCGAAGCGCACGCGGTTCTCGAGGGAGCCGCCGTAGCGGTCGTCTCGCTTGTTGAACCACGGCGAGAGGAACTGGTTGATCAGCCAGCCGTGCCCGCAGTGCACCATGACCATCTGGAAGCCGGCGCGCTTCGCAAGCGTCGCCGCGTTCGCGTACGCCGCGACGATGTCGGCGATCTGATCGACCGTGAGCGCCTTTACGGGCAAGCCGTCCGGACGTACGCCGTCCGAGGGGCCGTACTGGCACAACGCGCCTTTCTTCTTCTTGTCGACCATGTAGGTGCCGGCGTATTGGCCCGAATGCGAGAGCTCGATCGAGGCGACGGCGCCGTGGCGCTTGATGGCGTCGGCGATGTACGCGAACGCGCCGAGCTGTCCGGGCGTCGAAAGGCTCAAGTGCAGCATCTGGGAGCCGTCCGTGTCGGGGTGCACGACGAGCTCGCTGACGGTCACGGCCGCCGCACCGCCCTTGGCGCGTTGCTCGTACCAACCGAGCGTACGCAGGCCCGGCGTGCCGTCGGCGTCGATGTCGGTTGCGCCGAGCGGCGCCGAGCACATACGGTTGCGAAACGTCACGTTGCCGATGCGGATCGGCTTGCAAAGGTTCGGGTAATCGCGCTTCATGTGAGTCCTCTCCTCGATTGTCGTCCTAGTTGGTCAGTATAGAGGACACACGCGGAGAGCGGCAGGGGCATGCCGGGAGAACCGTCGCCTTGACAAAGGAACATGCCGGGACAATCACCCTTCCCGGCATAAGGGCGCACCGGGAAAACGACCTTTCCCGGCACGCCCCAGACAATGCGGTTCTTCTAGAACGCGCCGGTCGCCGCGTCGCCGAACACGAGACGGCTCTGGCGTGGAGATTTGTAAGGCGCGGACCCGCGGTGAACCGTGACGCAGGCGCGCCTAGATAAGCAGCAGGCCGAGAAGGAGCTCGTTTGCAGGAAGAACGCCGCCGAGAACGGCGATGCCGCCACCCTGGCCGAAAATCGAAGTATGTGCGCGCTCGTTCCTCATATCGAAGGGTAAGTATGCCCATTTTCATGCGAGTCAACCAGTAAAAAGACGGATTGAGCGCTACACTACAATAAAGCACTACGACGAAGCGGGGTGATAGGCCATGGGAATGACCATGACGCAGAAAATCCTTGCAGCCCATGCGGGGCTCGACTCCGTCGAGGCGGGACAGCTCATCGAGGCTGGACTCGACTTCGCGCTCGCGAACGACGTGACGGCGCCCATGGCCGTCAAGGTCTTTCGCGCGGGCGGTTTCGACCGCGTGTTCGACCGGTCGAAAGTCTGCTTCGTCATGGACCATTTCGCGCCCAACAAGGACATCAAGAGCGCCGAGCAATGCAAGACGTGCCGCGACTTCGCGCGCGAGATGGAGCTCGAATCCTTCTTCGACGTGGGAGCCATGGGGATTGAGCACGCGCTCCTTCCCGAGCAGGGACTCGTGACGTCGGGCGACGTCGTGGTGGGGGCCGACAGCCACACGTGCACCTACGGAGCCCTCGGCGCATTCTCAACCGGCGTCGGGTCGACCGACCTCGCGGCGGCGATGGCCACGGGCAGAACGTGGTTCCGCGTGCCGGGCGCGCTCAAAGTCAACCTCGGGGGATCGCTGCCCCGCTGGGTCTGCGGCAAGGACGTCATCTTGTGGATCATCGGGCAGATCGGGGTCGACGGGGCGCTCTACAGCAGCATGGAGTTCACGGGCCCGGGCGTCACGGCCCTTTCCATGGCCGACCGTTTCACCATGTGCAACATGGCCATCGAGGCGGGGGCGAAAAACGGGATCTTCGGCGTCGACGACATTACCCGCGCCTACACGGCCGGACGTTCGAAACGCGCGCCTAGGGAGTTCGAGGCGGACCCCGACGCGACGTACGACCGGACGATCGACGTAGACCTGGACGAAATGGTCCCGACGGTCGCCCTGCCCCATCTCCCCGAGAACACCGCGCCCGCAAGCGAGCTTGCCGGCATCGAGCTCGACCAATGCGTAATCGGCAGCTGCACGAACGGCCGCATCGAGGACATGAGGGCGGCGGCGCACGTCCTCGAGGGGAAGCGCGTGCATCCGCGGGTGCGCACCATCGTGATCCCCGCCACGCAAGAGGTCTACCTCCAATGCGTCCGCGAGGGGCTCGCGGAAATCTTCGTCAACGCCGGCGCGGCACTGAGCACGCCGACGTGCGGGCCGTGCCTCGGCGGCCACATGGGCGTTCTCGCCGCAGGCGAGCGCGCCATAGCGACGACGAACCGCAACTTCGTGGGCCGGATGGGGCACGTGGACAGCGAGGTGTACCTGGCGAGCCCCGCCGTGGCGGCGGCTTCGGCGGTCGCGGGCCACATCGCCGCCCCCTCGGATTGACCGCGAGGGGAAGTATGAACCTTTGGCGTGTTTGCCGCACGCAGGAGACGACTGGGAGATAGCCATGAAAGTCCAGGGACACGTGTTCAAGTACGGGGACAACGTCGACACCGACGTCATCATCCCCGCACGTTACCTCAACATAGCGGACCCGCGCGAGCTCGCGTCGCACGCCATGGAGGACATCGACGCCACGTTCGTCGACAAGGTCGCGCCCGGCGACATCATCGTGGCCGAGCGGAACTTCGGATGCGGCTCGTCGCGCGAGCATGCGCCCCGCGTGTTGAAGGACAACGGCGTATCGTGCATCGTCGCCGCGAGCTTCGCGCGCATCTTCTACCGCAATGCCATCAACATCGGGTTGCCCATCCTCGAATGCGAGCAGGCCGCGCGATCCCTGCGCGCCGGAGACGCCGTCAGCATCGACTTCAAGACGGGCGCCATAGACGACCTCACGACCGGCGAATCGTTCGAGGCGCGGCCCTTCCCCGCCTTCATACAGAACATCATCGACCATGACGGCCTTATGAACAGCATAAAGGCGAGCATGTAGGGCGAACGCCCGAACCAGGAAGCACCGATCGACGCGAAAGGCCACGACCATGAACAAACGCATAGCCATACTCGAAGGGGATGGAATCGGCCCCGAGATCGTCGCCGAGGCGATGAAGTGCCTCGACGTCGTGGCGGAAAGGCGCGGCCACGAGTTCGCGTACTCGAAGCACCTCATCGGCGGGGCCGCGATCGACGCCGTCGGAGAACCTTTGCCCCAAGCGACAATCGACGCATGCCTTGAATCCGACGCGGTGCTCATGGGCGCTGTCGGCGGCCCGAAATGGGATGCGATAGACCCGTCGATCCGACCCGAGGTCGGCCTGCTCGGCATAAGGAAGGCGCTCGGCGTGTTCGCGAACCTCAGGCCCGCGCGGCTCTACGCCCCGCTCGCCGACGCATGTCCCCTCAAGCCCGACCGGATCGGCGACGGACTCGACCTGATCGTTTGCCGCGAGCTGACCGGCGACGTCTACTTCGGCCGCAAGAGCCGCGACTCAGACGGCACGGGGCATGACGACATGAACTACACGATCGCGGAAATCGAGCGCATCGCGCACCGCGCATACGCGCTCGCCCGGGAGCGGCGGCGCCACGTGACGTGCGTGGACAAGGCCAACGTGCTCGAGACGAGCCGTGTCTGGCGCGAGACGGTCGAGCGCATAGCGCCGCGCTATCCCGACGTCGAGACGGATTACCTCTACGTCGACAACGCGTCCATGCAGCTCGTCCTCAACCCGGGCCAATTCGACGTCATCCTCACGGGCAACCTGTTCGGCGACATACTTTCCGACGAGGCGAGCTGCATAACCGGCTCCATCGGCATGCTTCCCTCGGCATCGCTGGGCGATTCGAGCCTCGGCCTCTACGAGCCGATTCACGGCAGCGCGCCGGACATCGCGGGCAAGGGCATCGCGAACCCGATCGCGACCATCCTCTCGGCCGCCATGATGCTGCGCTTCAGCTTCGGCCTCGCCGAGGAGGCGGATGCGGTCGAGCGCGCCGTCGACACCGTCCTCGAAGAGGGTTACCGCACAGGCGACATCGCGAAACCCGGCGAAGAGCGCATCGGCTGCGCTCAGATGGGCGACCTTATCGCCGCGCGCATCACGCTTCCTTAGAGTTGCGCGACATGGCGATCTTGCCCGTCCGCGTGATCTCCTTGATGCCGTAAGCGCGCAGCAGGTCCTCTATGCCCTGCATCTTGCTCTCGTCGCCCGTGGCCTCGATGGTCAGCGACCCGCGCCCGACGTCGACGATCTTCGCGCGGAACAGGTTCGCGATCTCGATCACCTCGCTACGCCGCTCGGCCGGCGCGTTCACCTTAAACAGCACGAGCTCGCGTTCGATGGACGGCTCGTCGGTGAGGTCGGTGATCTTGTGCACGACGATGAGCTTGTTGAGCTGCTTTGTGATCTGCTCCCAGGCCTCGTCGTCCACGTCGGTGATGATGGTGATGCGGGAGCGCGTCGGATCCTCCGTCGGGCCGACCGACAGCGATTCGATGTTGAAGCCGCGCCGCGATATGAGCGCGACGACGCGCATGAGCACGCCCGGCCGGTTCTCGACGAGCACCGACAGCACGTTCTTGTTCTTGTCGTGAGCCATTAGCGGCCCCCTTCCCCGTCGTCGACGCTTATGATGCGCAACCCCTCGTCACCGTCGATGACCCCGATGACCTCCGAGAGCGGCCCGCCTGGCGCAACCATGGGAAACACGCTCTGGTCGCGCGGAATGCGAACGTCGAGCAGGTAAGGCCCGTCCGTCGAGAGCATGCGCCGGTACGCGCCCTCGACCTCGCCCGGGGACTCGATGCGCTCGGCCGTCCAGCCATATGCTTCGGCAAGTTTCACGAAATCAGGCACGTCCGCAAGCTCGGTCGCGGAGAACCGCTGATGGTAGAACAGCTTCTGCCATTGGCGGACCATGCCGAGCGCGCGGTTGTCCACGACGACGACCTTGACCGGGACGCCGTTTATGGCCGCCGTCGCCATTTCCTGCAGGTTCATCTGGAACGAGCCGTCGCCGGCTATGCACACGACCGTCTTGTCCGGGCAGCCCATGGCGGCGCCCACGGCGGCGGGAAACCCGAACCCCATGGTGCCGAGACCCCCCGAGGACAGGAACGTGCGGGGGCATTCGCGGTCGATGAACTGCGCGGCCCACATCTGATGCTGGCCCACCTCCGTCACGACGATCGTCCGGTCGGGGTCGAGTGCATGCGAGAGCTGCCGCATGGCGATTTCGGGAACGATCTCGCCCGCGATCTCCTCCATGCGCTCGTCGTACATCGGGAAGCGCTCGCGCCATTCCGCTATCTCGTCGAGCCACGCACGCGTATCGGGCGGGTCGAACTTCTGAAGCTCCTCGAGCAGCGCATCGAGCACGCGACGCACGTCGCCGACGATCGGGACCTGCGCCTCGCGCACCTTGCCGATTTCGGCAGGGTCTATGTCGATGTGGATGACGCGCGCGTCGGGCGCGAACGACTCGAACTTCCCCGTCACGCGGTCGGAGAACCGAGCTCCGCACGCGATGATGAGATCGGACCTGTTCAGCGTCATGTTCGCGTATTTCGAACCGTGCATTCCCACGGCGCCCAGGTTCAGCGGCTCGCTCGACGGGACCGCCCCTTTCGCCATGAGCGTGACGACGACCGGGATGCGCAGCAAGCGTGCGAGCTGCGTGACCTGGGAAGACGCTCCTGACGAGATGACCCCGCCGCCCACATAGAGCACCGGGCGCTCGGATGTTGCGATGAGCTGCGCCGCGGCGCGGATCTGCTTGGCGTTGCCGCGGTAAGTCGGCCGGTACGACGGGATGTTGACCCCGTCGGGATAGTTGAACGTGATCTCGGTGCCGAGTATGTCCGACGGCACGTCGACGAGCACGGGACCCGGACGCCCGGTCTTTGCGATATGGAACGCCTCGCGAAACGTGCGCGGGATGTCTTCTGCGGACTGCAGCAGGTAGCTGTGCTTGACGACGGACATGGTCATGCCGACGATGTCGGATTCCTGGAACGAGTCAGTCCCGATCATCGCGCGCGGCACCTGACCCGTCACGACGACGAGCGGGACGGAGTCCATGTAGGCCGTGCCGATGCCGGTAATCGTGTTCGTCGCCCCCGGCCCGCTCGTGACGAGCGCGACCCCGACGTTGCCCGTTGCCCGCGCATAGCCGTCCGCTTCGTGCACGGCGCCCTGCTCGTGGCGGGCGAGGACATGATGCAGCTGCTTCGAATCGTAAAGGGCGTCGTAGATCTTGATCGCCTGCCCGCCCGGGTAGCCGAACAGCACGTCGACGCCCTCCGCCTCGAGCGAGGCGATTATCGCCTGCGCGCCCGTCATTCGCATGCCCTGCTTCGGATTGTCAGACCCCAGACCGCGCGGCGCACCCTCGAGCGCGACCGTGCTCATGGCGATCTTCTTCTTGTCTTCCGACACCGTCAACCTCCTTGCGCCAAGCGCCGCCCGAAGCCGAGGCGAACCGCCCGGCCGCGAACGTGCGCGAAACCCTTGCGCCGGAAATAAAAAACCCGGCACAGCAAGCTGTACCAGGACCACATGGCGCCATGCGCCGAGACCGCTGACGGGGTCGCCGGTCCAGCTTACTTGCGCCCCTGCCTGCGAAGGTCGTCCGCCCGGCCAAGGCGCTTTCACGCCGAACTGCTCGGAGGGGCTCTCGGACGCCCGGCGCATCGGTTGACGCCAGGTTGGCCCGCGCGGTCCTCTTCGTTGCATTTCGATTATGAACTTGAGCGCGAGTATAGCGCATTTCCCCCGCATGGGGACACGGCGGCGCGCCTATTTGAGGACTTTTCCACCCTTGATTATCACCGCGACGACGATGCTGATCAATATGGCGAGGACGAACGGGAACAGCCAGGTCGCATCGAGCGGCAAGTCGACGTTCATGCCGTAGAAGCTGAACACGATGGTCGGGATGGCGAGCACGAGCGTGATGACCGTGAGCGTTCGCATCGTGATGTTGAGGTTGTTCGAGATAACGCTCGAGAACGTGTCGGTGATGCCGTTGAGGATGTTGGAATAGATGTTGCACATCTCCATGGCCTGACGGATCTCGACCATGACGTCTTCGAGCATCTCCTTGTCGTCTTCGTACAAGTCCACGATGCGCCCGCCGCCGATGCGCGCCGCCGTGGACTCGAGGCCCTTAAGCGACGTCGAGAAGTACACGAGGGATTTCTCGAGGCCGAGCATCTTGATGAGCTCGCTGTTGCGCATCGTCTTCCTGAGCGTTCGCTCGAACTCGCGCAGCTGCCTGTTCGTGGAGCGAAGGCAGACCATGTAGCGCTGCGTGACATGGAGGAGCATCTGGAGCAGGAAGCGCGTCCGATGGGCCGTGTTGACGTTCTTCACGGCACCGTGCGCGAAGGCCGCGACCGTTTCGTTGCGGCGCATGGACAGCGTGATGAAGTAGTCCTCCTCGGGCACGAACACGAACGAGAGCGGATGGGTGTCGTACTGCACGATCGAGCGGTCGACCGATTCGTCCTCGTCCTCGATGAACGGGCAGTCGATGATGACGAGCGCCTGGCCGGTCTCCTCGTCGAAGTCTGCGTGGGCGGTCTCTTCGTCGTCGAATGCGGAGCGGACGAATTCGGAGGCTATGCCGAGCTCGTCGCGCAGCCATGCGCGCTCCTCGCCCGTCGGTTCGACGACGTCGATCCAGCAACCGGACTCGATGCCGTCGACCTTCTTGACGACCCCGGCGTCGGTTACGAAGTAGTTGATCATATCATCCTCCCGAAGCCGTTCGTGCCGCATTCTGTCTGACTAGAATAGCACGGCTCGGCGCTACGGGCACCGTCGAGCCCTCAGAATACAGCGTCTCTAGACCGTTCGCCGCACGCAGCGCACCCGAACGTGCGCCATGCGCCGCGGCACGAATTCCACTGGTACTTTTTGAGGTACCATCGTCACCGTGAATTTCGCATTCGGCTGCGACGACGCGGCGCGCCATCGCGTATCCGCCGGATCAACTCCATTGGGGAAGGGGACGAAAAATGGTCGAATCAGGTCAAGCGACGAAGAAGCCGACCAAGACTATCAGCCTCACAACGTGGATTCTCATCTCGTTGGCTGCCGGCGTGATCGTGGGCATCATCTTGAGCATGACGGTACCCGACGGATCCCCCGCAGACGTGTATCTCGTCGAAGGCGTGCTCTTCGTACTCGGCCAGTGGTTCATCCGCCTCATGCAGATGCTCGTCGTGCCGCTCGTGTTCTGCTCCATCGTCTGCGGCGCCGCTTCGATGTCCGACCCGAAGCTGCTCGGCAAGGTCGGCGTCGGCACTATCGTCATGTACCTGCTGACGACCGCGCTCGCGGTCATCATCGCCATCATGCTCGCGCAGGTGACGCAACCCGGCGTCGGTCTCGACATGAACGCCATCGTCCAGGTGGAACCAAAGACGACGACGACCGACCAGACCATGGCCGACATGCTCATCAACATCGTGCCCACCAACATCGTGGCCGCCATGAACAACGGCACCATGCTGCAGATCATCTTCTTCGCCCTCGTGCTCGGATTCATCCTCGGACGGCTCGGCAAGAAAGTCGCCACGGTCAACCGCTTCTTCACGCAGTTCAACGCCGTGATGATGTACATGATCGGCCTTATCCTGAAAATCGCGCCCATCGGCATCTTCTGCCTCATCGCCCGCACGTTCGCGAACCTCGGCATCTCCGGGATCCTGCCGATGGTCAAGTTCATCGGCACCGTCTACCTTGGACTCGCGGTTCAGCTCCTCGTCGTGTACATGCTCATCCTGTTCCTGCTCACGCGGCTCAACCCGTTCCAGTTCCTCAAGAAGATGCTTCCCGTCCTGCTCTTCGCGTTCTCGACGAGTTCTTCGAATGCGACCATTCCGCTCAACATGGAGACGCTCGAGAAGAAAATCGGCGTCGACCCCAAGGTCGCCTCGTTCACCATTCCCCTCGGCGCGACCATCAACATGGACGGCACGGCCATCATGCAGGGCGCGGCCGTGATCTTCATCGCCCAGGCTTTCGGCATCGACCTTTCGACAACCGCGCTGCTCACGGTCATTCTCACCGCGACGACCGCCTCGATCGGCACGGCAGGCGTGCCGGGCGTCGGCACGATCATGCTCGCCATGGTATTCGAGTCGATCGGCCTGCCGGCAGAGGGCGTCGCCATGATCATGGGCATCGACCGCATTCTCGACATGGGCCGCACGGCCATCAACGTCACGGGCGACGCGATGGTCACGACCTGCATGGCCAAGCTCACGGGCATGCTCGACATCGGCGTGTTCAAGTCGAACAACCTGCCGGACATCAACGAAAGCGCGCTCGACGAGACGGAAGAGCCGGTTGATTACGCCGACTTCACGTCACATGGCGATCCCACTGAAATCGGAGAGCAAGGCGACCCTGACAAGTTCGCGGAGATCGAGGAGCCGCTCGAGGCGTAGCGGCGAGGCGTCACGACCTCACGCGCGAAAGCCATTCGTTGATGGCCTTGTCTGCAGACAAGCCGTCGTTCTGCGCCGTCGCCCCCTTGATCTCGAGCCCGTCGAGCACCGTCGCATCGGGACACGTCTTCCGAATGAAATCGACCGTAGACCCCAGGCCGGAGTCCCCGTGCGTGCAGAACGGCGCAATCGTCTTTCCGGCCCAGCTTCGGCTCTCGAGGAACGAATGCACGACCATGGGAAGGTCGCCCAGCCAGATCGGATAGCCCAGATACACGGTGTCGAACCGATCGAGTTCGGCGAATGCGTCCTCGTATCCCGGGCGCGCATTCGACTCCTTTTCCCGCTCTGCCCTCTCCTTGCACGCATCGTAGCTTTCCGGGTATGCCTCGAGCGGGATTATCTCGAACACGTCGGACACGATCTTGCCCGCGATCATATGGGCGACGATGGCGGTGTTGCCCTCTTCGACGTACCCCACTTCGTAGTTCTCGCCCGCGCGCGAGAAGTACACGACCGCGGACCTGGCTTGCGCCGGCGAGGATGTCGACGCGCCTGCCGATGCGGCCTGCCCAGACGACGGGACCTCTGCCGCCTGCGCATTCGAGGACGCTTCCGCACCTGCAGACGATGGTTGGCCGGCACAGGCGCTCGCCAGGGCCGCATACGCCCCGATGCCCATGGCACCTGCCGCCTTCAAGAAGAACCGCCGCGAGCACGCCGCACTCGACCGCGCGTCCCTGCCGTCTTTCAATGGGCTCATGACGTCACCTTTCCCCGATAAAACGCATTTGGCTGTTTCAAACTTTCAAGAATTGCCGTATCATTCATACATTGTAGTTACGCATTGTACCGAATGAAAGAGATGCACATGGAAGACTCTCCCATCATTATCATCGCCATCATTGCCGCCATCGTCGGAGCGATCGCGGCCGTCATCGTCGTGCTCGGCCTGCTCAGCCTGCTCGGCAACCTTGGCTTTATCGGACTCCAGTAGATTCGAATTCATACGGCGCCTTAAAACTCGGTGGCGCTGTACACGAAAACGGCCGCCCATCGGGCGGCCGTTCGTCTTTTCCAATGCGTGGGCGGCTTACAGCCCGAAGTCCGGATCGAGCCAATCGCGTTGGGCCTTGTCGCGCGGGGCGGAGATGATCGCGTAACGCGCCGCGCCGTATATGCCCGCGTCGTTCGAGAGCGATGCGGTCTTGAACTCGGTCGCGGAGCAGGACGGGAAGCAGTACGACTTGAACGAATCGCGAAGCTTGTCGACGAAGCAGTCGGCACCGCTCGCGACGCCGCCGCCGAGGATGATGACGTCCGGGTCGACGACGCATGCGACATGCGCCAACGCGAAGCCGAGCTTGTCGCACATCACGTCGATGGCCTCGATGGCGCGCGGGTCGCCCTCGCGGTACGCCTCGAACACGGCCAGCGTGTCCGATTCGCCCTGAGGCTCGTGCTCCGAGAACATGGCCGTGTCGTACTTGCCCGATTCGCCGGCCTCGCGAAACGTCTGCACGATGCCCCGCGCCGATGCGTAGCGCTCAACGCATCCCTTGCGTCCGCACATGCACTCCCTGCCCCCGGGAACGACGGTGATATGGCCGACCTCGCCAGCCGACCCGTGGCTTCCCTCGATGACGCTGCCCTGGACGATGAGGCCCGCGCCGATGCCCGTGCCGATGGTCACGAACAGCTCGGTATGCGCGTTCTCGCCGGCGCCCATCCACATCTCGCCGAGCGCCGCCGCGTTCGAGTCGTTGATGGTCGTGAGGTTGACCTTGTAGAACGTGCGCTCGAGACTCTGCAGGACCAAGGCCCAGTCCGCCTTGACGTTCGGGGTCATGAAGCCGTCCTTCATCTTGATGCCGGGGACGGCCAGGCCTATTCCGCCGAGCTCGGACGTGTAGAC
>ODAI013327047.1_pt1 | contig 13606 bp, 11 predicted proteins | sample 1539321 | NCBI WGS metagenome assembly ODAI01 (sample SAMN02144231, study PRJEB22623) | gut metagenome | biome: sheep rumen | host: Ovis aries | place: New Zealand
GTGAAAACAGTATGGGACAAAGTGTCTGGGGTTCTTGAAAGGAAGAACAATGAAAAAGAGAAAATAAAGTTTGGCCAGGAAATTGAAAAAGAAAGAAGAAAAGCGGGCTTTGAAACCCAAAAAGCTCAGGCGTTAGCTAAAACGAAGTTAGAAAACGATAAGGAAATGGCAAAATTTACTGCCGAATTAAATGCCAAGTATAAGCAGAACGGATCTGATACGAAACAAAACGAACAAAAGGCAGATTCCACTTTCACTGGTCCGAATGTTTCTAATAAAGATGGCGTTCGGATCATGCTCAATGTAATAAATAAATCAACAGCCCCAACTCAGAAGATCGTAAAAGATGCATTCAAAAGCGTGTACAGCCAGCAGTTTAGAATACCGGAAAATACTGTTGCTTATACGCCGGCACCCCAGGAAAGGCTAGCTCTTCCTGAAAAAAGTTCAAATACAACTATGGATGAGTTAAGAAAGAGGTATGGTTTATAAAGAGGTAATCGTATGTTTTCAAATACAGCAGTGCCAAAATATTATGGGCGCTTTCGAGATTTAGTTTTAAATGGTGAACTACCGATTTGTCGTGAAATAGGCATGGAAATGAATCGGATTGATAAGTTAATTGCCAATCCGGGAGTATATTATGATTCTGATGCTATTGATGGATGGATCAAGTTTTGTGAAAGGGAGCTCACATTAACAGATGGATCTCCTTTTCACATGCTTGATTCTTTTAAACTGTGGGGAGAACAGGTTTTTGGTTGGTATTATTTTGTTAATCGTAAAATATGGTCTCCAAAATTAAATAGATATGTCACGAGGAGAATATGTAAACGGTTAATAAATAAGCAATACATAATTCTTGGGCGTGGTGGTTCTAAATCGATGTATGATTCAACGATTCAGAATTACTTTTTAAATATTGATACAGAAACCACACATCAAATTACAACAGCTCCAACAATGAGGCAAGCTGAAGAGGTTTTGTCTCCTATTCGAACTGCAATAACTAGGGCCCCTGGTCCTTTGTTTCAGTTTTTAACAGAAGGCTCTATAAACAATACAACAGGATCCAAAATAAATAGACAAAAATTATGCTCTACCAAAAAGGGAATTGAGAATTTCTTAACTAATTCTCTTCTTGAAATTAGGGCAATGAGTATTGATAAATTACAGGGTCTTCGATGCAAAATAGCAACCGTAGACGAATGGCTTTCTGGAGATATAAAAGAAGATGTTGTACTTGCTTTAGTCCAAGGTGCATCCAAATTGGATGATTACTTGGTTGTTTGTACTTCTTCTGAAGGTAACGTTCGTAACGGTGCTGGAGATTCTATTAAATTGAATCTTCTTCGAATTCTTAAAGGGGAATATGAGGCCATTGATACTTCTATTTGGTATTATCGGCTTGATGATATAGAAGAAGTTAGCGATCCGAGAATGTGGATTAAAGCAAATCCTAATCTTGGAATTACAGTTACTTATGAAACGTATCAAAAAGAAGTTGAACAAGCAGAAAATGATCCAGCAACGAGAAATGAAACGTTAGCTAAAAGATTTGGAATACCCTTGGAAGGTCTTACTTATTTCTTTACATATCAAGAAACTCGAGTTCACAAGAAATTTACCGTCGATAAGATGATGTGTGCTATGGGAGCCGATCTTTCACAAGGAGACGACTTCTGTGCTTTTACTTTTTTATTTCCACTTCATAATGGTAGTTTTGGAATCAAAACAAGATCTTATGTGTCTTCGTTCAAAGTTGATAAGCTACAAGAAGCAATGCGCTTAAAGTATGATGAGTTCGTTGATGAAGATACTTTATGCATTATGGACTGTGTTGTTCTCGATATGGACGAAGTATACGAAGATTTATTAACGTTTATAGATGACCACGATTATGACGTAAGCGCATTTGGGTATGACCCGTACAATGCGAAGGAATTTGTTGATAGATGGATTACCGAACATGGGGATTATGGCGTAACGGTTGTCAGACAAGGTGTAAAAACGGAGTCGGTTCCCCTAGGGGAATTAAAATCCCTTGCAGAAAGTGATGATCTAATTTTTGATGAACAGCTAATGTCTTTTGCTATGGGTAATGCGATAACTATTGAAGATACAAATGGTAATCGCAAATTATTAAAGCGAAGACACGAGGAAAAAATAGATAATGTTTCAGCACTGGTTGATTCATGGGTTGCTTATAAACTTGTAAAAGACATATTCGAATAGGAGGATGATATGTCAAATCTAACAAAAACAATTCATCCTTTTCAACATGATAAAGGATATGCCTTAAATGACAGGGATGATGTATATTCAAGCACTTTCAAAGCTAAAGATTTACTAAATTTAATAGATGTAATTTCTAAACTAACAGGTCATACTACATTTAAATATTATGCATTTCAATATACTACAGTGGCCTGGAGTGAACATGAGATCGATGAATTAAACGACAATCCAGAGGAAATTATAAGTTTTCCGTCGACTAATATTATCTTAATCTTAAAAGATAGAGCCGATTATTCAACAACTGCAGCAACTTGTGTTGGCTGTTGGTTTTATTTGCCTAGCTGGATGTGGTTTTATACTACAGAAGGTCTTGCAGGATCAACCGAAGCAACAAATGTTACTTATTATGAGAAAAGTGATCCAACCTTATTGGAGAAATTTTCTGATAAGTTTGGCCCGTTTCTCGCTTATAAAGAGTCTTTAGTAAAAGATTTAAAAAAGACAACTTTTTCTACCCCTAATATTTCAGATATAGGCTTTTTTAATACAGCTCACGGTATTAATGAGCTGATAGTCAAAGTATATAAATTTTCTGGAGCTACTGAATTGCATGTTCAGGTTTGGTACAATTCAGAAAGTGGCTATGACTATGGCTGTGTTTGGGAAGGAGAACATCCTGGGTATACTCCACAAGGAAATTATTCATCATCTATCAGTGGAAAGTTAAGTGGAAAACCCTCAGCATCTGAAAGGGATACATATGTTTATCCTAATTATCGAGAATATACGATTACTGGGGATAGCTGCACGATTGGTTGGCGTAGTGACACTTCTACAGTAAATACAGGAATGTATGTTATTGTCAACCCACGGAATTATAAAGTATTTGATTCTAGAAGAACTCTAGAAGCAGATATAGCAAATGTGGAGTCTAAGCCTTTATGGGATGAGAATAAAAAAGATAAAAGAAGAATTTTCAATGAGGGTGAATGGGCCTTGCGAGCGTTACAAGAAGAAAATAAAGAGTATTGGGATATTCAAGATAATTCTCCGGATAATATTAATTATCGACATTTTAATATTGGAAAATATTTAAATGATCTTACCGCTCACGAACAAACTTTGGATGCGATTGTTGTTCGATCGGAGTTGTCCGATATTCCTATTAAATTAGGAAGATTGGAGGAATGATATGGCAAGTTATTTAACGTTTAATTTTATGGACCGTCAGAGCAATTTGGATATGTATTTTAATTCTAAAGGAAATTATATATGGGATGATCCAACGGATGTAAGATTTAGAATATTAAAGCCCGGAAATTATACACCGATGTATGTTGAAGTTCCAAATGGTGTTACAACGTTTGATATGTCATCTGCTGAAAACTTTGATGGAGAGTTGATACTTCCAAATACAGTTCAATCTTATAGTTTGGCAGATGCTAAATCTTTTAGTCATCCTTTTGTCTCTCCTCCAAATGTATTTAATCTTGATTCTAAATTTTTAAATATGCATAATATCCCTAAAATTTCTATTGAAACTAATAAAATTACTTCTTTATATGGCACTTTTGCAAATTGCTATAATTTAAAAGAAGTTTCTTTTCAAAAATTATATTATAATGAAGCACTAGCGCAACCGACACTATATGGCATGGGATTGCTTTTTTATGATTGTTATAGCTTACAAAAAGTAAATCTTCAATTAAATTATGATTATTCAGATTCTTCTTTTCCCTACGCAACGTACTATATGTTTTATAACTGTAGAAATTTAAAAGAATTACATAAAAATTTTATAAAAATCAATAAACAGTATGAAAACGGACCGTTTTCGATGTATAATTCTATGACTTTTGATTGGATGTTTGCGTTTTGCAAGAATTTATCTATAAATTTTAGAGATATTTTTCCAATGTCTGAAATACATCATGTATACAATGGTACTGGCAGTACAACGCATGATTTCTCTTTTCCCATGGTTTTTTATGGGATTGATCGTTTAAATTACGATTCCACTTTTCTTGGTTTCTTTTCAGAAGATCCAAATTGTTCATTGGATTATTTTAATTCTCGTTGGCTATTCGGCGAGATTAATACAATTAATGTTGGTTTTTATAAAAATTATGGAACGTATCAAGAGTATATTAGGCATATTAATATGTCTTTTCCTAGAGCTAATTGGATTAACATTGGATCATTATTTTACAATTCAAATATATACTTTTATCAACCAAAAGAAGCTTCATTTAATGCGATAGATACTCCCGATATTGTTTTAACGCACGAGTCATCTACAGGATTTGCAGAATATTCCTCAAGAATAAATTATATATGTGCTAACTGGCTTTTTGAGGACTCTAATATTTTTATTGATGCTAAAAATATAAAATATTATTACAATTATAATGATGGAACATTCATGCCAAAAATTCGATATAATTATAATACTAAAAATTTCGATATAGAAAATGGATATTCAAAAGAATATGGATTTAACTTTATGTTTGGCAGGTATAATTATTTTGGATACCAGCCCGTTGATGAAGGTTCTTTCGCTATTGATGCTTGTTATGTATTTTTAAACACAAAATTTGAATTCATATCTGATATGAAATATGAAAATATGAATTTTTTGATTAAGAACGAGGCAATAAAACGATATGGCGGTAAAAATTATGGAAATATTGTAACAAATACCGTTGATAGCGTTAACATAAATATTATGTTTGAAAATTTTTATGATCAGAATGTAACTTGGCATCTAACTGGATTAAATCCGTATATTAATTATAATTATTCTGGTTTGTTTACCAATTTTAAAATTAATTTGGATAACCGATTAGAGCTTGTACCTTTACATGTGCCAAATTATTACATAAATATTAGAGGAATAGATAGCAACGGGTATCCTACAACTTACGGTTTTTCACAGCCAAACTATGATGTATCTTCATTATATAAGCAGTATAAAAATGTAGGTTTAAATGTATACCTTCCGATTTCTAGCTATCAAAACTTAACGGATCTTTTAGATTATTCTATTATGGCTAATAGCGTAAATAAAATTATGTCATTTGATGACTTTTTATTATATAATACGACACTTTTATTATTATCGCATAATATGCCATCAGCATATAATAGGTTTTCAATGGAAAATACTTACGAATTATTTGATGTTATTTTTTCAAATTTTCGAGATAATATTTATAACAAGGAAAAAGCGCATAAAATACCATATTTAAATATATTTGCACCATATTCATCAGATGTTATTCCATTTAATTATCGGATAAACGATCGTTTGGATATGCATAGTTTTCACGATGGTAATAATGGGATTATATTGGCAGCAACCGTAAGTACTTTTACTAAAGGACTTTATAATACGGGATTTCCTAGCAATCACTTTGCAAAAAGTCTTGCTCGAATTATTATTGCTTCATATAATTGGTCTATATATAATATTATAAACAGAGTTGATAGTTATTGGAGAACTGCTAATAACTTGTACTGGATTAATAGTGAATTTCCCGCTTATCCTATTAATATTAAGGAGGACGTATGATTACAAACATTATACAGCTAACAATGGATTCTTCAGTTATTGAAGAATCGTGCGAAGATAAATTATACCAGTATGATTATGGTATATATTTGAAGATTATGGGTCTTCCGACAACGATGGGCACGCAAACCGTTTCACCGACGAACATTACGTTGCACATAACGTCCTTCAATAACTTATTCGGAAATAGCAATTTTGATTCCGCTTTCGTATGCAGTTATATTGACGGCACAATTGCAACTGGGATTAGATTTCTAATTCCAAATGAGTGTCTGCAGTATGCTGGTACATTATTTGTATATGTAACATATATTTCCGGAGACATTATAAAGACGATCCATGTCTTTAAACTTCGAATTATTGGAAGACCCAAACCTGGCGATTACAGTCCTCCGGTTTTGGAGAATACGCTTATTGAACGAGCTAGACAGTTAATAAATGAAGCCGGATTAATCGGATCATATGGCTATTCATCATTAGCTGCTTTAGGAATTACTGAAAATTCAAATCTGCTGCAGATTTATGAGGCGATACCTGATAATTCCGTTTTCGAATTGACTCTTAAAAATCCAAATTATGCAGGTAGTGATGCCGGAAGTAGGTGGGAATCTGATCCTCCGGAAAACTATATAACGCCGGCTAATATTACACTTCCTAATGTTTACAGTGAGGAAGAGTGTGATGTTATGCTAAATGCGATTCCTTATTATTTCTTAAGAATTGAAAAATTAAATTCTTATGTTGGAAAAATTAATCTTACGGCAGCCCATTTTAACAATTCAGAAATGCTGGATTTTGGAAAAGCTATTGAATGGCACTGCCCTATTGCGACATTGCAAAATATTCCAAAAGGAACGTTTTATGAAAGTCATCCTGCGAAATACTTATACGAAAAAACGCTGTCGGATACTGTACTATTGTATTCAGGAAATCCGACGATAAACAGTTATGCAGCGAATGTAAACGTGATTGATATATCTGATCGTACAGTTGATGGTCTATATGATTTTAAATACCTAAGCGGTAGAGTGTATCTCGGCGGAACAAACGCTAAATCGTACTATTCTTTCTTTGTTGATATAAGAGATATGTACTGGGATTGCAATGTTGACTTTGTTCAGACCGCGGCGTCTTTAACAGGACAGTATACAAAATTGCTGTTGCCAACTGGACTTACATCAAGTCCATATTTGGTGTTATTTGTATCTAATGGTGGAAAGCAATTAAAGATTTGGCTAAGTAATGTTGCTTTAGGACCGGCAATAACGGGCGCCTCAGAGAGGCAAACAGTTGGGCTTAGACTATATGGTCTTAAAGATTATACAAAGCAGAATGGTACCGGATAACGTCAAAATGGGAGGAGATAAAACAAAATGGGACTAATAAATAGACTTGCTCATGCCTGGAATGCTTTTATTGACGGCCCTAATGAAGACGAGATCCGTTACGATCCATGGCAATTACCATACGAAAGCGGTTCCTATGATCGTCCAGATAGGACCTACATAACCGTTGGTACAGAGCGTACAATAATTGGGGCTATCTTTAATAGATTAGCCATCGATGTTGCTTCAGTTAGCATTGAGCATGTTAGGGTTGACTCGAATGGAGGATATTTGGAAACTATTGATTCTGATCTGAACTGGGTTTTAACCAAATCTGCAAATAAAGATCAGACAGGTAGGGCTTTCATACAGGATATCGCTTTAACTTTATTTGATGAAGGAGTTGCTGCGGTTGTTCCTGTCGATACCACGTTAAATCCTAATAGTACTAGTGCTTTTGATGTAAAAACAGCACGGGTTGGAAAAGTTATTGAATGGTTTCCAGATGAAGTTAAGGTAAACTTGTACAATGATACCACCGGAAAACGACAAGACATTCGTCTGCCAAAAAGTTTTGTAGCTATTATAGAAAATCCTCTTTACACTGTTATGAATGAACCAAATTCAACTGTAAAGAGACTTTCTCGTAAATTGGCATTGATGGATCAGGTTGACGAAGCGACATCGTCTTCTAAACTAGATCTAATAATTCAATTGCCATATCTAGTTAAGGGTGAAACCAAACTTAAGCTTGCTGAGGAAAGGCGCCGTGCAGTTGAGACGCAGCTGACAAGCTCAAAGTATGGTGTAGCTTATATAGATGGTACTGAAAAAGTGATTCAATTGAATAAGCAGATCGAGAACCAAATGCTTCCTACTGTTGAATACCTTACGAGTATGCTTTATAGCCAGTTAGGTTTAACGGAAGGAGTCATGAATGGTACTGCCAGTGAAGCTGAAATGTTGAATTACTATAACAGAACCATCGAACCGGTACTTGGAGCAATTGCCGATGAGATGAAGAGGAAATGGTTATCCGTAAAAGCCATTACTCAGCATCAGACCATCCGCTACTTCAGGGATCCGTTCAGATTGGCTCCGGTGAATCAGATTGCTGAAATCGCAGATAAGTTCACAAGAAATGCAATACTTTCTTCGAATGAACTTAGATCTATTGTCGGTTATCGGCAAGTTGACGATCCGACGGCAAACGAGCTTCGTAATAAGAACCTAAACCAAGGGAACGACGAAGCCCCAGCACCTGTTGTAAATGACGAAGATTCGTCATATTAAAAGGAGGAACAAAGTATGCCAACCGTAACAAAATACGACTTTAGCGGCTGGGCCACTAAGAGGGGTGTCCGTTGCGCGGATGGGCGTCGAATTCACAAAGGAGCCTTTCGCGATAATGACGGCAAAAAAGTTCCCCTGGTGTACATGCACAATCACAAAGACCTCGACAATGTTCTGGGACATTGTATTTTAGAGGCTAGAGATGAAGGTATGTACGCATATGGGTTCTTTAATGACACTCCAAAAGGCCGGCATGCAAAAGAGACAGTCCAGCATGGGGATCTTGATAGCCTTTCTATTTGGGCTAATGATCTCACCGAAACCGAAAGCGCCAGGGGATTAAAAGAGGTTTATCATGGTGATATTAAAGAGGTAAGTCTTGTCCTGGCAGGAGCAAACCGTAGCGCGTACATCGATAATCCGGTGATTTCCCATAGCGATGGCAGTTGGGAAGAGGATATGACGGAAGCTGAAATTCGCTTCAATATTCCGTTCGACTCCTTGTCCACAATCGAGCACGCAGACAATAACGATGATCCGGATGACGACGATGACGACGATGATATTCCGGATAAAAAAGAGACAAAAAAGAAAACAGTAGGGGACGTGCTGGATACCTTAAATGAGGACCAGCAGCTCGCTGTAGCATATCTTCTTGAAGAGCAGGCCAAGAAGGGAGCACCTAAAAAAGAACAGTCTTCTGAAGGTAAAAAGGAAGAAGAATCTCCGGCTAAAGAAGACGTGGTAAAGCATTCTGATGATGAAGGAGGAATGGAAATGCCCACTACACACAACATTTTTGAGCAGGACGCGGCGGAAAAGAAGGAGAACGTTCTTTCCCATGCCGAAATGATGGAAATTGTTAACGATGCGAAGGAGAACGGGACTTCTCTTAAGAAGGCTTTCCTTGCCCATGGAATCAGCAACATTGACTATCTGTTCCCTGAGGCGAAGCTGGTCCGGGATCAGCCGGATATGATCAGCCGCCCTATGGAATGGGTAACTCTTGTTTGGAACGGTTTCCACAAGTCCCCGTTCAGCCGCATTAAGAGCCAGGCGGCAGATATTACCGGTGAAGATGCGAGAGCAAGGGGTTACATTAAGGGCGATCGGAAGGAAGAGGAAGTGATTTCCCTGCTTCGTCGTGAAACCACGCCTCAGACCGTGTACAAGCTGCAGAAGCTTGATCGCGATGATATTATCGACATTGTTGATCTTGACGTTGTTGCATGGATCAAGGCTGAAATGCGGACCATGCTGAATGAGGAACTTTCCAGGGCGGCTCTTATCGGTGATGGCCGGTCTGCCACTTCCAGGGAAAAGATCAAGGAAGATAACATTCGTCCTATTTGGACCGACGATGATCTCTATACGATCAAGTACACGGTCAAGTTCAATCCTGAGACGGATGATAGCACGGATATTGCGAATACGATCATTGAGGGCGCAATTCGTGCAAGGAAAGACTATAGGGGTTCCGGATCTCCTACGCTGTTCTGCTCTACTGACACTTTGACGACACTGCTTCTTTCCAGAGACAAGATCGGAAGACTTCTTTATAAGTCCGAATCTGAGCTTGCCTCTGCTATGAGGGTGTCTCGGATTGTTGAGGTTCCTGTAATGGAGAGCCTTACAAGAACGGTCACCGAAAATGGATCGACCGTCGTTAAGCATCTGCTTGGCATCATTGTCAACCTTTCGGATTACACCGTTGGCGCTGATAAGGGCGGTGCTGTGAATATGTTTGATGATTTCGACATCAACTTCAACAAGTACACCTACCTGATCGAAACCAGATGCTCTGGCTGCTTGACGAAGCCGTTCTCCGCGATTGCTCTGGAAGCGGAGTACACTACCGGAACCGACAATCCGCCTATTAAGATTAATGTTGACGCGAAGATCCCTGCAAATACTGACCTGCTCGGTAAGGTAGTTGGCGATCTGCAGGCGAATGTCAACGTTACGGATGGCCGTGTTTACGGTACTCTGTTCCATGTAACAGACTACACCGGATTTAGCGGAGATGTTGCTGAGCAGTCTGGTAACTATCTGGCGCTGCATATCACCAGCGATGTGCCTGGTGCAACGATTCAGGTCAATGGAACCACCTTGGATGAGGATGGACTCCATGTTACGAGGATCACAAAGCCTGGTGCCGGTAAGATTGTTATTACGGCATCCAAGACTGGGTATGCAACGGTGACCAAGACGCTTCGTCTTAGCACCCTTGACTGCGAGCTGGTTTAATAACGTCAAAATGGGAGTGAATAAATCATGAAATACTACGGTAAGCTTGGATTCATTGAGGACGAGGAAACTAAGCCTGGCGTGCACACGAATAAAATTGTGGAAAAGGCATACAAAGGGGATGTGATCCGAAACATGAGGAATCTTGAGCAAGGAGAATCGACCAATGACTCAGTGGACATTTCGAATACGATAAGTGTCGTAGCGGATGAACAAGCTTACCGTAATATTCATTCCCTGCGGTACTTGGAGTGGATGGGGGTTAAATGGAAAGTTAGAAGCGTTGAGGTCAATAGGCCTCGATTAATCTTAACAATTGGAGGTGTTTGGAATGAAAACAGCTGAAGACCGCCGATTAGAACTTCACGCGCTTCTTCTTACAATGGGTGCTAAAAAAGTTTATTTCCAAGCCCCTGGAAAAGAACGAATGGTGTATCCTTGCATTGTGTACGAACGAGCAAGGGCGAATACTATATATGCAGATGATGCACCATATAACGTAACAAGAGCGTATAATGTTACTGTCATTGATGAAGATCCTGATAGCCCAATCGTTGAAAAAGTAATGGGCCTTCGTTTATGTTCGCATGAGCGACATTTCGTATCAGACAATCTTCATCATGATGTATTCATTCTTTATTACTAAAGGAGGAAAATCAATGAAACTCGTATTTGACCAGACCGGAGAACGGCTGTACGAAACTGGTATTAGCCAGGGTGTCCTGTTCCTTCAGAAGGCTGACGGAACATACGAAAACGGCGTGGCATGGAATGGTTTGACCCAGGTTACCGAGAAGCCTACTGGGGCCGAGTCTAACGCCATTTATGCCGATAATATTAAGTACCTGAACCTGGTCTCTGCGGAGGAGTTCGAGGCAACGATCGAAGCGTACACTTATCCCAAGGAGTGGGAGCAGTGCGATGGATCTGCAGAAATTGCTAGCGGTGTTGTTATCGGACAGCAGGTCCGGAAATCTTTCGGTATGGCCTATAAGACCATTATCGGTAATGATACCCTGAAAGATGCCTACGGCTATAAGCTGCACTTACTGTATTCCGGTACCGCAGCTCCTTCTGAGAGAGGGTATCAGACGGTTAACGACTCCCCTGAAGCTATTTCGTTCAGCTGGGATGTGACGACAAACCCGGTGCCCGTTAACGGATACAAGCCGACTGCTATTATTACCATTGATTCCACAAAGGCAGATCCGGCTAAGCTTACTACGCTGGAGAATATGATCTACGGAACAACCGTTTACACTGAGGTTGAAAGCCCTAGCGGTAATCCCGCGGAGCAGAACTACTATGAGAGGTCCGGTTCTGAGGGATCTTATGTCTATACCAAGACTACCGACACAACAGTTACGTCCGGTAAGACCTACTACGCAGAAACCGGCGCAAGTTCTACCCTTCCGCTGCCTGATCAGGTTATGTCGATCTTTGCCGAAGGCTGATCGTCATAATGGTAGTTTGTAAATCCATTTGCTAGCCATTATACTTCCATATATTGGTACGGGTTCGGGATTATTCTCGGCCCGTACCTTTTTTAATTTTGAAAGGAGAAAAAAATGTATATCAAAAAGATCAAATGCAAAGATTACAACGGTAATGACTATGTCGAGACTGCCTATTTTCAGCTTAATAAAGCTGAGGTTGTGAAGCTGCAGGCCAGTGAGATTGGCGGAATGGAGCAGAAAATCCGGAGGCTTATTCAGATAAATGATCAGCCTGAGTTAATGCGGATGTTCGAAGAGATGATCGATATGTCCTACGGCGTAAAAGGGGCAGATAACCGCAGCTTCATCAAGAGGCAGGATGGAAAGAGGCTTGTTGATGACTGGAAGCAGACGGAAGCATATTCCGAATTCTTCATGCAGTTGTTAACTGATACGGACGAGGTAATCCGTTTCGTAAACGGGATCATGCCTAGTGACATGCCTAAGCCTACGAAGGCAGAGCTTATGGCAAGCATCGAGGCAGTTGCTAAGGGTGAAGACATACCAGCTCCTTTGAACGTATTTGCGGATTCAAAGAAAGAGGATCCTGCAGGTAAGAATCCAAATCTTACACTTGTTGAAGGGCAATAATTATGAGCCCAGAAAATAAGGAAAAGATTGTCTGGTTTAATATATACTGTAAGAAATGCACTTTTAAAGAAACAACGGAAACGGATGAACCTTGCAACGAATGTCTTACAAATACGACAAATGTTGCAAGTCATGAACCGGTGAATTTTAAGGAAAAAGAATAGGAGATTAGGGGATGCTTAAGATTCATATTGAGGAAACAGAATTATTTGATGAGAATAAAAATGAGTTTATTCAGGTCAAAGCCCAAGATTTGTGCCTTGAGCATTCCCTTGTTTCTATTAAAAAATGGGAAAGCGTCTGGCATATTCCATTCTTATCATCTAAGAAAACAAATGCTCAAATCATCGATTACATTCGATACATGACGATTACGCAGAATGTAAGCCCTTATGTTTACATGGCTTTAACTCAAAAAAATATCGATGAGATAAACGACTATATTAATAACCCTAGTACTGCAACAACTTTTTCTGATTTGTCAAAAAACAAGAAAAAAGGAAAGAAAGAGATTCTTACAAATGAGTTGATTTATTACTATATGTTTTCTCTTTCCATACCTAAAGAATGCGAAAAGTGGCATATTAACAGCTTGATCACTTTATTAAAAATATTTGAGTACAAGAATGGCGATCAGAAAAAGATGTCAAGACAAGATATTTATGCCAACAATAAAGTACTAAACGCAGCAAGAAAAGCGAGGCTGCATACTAGGGGGTGATTCATACAAATGAGTAAACGAAGAGGTATTTACGTCACCCATGCAGGAGGATTTACTGGTATTGATAAATTTTTAATGAAAATGGAGCCTACAAAATTCCGTGGACTTTGCAGGATAGTTTTGA
>ODAI010731052.1_pt1 | contig 13605 bp, 13 predicted proteins | sample 1539321 | NCBI WGS metagenome assembly ODAI01 (sample SAMN02144231, study PRJEB22623) | gut metagenome | biome: sheep rumen | host: Ovis aries | place: New Zealand
CCTCGCTGGCAACGGTACTAAGGCCGCTAAAAATCAGCGGCCAAGTACCGGCCGCTCGCCAAGGCCCTTCGGCTGTTTGTGCAACTTGACGAGACTCAGAGCCATTGGATACCTTTTGACCTTTACATCATATCATTTTCTGTGCTCAAAGCTGATCACCCGGATGACAGGGTATTTTTTATATCCGGAAAGCTCTATCTCTTCTTCGGCATCATCATCGTTATCATCAGTAAACTCCTTCTCCCAGATTTCTGTTTTCTGCTGTCCGACAATGAATCCTTTTATGTTCAGCGTCTCTCCGCCGAAAAAGACCTCATCCGGTTCTGCCTCGATACGCAGAACATATTTTTCTTTCTCTGCTCCGGACGGATGGACAAACACATAGAAAAGCTCCCCGCTCTTGGTAAACTTTTCCACAGCATAGTCTCCCTCCAGAATCTTTCCGCAGTAGGAGTAGGGATTTCTGCTTATGGAAGCATATGTCCCCCGGTCATTGTCTCCGGATGCCGGCTCTCCGAAAACAGGGTCGATCTGAATACAGGAATACTCATAATAGTCCTTGTCTGCAGGCAGCTCATCCCGGACAAGTCCTGTATAAAAACCGAAAACTGTGATCGTCTGACCGACTGTCATATTGGGCATCACGGGCTGTGCCGATCGGTAGCCTGCCGTATTCGTGTAATTGCAGATGACCATTCCGACACTGTCGCTGGCGATACGGTAATTGCAGCTGGTTTCTGTTTCTTCTGTGTAGGCAATCTTTCCTGTAATATACACGTACTTGTCAATATATCCCTTACTCGCGATCAGATCCTTTGTGAGCTTGACTGCGTTTTTGCGGATCTGGGAGACATGGTCTCCGTTGGCAATGAGTGTTTCGTGATAGAGGCTGCCGTCCCGGAAAGTGCTCATACAGCCGTAGAGATTGCCGAAATCATAGACTCCGTCTTTGTAATCTTTGTCCGAGTCATATCTGCGGATCCAGTGGTGACGTTTTCCATCCAGATACATCCCCTCTTCATGCGTGCCGTCCGCATACTGAACCGAGCCATATCCGCTGAGCTTTCCGCCCTTCCACTCGCCGCTGTAGGTGATCGCCCCGTCTTTGTCGGTGAATACACCTGTGCCTTCCGGCTTTCCGTTGACAGTCCTGCCCGTGTAAGTACCTTCGTAGTCATCTCCCAGCCATCTCAGGGAATAGCTGATCGTATCCTCCTCCACGGTCCTGCCGCTCAGATCCGCTTTATTCCCGCGGCGCAGAGCAATCAGTAATATAAGCAGCACAAAAACAACTGCTATTCCGGCAGCTGCAAGATGCTTCTTCTGAATTTCCGGAATCACCGGCATGTTTCTTTTCTTCATGGGCAGTCCTTTTCCTTTTGCTTCGGATCAAAAGTGGAATGTCTCCGACAGCCCCTTCCACTTCTTATCTTTATCACTGAGGTTGAGAGGCGTGCCGTCCTCAAGGGTATATCCGGCACTGTCCGCACTTCCGCAGTAAGTGCCCCTGATCGAGGGCCAGTCGATTCCGATCTCCGGATCGTTCCAGGCCATTCCGCCCTCATCGCCCGGACGGTAGAAATCCGTCACCTTGTAACAGAACTCGGCTTCATCACTCAGGACCAGGAATCCGTGCGCAAAACCTTCCGAAATATAAAACTGCTCTTTGTTTTCCGCGGAAAGGACGATCCCGAACCACTTTCCGAAGGTTGCACTGTTTTTACGAAGATCGACCGCCACATCAAACACCTCCCCGCGGATCACGCGCACGAGTTTTCCCTGGGGATACTGCTTTTGAAAATGAAGCCCTCTCAGCACACCTTTGGCGGACATGCTCTGGTTGTCCTGGACAAAAACCATATTCAACCCTGCTTCCTGCATATCCTTCTGATTATAGGTCTCCATAAAATATCCCCTGCTGTCCCCGTGGACTGTGGGTTCTATCACAAAGAGGCCTTCAATATCCGTTTTTGTTACTTTAATCTGTCCCATCTTCAACCTCGCGTTTCCTGATGTCCGGCATCTGTCAAGGCCGCACACCTGTTATTGATCTGTATTTTCGGAACCGGCTTCCAAAAGCTTCTTGTCCAGCATGGCGATTGTCTGGCTCATTCTCCTCACCTCTGCGGTTACCTTGGAAATGGCGACCGTAAGCGTAAAAATAATGACCAGCGACAAAAGAAAGCCCAGAAAGAAGATCATATTCATGGTCGACTGTATTCCCAGAATCCTGGTGATCCCTTTGATCAGACTCGGAAAAAGGACCAGAATGACAAGGACCAGATCCGCGAACAGCCAGACCAGAACATATTTCAGTTCCAGGATACGTTTTCTGACCATATTCACGACGACCGCGAGTCCGATTCCGAGAAATACCAGCAGTATTATCTGTAAACGAAGAGACATTCTCTTACCTCATTCTTTCGATCAGAATTGCCAACGTAACCTTCACCATATAATATACGGATTTACGCATGGAAATAGAGGAAACTCCGCTTTCCCGTTCTCTCATCATCACAGGGACCTCAACGACCTTAAAATGCTTCCGCAGCAGTCTGCAGACCGTCTCCGGTTCCGGATAATCCCTGGGATAATCTTTCACGAAGAGCTCGATGGTCCGTTTGTTGCTCATCCGCATGCCGGATGTCGCATCGGTAATTTCCTTCCCGAACAGGAACTTTGAGAGAAAACGGAAAATGCCTATTCCGACTCTGCGGATGCTGGAAGTCTGAAAGCCTTCTTTCTTAATAAAACGTGAACCGATGACCATGTCCGCGTTTTTCTCACAGAGCGTCTTCTCCATCATCCCAAGATATCTGGCGTCATGCTGGCCGTCTCCGTCCATCTGGACTGCGATCTCATAGCCGTTTTTGAGCGCATACAGATAGCCGGTCTGCACGGCACCTCCGATCCCCAGATTGATCGGCAGATCGAGTACCGGAATATTGTTTTCCCTGCATATATCCAGCGTATTGTCTTTCGAGCTGTCATTGATCACGATTACATCAAAATCCGGCGCAAATTCATTAATGTTCTGCACCGTTTTTACAATACTTTCACTTTCATTAAAAGCAGGTATAATACATAGTTTTTTCATAAAATTTCCCTGTTACCCGAGATGATTTGATCCCTGCGCCGTCGAATATGCCCTGTTCAGCATGCGGGCAATTTTATCCGGCCAGAATTTGCGGTACATGATGTACTCTTCTTCTGTTCTGCCGTGGTCTTCTATAATCGCCGAGGTCTCGGATCCCTCGTGAATCCGATGTCCCATCAGCGCCCTGGGGGAGTACAGAAAATCCCCCTTGAGCTTTGAGATCATCTCCCATGCCTGCCAGTCCTCGCAGGCCCTGAAGCCATGCTGAAACACCGCATAGGGAAGATTGGCTTTGGCAAATGTGACGGATGGACAGCAGATCGGGGACCCGAAGGAAAGGATGCGCCGCCGGATCCACCGGGACTGCTCCGCCATGGGCAGGCGGATGGGCAGCAGCATGAGCCGCTTGATCCGCAGCAGGCGGTTGCTGTAGGTCTTTTCATTCTCCCGGATCTCATAATAATCGCTGAAGAAAATCAGGGGTCTGCGGGCGCCCTCCAGCTTTTTCAATGCTGTCTCCAGGTATTCCGCATCATAGATATCATCCTGATGGGCGATCGTGACATATTTGCTGTCCGTGTGCGTATAGGCAAAGTTCCAGTCCTGGGTGATCCCGCTCTCTCCCGGATTGACGATCAGGGGAAGATCATATTTCTCTGCGATGGAAGAAATATAATCGTTCGGCGTGGAAGTGGCAATTATAATATTGCTCCTGACCGTCTGGAAGAGCAGCGACCGAATACATTCCTCCAGATAGGGGCTCTCCTTGTAAGCGCAGACAGCAAAGGTATGCAGTTGTTTCATAAAATCAGTCCTCCTGCCGGGGCGCAAGTCCGGGCACAGAATATATTTATCACTGTGTTTTCAAAAATCTGGCCAGAGCATCCTTCCAGTCGGGAAGCGGAGTGAATCCATTTTCCCTGAGTTTGGATTTATCCAGACGGCTGTTGAAAGGCCGCGCCGCTTTGGACAGGCCATATTCCTGCGTTGTTACGGGAATTACCCTGGTATCATATCCTGCCTGACGGTAGATCTCACAGGTAAAGTCATACCATGAGATATATCCGCCTTCATTGGTAGCGTGGTAATACCCGTATTTGTCTGTCTCGATCATATCGACCAGGAGTCTTGCCAGATCAAAGGTGTAAGTGGGCGTTCCGATCTGATCATTGACGACGCGGACGGTATCGTGTGTCTTTCCCACATTGAGCATGGTTTTGATGAAATTCTTTCCGTTCACGCCGAACACCCAGGCGATCCGGACAATAAAATATTTGTCCAGTGTTCCGGAAACTGCCAGTTCCCCCTCCAGCTTGGTCTGACCGTAGACATTGAGAGGTTTATAGTCTTTGCAGTCCGGTTTCCAGGGCTCCGTGCCCTGGCCGTCAAATACATAGTCCGTGCTCAGATAGAGCATGACACAGTCGGTCTCTTTGCATGCGTCCGCAATATTCTGCGTTCCCTGCGCATTGATGGCGCGCACCTTGTCCGCCTTGTCCTCATCTTCCGCCAGATCGACAGCAGTCCACGCCGCACAGTGAACGACTGCGTCCGGACGGCAGTTCCGGATGGCTTCCAGAACATTCTCCCTGTCGGTAATATCCAGAGAGATATAGGGCATGCCTGTTACCGCGGTTCCGTCCATGACCCCTGCATAAGAGGGCGCAAGATCGCTTCCGATCCCTTCATGTCCTCTTTTTGCAAGTTCATTCATTACGTCATGTCCAAGCTGTCCGTTGACACCGGTCACCAGTACCTTCATATCTCTGTCCTCTTTTCTCGGCAGCGGCTGTCTTCCTGCTCCCCGGCACAGGAGTCAACGGCCGCCGTACATCTGCTCATAATAATTCTGGTATTCTCCGTCGATGATGGGCTGCCACCATGCCTGATTGTCGAGATACCAGCGGATCGTCTTCTTGATACCATCTTTGAACATGGTCTCCGGCAGCCATCCGAGCTCATTGTGGATCTTGGTCGGATCGATCGCGTAACGCATATCGTGGCCCTTGCGGTCTGTCACGTAAGTGATCAGGCTCTCGGGTTTTCCCAGTTCCTTGCAGATCAGTTTCACGATATCGATATTCTTCATCTCATTGTGGCCGCCTATATTATAGACTTCTCCGACTGTTCCCTTGCGCATAACCAGATCGATCGCCTTGCAATGATCCTCCACATACAGCCAGTCGCGCACATTGAGACCCTCGCCGTAAACGGGAAGAGGCTTATCATGCAGTGCATTGATGACCATCAGAGGGATCAGCTTCTCCGGGAAATGGTAGGGACCATAGTTGTTGGAACAGCGGCTGATGGAGACAGGGAGTCCATAGGTCCTGTGATATGCCAGCACCAGAAGATCTGCAGAAGCCTTTGAACTGCTGTAGGGGCTGCTGGTGTGGATCGGTGTCTCCTCGGTAAAGAAAAGATCCGGCCGGTCGAGCGGAAGATCTCCGTAGACCTCATCCGTGGAAACCTGATGGTAACGTGTGATGCCGTATTTGCGGCAGGCATCCATCAATGTAGAGGTTCCGATAATATTTGTCTGCAGGAAAATCTCCGGATTCTCGATAGAGCGGTCCACATGAGATTCCGCGGCAAAGTTGACGACGATATCGGGTTTTTCTTCTTCGAAAAGGCGGTAGATTCCTTCCCGGTCACAGATATCCATCTTGACAAAGCGGAAATTCGGCTTGTCCATCACCGGCGCGAGGGTGGAAAGATTTCCCGCATAGGTCAGCTTATCCACGCAGATGAAACGATCCTCCGGATGCTTTTCCAGTTCGTAAAAAATAAAATTACTTCCTATAAATCCGGCGCCGCCGGTCACGATAATATTCATATCTGACTCCTCATGAAATGATAATTGATTGATAACTCACTGTTTTCCGGCTGCTGCAGCATCATCAGCCGCAATGATCACTGTTTATTGTTGTTTTCGTATTTTCTTCAGCCCCCCGCCGAGAGCAGAGAGAAAGTACCTGTCACGCGCAATTCCCAGAAAAGCAGCATACACAAGCGGACTGATCAGGATACCCAGAAGGAGCATGAGCAGGGATCCGGTGATAAAACAGCCCAGAGCGTACCTGACCAGGAAGACCAGCGCCGAACCTGCTGCGGCAATCAGCAATTCTCTCAGGATCTCCTTGACATTCACATAGGCTCCGACGTCTGACAGGCGATAGATACAGATGGCAAATACGGTGACCTCAGCAAGCACAGTCGTCAGGGCCGCGCCGTTCTGCGCCATAACGGGAATCAGGAAAATGTTCAGGATCACATTGACAACAGCCGCTATGACCGTTGCAAAAAGACTGTACTTTTCAAGTCCGTTCGGGGTATTGATACAGTTGACGACCACTCCGCTCGCGACAGCAAAAATCAGGGCTACGCCCAGGATCTGAAGGGACGGTGCTGCCGCTTCGTAGCTGCTGCCGGAGATCAGGATAACAATATTGCGGGCAAAGGCGATCATTCCCGCCATACAGGGAAGTATGAGCAGAATGATGGTACAGGTAATATTGGTCAGAAGCTTTTTATACTTCTCTTTTTCCCCGGAAGAAGCCTGTCTGGATAGTTCCGGGATCGTGACCATATAAACAGCCGTCATCAGGCTCTTGACGCATTGATACACTTTTACGGAAACTGCGTAAAGGCCTGAATAATAGTCCCCCTTCATCCAGCCCAGCATTGTCGTATCTGCCGTGACATAGATAGTGATTGCCATGTGATTGGCAAAAAAGATCAGCATCGGTTTCAGATGCGTAAAGACTGCGGTAGTCAGGATCAGACGGAGCCGTGTATATCTTCTGCAGTAAATCCAGTTGGCCACACAGGTGATCCCGCTGGACAAGACTGTGATGACGGCATACTTGAGATAATCTTCCGGTTTTTTTATGAACAGGAACATTCCGACCATACACAGGATCTGTACGATCAGACTTCGTACCGTAATATAGAAGTAATCCTCAAAGACCGTATTGACCCATTCAATCCCGAATGTCGTGAGCACAATGGACAGGCTCAGGATCATGATCACCAGTCTGTAGTCCCGGAATTTGGGTACAAACAGGAGCAGCAAGGCCAGCGACAAGTAGGACACAAATGTAGCCAGCAGATTCAGAGAAAAGACCTCTGAGGCAAAGTTGTCAAACGCTCTTCCTTTTTTGCGCCGGCTTCCCTCGCGCACACCATATATGTTCACGCCCAGGGCGGCAATCAGGGCAAAATAATTGACTACCGAAGTACCATAATTGATCTTTCCGACATTATCCACCTGCAGGACACGGGAAATGTAGGGAAAGGTGATCAGAGGGAACAGTATGGTGCTGGCCACCTTGATCAGATTCAGGACCGCATTGACCCCTATTGATTTCTTGCGCACATTATTCCTCCCCGAAATCCAGTTCGTAAGGGGGATGGTTATGCCTCTTGTCCTCAGGCGGAAGTGTCATATAGTCACCGAAGCGTCTGTCCAGATAGGCCTCGACATTTGCAGGGACACAGATTTCCTGCCCGGAGAACTCCATCCTGCGCACCGGGAAAATATCCGACTTGTTCATGATACTGATAAAGGGTCGAGGATCGTGCATATAATTGACACGCCTGGTCTCTTTTCCGTCATAACAGGTAGTGACCCGTTTGGTATGTCTGTAGAGCCAGCGGGGAGAAATATGCAGCCCCCGCATCCCCAGGTGAACTCCCTTGCAGATGCCTGTCACTGCCTTTCCGAGAAAACCGTCGAAATACAGGACCGGCTCGTCCAGCCAGTAGAGGATCAAAAGTTTCCCCCAGAACCAGCTGCGCCATCCGTGGATTTTCATAAGAAGCTCGTTGTCGGGAATATTGTCAAAACAATAGACATCCAGAAAAATACCCAGGTCACCGTCCAGTGTCTTGAGGGCATCCTCTTTGAATTTTGTTCCTTTTTTGCACCAGCGCGTCGACATCAGGGGATAGTTTTCCATGGTCTCCGCGTTGATGACATTATACTTTTCTCTCCATTTTTTCTGCTTTGCAATGCGGAGAAATTTGACATAGTCCTTGCGGACGAGGCCGACATCGATGTCATCGTCCCAGGGGATCATACCCTTGTGACGGACCGCGCCGATGGCTGTGCCGCCGCCGCCGAAATAGGAGAGTCCGTTCTCCCTGCAAAGCTCGTCAAAATCCTTCAGAATCTCCAGTTCTGTTTTCTGGAGCTTCTTCAGAGTCTTTTCATCATATTCTCTATAAAGCATAGTTCTTCCCTTCTTGAAGGAATCTAAATTCTGCCCAGCAGGAACAGGGTTCTCATCATCAGTTCCTCTGCTGCCTTGTCTCTGTAGCGTCCCCTGTAGAGAGCCTTTTTAAACTGATGTCCTTTGTTCAGGTACAGTTCAAAAGTCTTCTTCTCCTTGTCATCCATGATATCGGAATAGGCATCATAGAATTCCTGAAACTTCTCATATACCCTTTCCCTTCCGGACTGCAGCAGAAAAGTCCTGACCTGCCACAGGGTATGTGTCAGTCTGTTTCCGCCGACGAGCTCCTGCGGGGAAGCATTGTCGCCGTGCCTTCTGTAATAGGCCGTCGGTTTTTTATCCCAGATCACCTTGCCCTTGCACCTGCAGTAGAGGTAATTGATCTGGTCATGGGCACAGAGAGTGAGCGGTTTTCTGTCACGGATCCCCGCCGCGCAGCACTCATTGAAGACCTCGGTAAATCCGAAGGTGTTCATATCCCCCGAGGTGATATATTTGACGAGTGTATGTTCTCTGTCGGCATTTTTGTACTGCCACTGAGGTCTGCATTGATCATCGCCCCAGTAAAAGTCCCCCAGATAAATAGCGGGAATATCATCATATTTGGAGAGGGCCTTGACAGCGCGGCTGATCTTTTCCGGCATCCAGATATCGTCCTGGTCGCAATAGGCATAATAATCCGCGTCCCTGCAGTTGGCCAGAAGCCATGCAAAGCTTCCCCTGAATCCCAGGTTCTCCCCCTCATAAAGCTTTACATTCGGATGAACAAGATACTCTTTGACAATCTCCCTTGTTCTGTCTGAGGATCCGTCGTCCCTGACATGGATTTCGATATTGGGGTAGGTCTGCGCAAGCAGGCTGTCCAACTGCTCGCAGATGTATTTTTCGCCGTTCCAGGCGGATAATAAAATATTGACTTTTTTCATTTCTCAGAGCCTTCCTTTTTGGCATACAGGCTATTATACACTATTCCCTCCTGCTCTACAATTGACGTAATTACCGACCAGGCCTCACATATATGGCAGGATTTGGACAAAACAACAGCCTCATAACACATGTGTCTGTCTTTTCCCCATCATTATTATGCGCCGCCGATATAGTACATCATGATCTCACAGAAGGTGATGACAAGAAGTATGTCCGCAGTGTAGAGAAGCGTTCCGTCGGGGAATCCGTCCCTTCGTACAGCATTATTGTCTGCCGCCAGAAAGATCAGGGGGGCGACCGGAAGAAAATACCGGCCCTGCAGTCCTTCAATATATCCCATTCCTTTTGACGTAAAGGCGACCAGCATGGACAAAAAGATCAGAGCTGTACTGCAGACAGCCAGGAAAAAGATCCAGACCTTTCCTCCGGTCCGCAGGCGGCCCCTTCCTCCTTCCGCAGTCAGGGTGTTTCCGTCATCTGTCCCTGCGGACAGTTTCCGGCTCTGAACCCCCAGTATGGCGAGCACAATAAAAGCATAGACCAGATACCATTTCTGAGACAGATTCTTGCCTACAAGTTCACCGACGAGGCCGTCGCCGCGCACAGAAATCGTATTGACAAATATACGGACCAGTTTCAGGGGAGAATGAACGAAATCAGCGAGTGAATACACCTTTCTGCTCCCGAGAGCAGCCGTTGCCGCGGAAGAATCTCTTCCCAGCAGTCCCAGAACTCTTCTGACATATTTGAAGGCAAAGAGGAGGACAGCGCTTCCCGGAATGGCTGCTATGATCCAGGTCCAGATTTTCCGTTTCTTTTTGCCGGCAGCTCTGCCTTTCCCGGCAAAGGGAATCATAAAGACTATACAGAGGACCGGCAGGAAAACACCTCCCTTGCATGACGCGACGTAAAATCCCGACAGAAGGAGTACCATCAGGTCTATGATACTGTAATTGTCTTCACAGACTGCCGCCAGAGCATAGGCGATAAACAGAAAAGTCCCTGCAATGATCATCCCGTCATAGGAACAGGACGCCATCATCTGCAATGTTTTGGGGAACAGAGCGACGGCCGCCATACATGCAGCTCCGTAAGGCATCCTTCGCAGAGCAGCCCGGATGATCAGAACGCCTGCAATCAGGTTGAACCAGCGGGCGAACATGATCATGGTGATCATATTCCGGCCTGAAAGCCTGGCAATTGTAAAGCCCAGTGCCGCAGGAACATAACAGAGCATCGGTACATTGGTAATTGCGTTGCGGCTATAGGCAGCTGTCAGTTCCTTCCCGGAGGATCCATTCACAGCATCTGTTTCCGCAGGCCGGAACAATTCCGTCGCGGCTGCGCGGTATCTCTGAACAGTGACCGGCATCGTATTCGCAATAGAAGTGTCCACATCGCACGCGCGTCTGTAAGCCCGCAGGGGTCCAGGTTCATCATTGATCCCCAGAAGCCGGTTGGAGACAATATAGACTGTGTCTATATGTGTGCGTTCGTCGGAGATCGTATATGCCGGCGTCATGAAACTGAAGATCATTCCCATGCACAAGGCACTGCACAAATACATACAGGCCGCGCGGTCTTTATACAGTTTCGACGCAAAAAACAGTCCGCAGGTCATCACAAGGAGAACTGCGCCGACCGCCAGGAACATTCCCTTTAAAAACGCGTTGTTCCGATAGAGACCGATCAGGCAGATCTCCAGCGGGGAATCCGCTTCCGTCCCGTCCACAGAAACTGCCCCCTGTTCTTTTGTATTTCCGGCTCCCTTATACTGTGAAAATCCGTTTGTCTGTCCGCTGGCGGTAAATACAAGAGCTGTTTCCTCATCCGCCTCCTGCTCCTGCATTTTCATTTCCAGAACCAGACGCCTGTCCGCCGCCTCTTCCACGGTCCGCTTCAGAGGAAGGTGGACAAAATCAGCTGCTGCCGCCGCAAGATCTTCATCTTCTGTGTCCCCCGTCAGAACCGATTTCACTTTTTTCAGTTCAGACAGCGGCGCACTTCCTTCGCTGAGGACTTCCGTACTGCCCTCCTCGCAGAGTGCCCACACAAGCACCGGGTCTGTCTGTCCGCCGGAATCCTCTTTCTCAAGCCGGACGCCGATGCCGGAAAGTTTATCCTTCCCGGGAATAATGATCTGCCGGACACTGTCACCCGGGTGCAGCGTTATTGACTCCTCCGCACCCTTTGCAGGCACAAGAAACTCGCCCGACGAAGTCACTGCGGTCTTACGCACAACATGGATATATGTATAGGAAATCATCAAAAAGGCAATTCCCAGGACAAGGACAAGCTTGCAGATGTCCCTTTTCTGCAGAACTGCTCCTCTTCCCCGGGGCTGGTTTTTTTCTTCACCGGACAGAGTAAGAGGAAATACTCTTTTGTTAAACAGCCCCAGACAGGCCAGGCCTACAGCCGCCTCCAGAAAAAAGAATACCAGATACATGAAGGGATTCCAGTTCGTTTTCTGATAATACAATTCCGCCAGGACCGGTTCTTCTTCTGTGCCGGCTTCCGCACCGGCAGTATCCTCATGGAAAGTAATCCCGTTTCTTGTCAGGCCTTCCGTGGAAAAACGGACCAGAAGATTCCGCTTCTGTGTGCCCGCGACGGGCTCGGTGAGGGGAATGTACATCTGCGTTCCGTCTCCCGGGTAAGGTGTGTGATCGCGCAGCAGCAGGCTCCCGCTTCCGAGTACCTCCCTGCTGTCACTGTCCACCACCTCCATGCGGATCATCTCCTGTGTAAAGCGCAGACCATGGGTATTCTCATAGCCCAGGATTGACACTCCGTACAGTTTTGTCTTTTCATCAATACCCTTCCCGGAATCAAAAGCACCTGCAGTGACAGCTTCAAGAGGCCTGTCGTCCAGAAGCTCGACTGAGGAACCGCTTTTCCCGGACTTCTCTGAGTCCGCTCCTGCTTCCGCATAGACATTCCGGGGAGTCCAGGAAATCTCCGTACAGTGAAAAAGCCCCCAAATGAGCATGACGGTGATCACTGCAAAATAAAGGAGAAACAGTTTTCCGGCATATTGATTTGCTCGTGCAGAATTCATTTTTTTATCGTCTCTTTCCTGTCGTATCATTTCCCCTTATCCGCATAGCTTTCCGGCACCAGGATCCGCAGCTGCCGTGGTTTAAGACTGAGGCGGACTTCCTTATACGCGCCCGCATACTCACCATCTCTCGTCCAGGAAATCATCTCATCACATTGCATTACTATATCCGCACTCTTGAAGGATACGATCATGTCTGTTTTTGAGTCCGGATTTCCGATCCCAAACAGTATTTCACTCATCTCGAAGGGATTTTTCGGCATCTTGATCAGAGTCGCTTCAAAGAGTCCGTCCTGCAGGTCGACATTTTTTCCTGTAATATTCTGGAACCCGCCGATCGACTGCGAGTTTGTGACCATTCCGAAGGCAAACTCATCATCTATGTTGAGCTGCTCATGATTCTCATCTTTTGCCTGTACATGCATATGATAGGCACGCATGCGTCCCAGCTCTGTCATCCCCTGAAGAATGTAGGCAAAATGTCCCAGCTGGTTTTTCAGTTCCTGCGGTGTCTGATAGGAAGTGCCGGTAAACACACCGAATGCAGCCACATACGTGAAATAATCCTTTTCATTAAAACATCCCAGATCACACCAGAAAGTGCGTCCCTGCGCGATCACATCCGCTGCTTTGAGCATATCTGTCGGAATATGAAGGCTCGAGGCAAAATCATTTGTAGTTCCTGCCGGAATATAGCCAATCGGCACAAAGGGCTTGTCCCGGTTTTCCATCATTCCGCTTACGACTTCATCAAGGGTGCCGTCTCCGCCGGCACAGACGATATACAGATAATCATCTTTTCTCTCACGGACAACTCTTCTGGCGTCTCCCCGTCCCGTAGTGGGATAGCATGTCACTTTGTACTCGGCTTTGCTGAGAATTTCTATTATATCGAGCAGACTGTTTCGAATTTGCGAACGTCCCGCTACCGGATTGAAAACAAACAGAATCTTCTTCCAAATCATGTGGTCACCCCTCATCCATTGATCCCTGTCTTTATGATGTAAAAACCTACTGCAGCACAAAGATGTCCTGAACAGGTAAAATAAAAGAGCACATACTGCTCAAACAAATTGATTATAGCACAGAACAATAATGAAATGAAATACGTTTGGCAAACTGCCGAAGACCGACTGAGCAAGTGTTACAGTACAGACCCACCTGAAACTCGACGTGTTTTTGTACGCCGAAGCGTACAAAAACCGGAGTTTTACGGCGTTCGACGCACGCGAAGCGTATTGGAATCGTCGAACGCGACGTTACATGTACACGCCCTCGACAGG
>ODAI012938316.1_pt1 | contig 13605 bp, 6 predicted proteins | sample 1539321 | NCBI WGS metagenome assembly ODAI01 (sample SAMN02144231, study PRJEB22623) | gut metagenome | biome: sheep rumen | host: Ovis aries | place: New Zealand
GAGTCGTGGGCGGTTTTAGGAAGCAGGGTTTTAATCTTCATTCCGGAAGCGCCTTCTTCAGAAAAATCCTCATCAAAAATAGAAATTAAATCTGAGGTTTTTAATAAGTCCTGGTAAGCGTTAGAAGTTGGGGCAGAAAGAGTTGCATCCCACTGACCGCGAATTACAACTACATCATAGAATTCGCGGACCTCTTTTTTTACAAACTCAAGAATAAAGCACTTAAGGTAGTTAAGAGGTTCTGTATATTCAAGAAGTTCAAGGTCTTTCTTTTCGAGTACAGCATTAAAGCCCGGTACAAAGTAGTTTAAGCTTTGGGGAGCTTCGCTTCCAAAAATCTGCATACAAAGGTTGTTTGTTTTGCTTTCTTTCTGCTGGGTTTCAATTTTGTCGAGAGTTGTATATACATCATTCTGGATTTTGTCGATGTAAGGTTCAAGAATTGGTTCTGTCTGGAAATTAGTTTTAACGCTCTGAGTTGGATCCTGGGCAATAAGCTGAATCATCATATCAAAGGCATGAGAAGTCTGAATGCTTCTGATTTTTGCAATAATTTTTTTCCAGGTTCCAAGGGCAAGCAGTTCTTTTCCCTGAGTCTGCTTAAAGAACTCAAACAAATCTGTCCATACAACAGATTCATCTGTAATTGCATATGAAATGGAAACAAAATCCTTTAAGTCATCAAGAATGTATTCTGCATTAATTTTTTCAAGTCTTGGAGTGTTTGTAAAATTGTACTCCTGGAAGGAAGCATCATATTTTTTAATGATTACGTAATAATCAAAGCAGCAGAAATCCTTAAAAAGAGAAAGGGCTTTAAAAAGATTTTCTGTTCTGGCCAGTCTTTCTGAGTCAAAAGAATTGTTAAATACCTGAAGCTCTTCTTCCAGCTGGGTATGAACTTTTTCTACAGGCAGCCTATGAGTCATTTCAATAATTTTTTGTTCATCAAAGTGTTCAAGTAAATTAAGCTGCTGTTCTGTAAGATTGTAATTTATAATTTGAGCTTTAAAGATATTTGGATTCTGGATATTTTTAAAATAAACCTGAGCCTGAGAAACTACTTTATAAATATCATACATCAGCTTACCAAAACTTCCAGTTGCTTCTGAGCTTCCAGGTTTAAAATAGCTGTGATATTTACATTTAGAGAAAGTCTTTGAAATTGATTTAAGCTTGCGTTTTTTTTCTGCGTCCGGACCACCGCCGCCAAAAAGTGACGAGAAAAGATTTTGAAAAAAGCCTAACTTCTCTTCGGTTTTAACTTCTTTTGATTCTGATTTTTTATTACTCATATTATAGATAATATTCAAAAATTGACGATAGTGCAAGGTTTTGCGGGTAGGAAAGTCCCCGGGAAAAATGAATTGTGGCATATTTGAATAGAATCTGTTAAAGTTATAGAATAGAAAAGTTGATTATTATTTAATCTAACGAAATAAAATGTATATGGGAGTCTTGTATGAAAAAACTAACTCTTGCAGTGCTTTTATCCTTTGTATCAGCGGCTGCACTTTTTGCTTACAATCCACCAGTTTTTGGCGATAGCGTTTATGAATTATCAAGTCCAAAAACATTGACAGGTGGAGCTTCTGTTGCTGGAGGCGCAATTTTTGCCGGAGGACCTGATTCTATCATTTCTAATCCTGCAATTTCTGCCCGGGAACAGCGGGTAATATTAAACGCAGGTTATACCGCTTTGATTTCTACAAATGATGCAGATTCTAAAAAATTCGGTTCGGCTTTCCAGACTTCAATTCTGGTGCCTTTTAAAATTTGTATTTTGACCGGTTATGTAAATGGAACTTTTGCTCCTTTTAATGATATGAATCTTAGAAACAGTATGACATTTAAAACTGCAGTTTCTAAACCAATCACAGAAAAACTGGATTTAGGCCTTGGCTTAAACGGTGGTTTTGCCTGGGGTGGTCAGGGAACCTGGGGCCTGTCTGCAAATATTGGCGGACTTTATACCTGGGGCGACCTTGCTTTTATGAAGAACTTTAGAATTGGTCTTTCTTTATTAAATCTTGGTCAGAATTATAACTACACTGCTGCAAAGGGTATTTATGATGGTCAGGCACAGTATCCTTCATTACTGACTTTAAAAACCGGCGTTGCAGCAAGTTTTTTTAAGAACGATATTATTGATTTTGCTTATGCTTTTGATATAACTGCACCTTTCTTCCAGAATGCAATTTTTGACCTTAGCCTGCAGTTTGCAATTAAAGATATGTTCTTTATTAATGTTTCTGAAAAATACAATCTCCGCGAGTCAATTGCCGGCAATAATTATTTTATTCCTGCTGTGGGAATTAACTTTAAATTCTCATTCGGCTTTAAGAATAATGACTATATGTCTAAAAACGGCTGGGAAGAGAGTGAATTAAATACTTATGCCGCTTACAGAAACATCAACAATACCGTAACAGCTGCTTCTATTGGTGCAGATTTAATTCTTGGTATGAAAGATACAACTCCTCCAGTAATTGAATTGTGGCTGGATGATGAAGAATAGGAGACTGAATAATGAAAAAGATAACTGCTTTATTTTTATTATTTGCCTTAATTTCACCACTTGTAACTGCTAAAGCAAAATATATTTCTCCAAACAATGATGGTGTTCAGGATGAACTTGAAATCCCTTTAAATATTTCTGATAAACGTTATGTTCAGGCCTGGAGTCTTGTTATTTTAGACTCGAACAGAAATGTAATCCGTACTATTGGAAATAAAGTTGCCCTTCCTTCAAAACTTGGCTTTAAGTCATTTTTTAAGCAGCTGGTAACACCAAAGAAGGGAATTGAGATTCCTAAGGCAATTTCCTGGAATGGTGCCATGAATAATGGTGAAACTGCTCCGGATGGAACTTATTATTATTATGTAACTGCTACCGACGATAACGGCAACGTAGGAAAAACAAAGGAATACGAAGTTGTTATTGATACTCTTGCTCCGGATATTTCTCTGGTACAGCCTGTAGATAAAACTTTTGGAGAGGGATCAAAATCTTCTTTAAAAATCAAACAGTCAGGTTCTGTAGAAGATGAATGGACAGGTGTATTCAAATCTGTAGATGGTACAGTTGTAAGAACTTATAAATGGACTTCAAGCGAGCCTGCAGAAATCAACTGGTTTGGAACAGACGACCTTGAAACTCAGATTAAAGATGGAATTTATTCTTACGAAATTTCAGCTACTGACCGTGCAGGAAATAAATCTCCTGAGGCAGTAATTACAAATATCATCTATTCTGCAGATAAGCCTGCAACAAACATTATTGTTTCTGGTTCAAGATATTTCTCTCCTGCAACAGACAGTGATAATCAGAATGTTGTTCTTGATGTTACTATTCCGGTTCCGGATCCTAGAACTGGTAACAAGCTTGTTGAATGGAGCGTTGTAATTGAAAAAGACGGACTTGCAGTAAGAAGCTTTAATCAGGAAAAGGATGGTATTACACCTCCTGCAAAAGTTGTATTTGACGGAAAGGATGATAATGGAAATCTTCTTAAAGATGGAGAATACAAGGCAAGCGTAAATGCTAAATATCTTAATGGTTATGTACCTGCAAAAATTTCTTCTCCAATGCTTGTTTTAGATACCCAGCGTCCTAATGCCATGATTACACCTTCCGACAAGGTTTTTGGTGCCGGTTCAAAAGATTCTGTAACTTTCAAAATTGTTAAGGCCCCTGATTCAGGTTCTCCTGTAACAAACTGGACTGGTTATATTAAAGATTCAAATGACAATGTTGTAAGAAGCTATAATCTGGGAGAATACTTACCTGAGACAGTAGTCTGGAACGGTATTGATTCTAAAGGAAAGATTGCAGATAAAGGTGATTATGTATTTGTTCTTGATGCAACTGATGCTGCCGGAAACCGCGGAATCAAAACATCTGAATCTTCTGTAACTTTTGATACAACAGAAGCCCAGCTTTTACTTGCCTGTTCAGATACAGCCTTCTCTCCAAATGGTGATAAGGTAAAAGATACAATTACCTTTACCCCTGTTACTTCAACAAGTGATATTGCTGCTTACGACTTTGTTGTAACAAACTCTAAAAACACAGAAGTTTATTCTGTAAAAGAAGCTCAGAAACTTCCTGCAAATATTGTATGGGACGGAAAGGGAAATGATAAACTCCTTTGTTCAGATGGAATTTATACTGCCTCTCTGAAAATTACAGCTGCAAACGGTTCTGTTTCTGAAGCTGCAAAACATACCTTTAAGCTTGATACTCTTGCTCCTTCTTTAGTTGCAGAAATCCCTTGGTCTGCCTTCTCTCCAGACGGAGACGGAAACCAGGACAATATCCCTGTTACAATTAAAGAATGTTCAGATGATGTATGGACAGCAGAAGTTGTATCTGTAAAAGGAAACTCTGTATGGAAGTACAGCTGGAACGGTGTAAAGAATAACTTTATCTGGAATGGTACAGATGCTTCCGGAAATGCTGCAGCAGATGGAACTTACAACATCCTGATTACTTCTGCAGATGCTGCCGGAAATACTTTCAAGACAGAATTACAGAATATCATTCTTGATAGCCGCGAAACAAAAGCATACTTAACTGCTGAATATGAAGGAATTTCTCCAAACAATGATAAAAATCTTGATGTTCAGAAATTCGAAATCAAAGTCAGCGTAGCAGAAAATATCAGAAGCTGGAGCTTTAATGTTCGTAAAGAAAACGGAGATTCTGTATTCAGCCTTTCTGAAAAAGACAATAAAAATCTTCCTGCATCAATTACCTGGAATGGTGCAGATAAAGACGGAAATGTTTGCGAAGGAACCTTTACCGGAACTCTTGATGTAGAATATCTTAAGGGTAATAAAGTAAGTTCTGTTTCTGCTCCATTTGTTTGTACAGCAAGTGCTCCAAAATTAAATGTTCAGACTGCACCTCAGTACTTCTCTCCAGATAATGATGGTGTAGATGATGATTTATACATCAGACTTACCGGCGAAACAAAGGCTAAGATTAAGAACTGGTCATTTGTAATCAGCGATCCTAAAGGTAAGGCTTTCTGGAAAACAAGCGGAAAGAATTCTATTACAGAAAGAATCATCTGGGATGGTTTAAGTAATATTCAGAAGGATGCTTCAGGTAATGCTGAACGCGTTCAGTCTGCTATGGATTATCCTTACGAATTTACTGTTACAGATAATCTTGGAATGACAAGTGTAAAAACCGGTATCATTCCTGTAGATGTTCTTGTAATTCGTGAAGGTAATGTATTAAAGATGGCTGTACCTTCTATCATCTTTGAATCTGATTCTGCTAACTTCCAGAATGCAAATAATAAGCTTTCTCAGGAACAGATTACAAAGAACCTTACAACTTTGAACCGTATTGCAGATATTCTTAAGAAGTTTAAGGATTACAAGGTTCAGATTGTAGGACACGCTAATAAGGTTACAGATAATCCTGAAGAAGAAACTGTTGATAACTTAAAGCAGTGGGGTAGAGCTTTGACTCCTCTTTCAAAAGAAAGAGCTGAAGCTATTAAGGCTTACCTGGTTAAACGTGGAGTTTCTGCTTCAAGTGTAACTACAGATGGTCTTGGTGGAACCCGTCCGGTTGTAAATCCAAAAGATAAGGATAATAACTGGAAGAACCGTCGTGTAGAATTTATTTTACAGAAATAAATGAGGGGTGCCGCGCAGAGCGCGGCACCTTTTTTGTTTTAAATGGAATTTGTTAAAAATTAAATAAATTTAAAAAGTTCATCATAATCTTTAATGATATCAGGATGCTTTCCGGCGTAATCCATAAGGACCTGCTCAAGTTCTTCCTTTACAAAAGTCTGCAGCTGACTGAAGGGAATTTTATTAACTGCAGGGCAGGTTGGAGTAAGGGCTATGGAATATTCTTCGGAATTATTTTTATGTCTTACAATTCGTAAGGGCCAGATTTTACAGTCAAAAGGTTTTAATTCTTCCGGCAGGGAACAGCCTTTGCTGCTGTCTAAAAAAGGACATAAAGCTTCTTCTTCCGGATCCTGACTCTTATAATTATCAGAAATATCAAAGGTAAAGGAATTTCTGCCCGTAAATTTAACTTTAAAATCCGGGTAAAGTTTTTTTACCTGCTCAAGATCTTCCAGAGGAAAAAGAGGGCTTTCCCAAAGACTTTTACGTCTGAAGGAACAGCAGAATTTACAGGAAGCGCATTCTTCCTTAGAAAGTATTTTTGAAAGCATAGAGAATCCTTTTATTCAATTTTACCATAAAACTTATCTAAAATTATATCCGGTTTGTAAGAAAGCTTTGCTTTTCTTAAGCCGGCAACGCCCATATCTTCTTCCCTGTTTATATAAAGAAAGGAAGAACATTCTTTAGCAAAAAGATTATTTATGACGGCAAAGATTCCGTCTGCCTCATACTGCTCAATTGCCTTTTCAAAATGAATATCAATAACTGAAGGGGAGATGGCAGATGCCAGTGTCATGGCAACCGGCTCTTCCTTAATGTAAAGACAGGCGCCCGAAAGTCCAAGAAGTTCTGCATTGTCAAAGGCTTTATAAATGGATTCCCTTTCCAGAATAAGGGCTTTGTTTTCTGGACCATTCTTTTCTGTAAACCATTTTTCTTCAACCTGCAGAATGTCATTTTTAAGCTGTTCGCTGATATTGTCAGCATTAAAGGTCTTAAAACTCCAGTCATGAGGGTGAAGACGGTTAAATCTTGAAATGTGATTCCTTTTTTTCTGGAAGGAAGAACCTTTAAGTTCTGAAAGATTCTCCCTTAGATATATGTAGTCACTGTCATCCCGGTTTCTCTTCCAGTTGATTTTATATTTAGGAAAATGCTGCATAAGGCAGGCGTCTATTAAAGCCTTTTGTTCCTGACTGCATAAACAAAAGTCAGCTTTAATGCCTTCTTTTCTTTCTTTTGAAAAAATAAAGCAGACGGCAGTTTTTAAATAATCTTCTTCTGCATTTTTCAGGGGGATTGGGAAAGCCCATCCTCTTCTGTTTTTATTACCCTGGTAATAGCGGAAGAGTATGTTCTGATGAATGTAAAACTGCGTATTATATTTTGGCTGCAGCAGGAACATGTTTGCAAGCGAAGAATCACTGCCTGAAAGGGTTGAGGTGTCTAGGTTTTCTTTAAGAAATGTGAAGGTCTGGTAAAGGCTTTCGCTTTGCATAGAATAAAGTTAATATATAGACGGGCTAAAATCAAGAATGAAAATATAAAAGAGTGTTATAAAAATCTATAGGCGCTTCAAAACGTCGCAGCCGCAAGGCTGCTAACCGCATTTTTTTTACAAAGAATGCGTCGCTCAAATTTTTCCCGACGTAAATCTCCATTAAGCAAAAAAAAAGACTTCCCAATATAGGAAGTCCTTTGAAGCGGCTGCTGCAGGTTTTGCCGGTTCCGTCGCAAACGTCCGTGTTTGCTCCTGCACCGGCGGCTTCATTCGCTAAAATTGCATCCCTGCAATTTTACAAAAAAAATACTGCGCCACTGCTCGTATTTTTTTTGCCGCTCATTACGCTTCAAGACCTGCAGTTCCTTACTATATGCAAGTTGTTGTTAAATAAAAAAAAAGACCTTTCTGATTTAGAAAGGTCTTTAAGGCGGCTGCTGCAGGTTTTGAACCTGCGACACATGGATTAACAGTCCATTGCTCTACCAGCTGAGCTAAGCAACCGAACGTTGTGTTTCAAACGTGAGTTTATATTATAAAAATATTAAAAAGATGTCAACATGCGGATGCAGATTTTTGCAAAGAATTTTGATTTTTTTTAATTCTTTGAATCTACCGAGTAAAGTCTTAAATCTGCCCTGGCAGGAAAATAAGACATTATTGCAGCATAATCATCTACATTTGCATTTCTGATATCTTCATATTCCCTTAAATAAAAATCAGCCTGGTCGTCAAAAAGTTCAATTCCCCGATAAAGATATTTTGCTGTCTGAGAAGGAAGGGAAGCATCATACAAATGGTTCAAAATCCACAGGTTTTTAATATCTGCAATAAGGCTGCCTTTCATGCTGGTCTTAAGAGTATCAATCACCTTTCTGTAGGCTGCATCAACTAAGGCTGTGTGTTCAACATTCTGTACAATTATAAAAGCATAGTTAATATTGTTTTTAGGAAGCTGAACTAAAACCGTCTGCTCTTCTTTTGAACTTTTATTAACTTCTTTCTGCAATTCTGAAGCAATATAATTTACCATGGCATTAAAGAGGTTATATTCCCTTGTTCCTGCAGCCGGTGCCTTTACTGCATAAAGAACCGGATCCAAAAATTCTGTAGTTGGAATAAGTACTGCAGGCTGGGGCCCTGCTTTTTCTGCAGGTATATCTGTAAGGAAGGTGTGGGTAATTTTTACTGCAGCTCTTTTATCTCTTGGGAAAAGCTGATTAGTTTCAGGCTTATTGATGGTCTGGCCGGTAAGGGTTAAAAGTTCAAAGTTCTTTTTGATGGTTTCCAGATAATTTGACGGAATGTTTCCGCTTAAGATGATTGAATAGCGGCTGGCATCTAAAAGAGCAGGGTATGCGTTTACAATTTTTGTATAATCAGTGTTTTGCAGAATATCTTTTTTTGAATCATAAATTGCTGAATAAGGAGATTTTCCATAGATTGTAGTCATTGCTGCTTCCAGCATCTGATTTACGGCACTTCCGTTTTCCAGTCTTTTTTTATGCTGGCGGGAGGCAACAGCTCTGTCTGCGGCAGCCGGCATAAGGTTTGCATAAATTATTGTATTTGATACTCCCTGACAAACGCTTTCAAAATCTTCCTTTTCAAATTCAATCAGAATATAACTTGATGAAATTTCACTCTGGGTAGAAATCTGAGGTCTTGAAAGAATAATCCCCTTTGTAAATCGCTGGGTCAATTCCCTTTGAATCATAGTTCCAAGAATATTAATCATCACTTCTTCAAAACCATGGTCGGCTGCAGAGTTAATTTTTCCACCCTTAATACAAAGCATTAAGGCTGCCCCAGAAGAAATGCTGTTGGTTTTTACAGCAAGCGGAATACCGTTATCAAGTTTTGTAAGAGTAAGATTCTGAATATTTTTTTCGTAGAATTCGTTATCAAGAAAATCTGAATGTTTTACATTGTAAAGAATCTCTTCTTCAGGCTTAAACTGGTCCTGAATCTCTTTATACATCTGATTTGTGTACCAGGAAGCATTTTTATAATTGATTTCTTCAAAGCCTTGAGCAGTAAAATCTTTTTTATATTTTTTAAATTCTGAATCGCTGATTACAAGAAAAACAAAAGGCTGGTCATTTTTGATGGCTTCCATAACAAAGGGCAGTTCAATTTTTGAATAATTATTTGACTGCTGCATTAAAAGCTCTGTTGTAAGGGAAGATGGATATATCAAGTCTTCTTTTTCGTAATAGTCTTTATAGGCTTCAAGGGCCCAGAAAGAAGCAAGGCTGTCCATCATCCTTGAAGAAGAGGAAGTCATCTGTTTTAAGTTTGAATTAATTATCTGCTTTCCAAGGTAAAAATCTTCTTCTTTTATAAGTTGAGGAATATTTTCTACCGACTCTATAAAGGCCTTTGCCTGACTTAATGAAGTTATGCCTGCTTTTTTATCTTCCGGTTTTTGCATTAAAGCCTGAATTACCAGTCTTGAAGAGTTTTTTGAATGGGCAGAAGAAATGTCAATATAGTCTTCGCCCGGAATGTTCAGTTCTGCTTTGGAAAGAAGGTCTGCCTTAAGGGGCGAATACAGATTATTCAGGGAGGCAGCAAGAACTTCGCTTTCGTCCATGTTAAGATTTGTGTATTCAATGATTATCTGGCTTATGTCTGGCGAAAAATCTGCACTGTGAATTACGTACTTTTTCTGATTGTTGTAGGGCAGGTCCGAAAGGGGGATTGGAGTTGAGTAAGAAGAGTAGTAACGGCCAAAGGATGAACGAAGAATCCTCATGACTTCTTCCGAACTGATGTTTCCGCTTATAAAGATTGCTGAGTTTTGCGGGGTGTACCAGCGGTCGGCAATCTGTTTTAAGGCTGTGCGGATATTTTTTTCTGTATTTCTTTTGAACAGGGAAGGGTAAATTCCTGTGTCGTGCTTCCAGGGAGAAGTTGAATAAATGCGGGATTCAATTGCAGAGTTCAAAAAGCCTCCAATTGACTGGGCATTTTCTTCAGATTCCTTTTTAAAGCGTCTGCATTCTTCAATTAAAAGTTCATCAGAAATTTGAGGCATAAAAATATTTTGACTTAAGGATTGCAGGCAGCTTTCAATTTGCGAAGGGGTGACTGTAAGCTGGTAGCGGGAAGATTCGGCATTGCAGGAAACTGACTCAAAATTAAGTGAGGAAGAGTTTTGAATTAAGTCTGAATAAAGGTAAAAAAAGCCTGCAGTATCTTTTGTCTGCGAAGAAAAGCCTGCTTTAACAGAAAATTCTATTCTAACAAGGGCTTCTGAAGGGTCTTCTAAAAGAAAAACCGAAAGTCCGTTTTCTAAGGTGTACTGGTTAACTAAAGAGGCTGGTTCTGCATGCAGAGGAATGAATAAAAAAAGGCAGGCAGCAAGGCAAATGTTTATCTTTTTCATAAATCCATTATAAGATATACATTTTTGCTTTTCTAGGCTAAAATCAAAATATCATGGTAAAAGTCGAATACAGAAAACTCAATGATTATTCACTTGATTTGAACAGTGAACTTTTAAAGAATAAAAGAAATCTGACACAAGCAGAAATAGAAATTTTAAAGAAAAATAATAATACAAATAAAGATTCTGAATGGAAGAACATCTTTGTTGACAGTCAGGAAGGGGCCTTTAATCCCGAACTGATACAGTTTTCTTCTTTTGAAGGACTGATTCTTCTTGGTAAAATGCAGGATGTAACCCTTTCTTACAACGATTTGCATTTAACCTGTGGAATCTATAATTCTTATGTAAAAAATTCCTTTCTTGGAGATTATGTCTGCATTAATAATGTAAAATATCTTGATAACTATAAAATTGGTAACAGGGTAATTCTTTTTAATGTTTTTGAAATCTGCTGTACAAAGCATTCAAAATTTGGAAATGGTATTTTAAAGGAAGGAGAAGAAGAAAAGCACAGAATCTGGCTGGGAGTTGGTAACGAAAATGACGGCCGCAGAATCCTTCCTTTTAATCAGATGATTCCGGCAGATGCCTATATCTGGTCGCATTACAGGGATGATCCGGAACTTTTAGCCCGTTTTGTAGAACTTACAGAATACGGACAGTCTAAGGCCCTGGATACAGTCGGTTTTATTGAGGATGATTGTGTCATAAAAAATTCCCAGATTGTAAAGGATGCAAAGATTGGAAAAGCTACCTATATTAAGGGTGCAAATAAATTAAAGAACATCACAATTAATTCTTCTGAAGAAGAGCCAACCCAGATTGGTGAAGGCGTTGAACTTGTAAATGGCATTGTCGGTTATGGCTGCCATATTTTCTACCAGGCAATTGCAGTCCGCTTTGTTATTGGAAGAAACTGCCAGTTAAAGTATGGGGCAAGACTTATAAACTCAGTCTTAGGAGACAATTCAAATATTTCCTGCTGCGAGGTTTTAAATAATCTTATCTATCCTTTCCATGAGCAGCATCATAATTCTTCCTTCCTTATTGCAACAACAATTATGGGGCAGTCGAACATTGCTTCCGGCTCAACTGTTGGAAGTAATCATAACAGCCGCAGTGCAGACGGTGAACTTATTGCAAAAAGAGGCTTCTGGCCCGGACTTTGTTCAGACTTTAAGCATAATTCCCGTTTTGCATCCTTCTCTTTAATTTCTAAGGGAAGCTATCAGTATGAGCTTGATATTCCTTATCCTTTTTCTTTAATAACTCCGGGTACAAACGGTGATATGGCAATTCATATTATTCCTGCCTGGTGGTTTATGTATGATATGTTTGCCATTTCCCGAAACAAAAATAAATTCCTTAAAAGAGACAGGCGTAAGGTTCACCTGCAGGAAATAGAAACAGATCCTTTTGCTCCCGACACAATGGAAGAAGTTCTTCATGCAATAAACCGCCTTATAAATCTTACTGCAGATTACCTTGAAAAGAGCGAAAATCCGGTAATGAAAGGGCTTAAAAGTCCGGAAGAAAAATTTCAGGCCGCAAAAGATTATATGCATAAAAACGAAAATGCAGATTTTACCCTTTTTGACTCTCAGTGCCAGAAGAAATACGGCTCAGTAATTTATAAACCTGTAAGAGCCTATAAAATGTACCGAAAGGTAATGAAATATTTTGCTACAAGAACCGTTATGGAATATTGTACCAAACTGAATATGGAACACTATTCTTTTGATTTAGTAGAAAAAATAAGGACAATTCCTCTTTATGAAGAATGGGAAAATGTGGGTGGTCAGATAATTCCTGCCAGAAAAGTCAGGGAGCTTTTTACACTCATTAAAGAAAAGAAAATTAACAACTGGGATCAGGTTCACGCCTTTTACCAGGCCTGTCAGACAAATTATGAGGAATACAAGGTCCGCTACAGCCTCTATCTTTTAGAGTTCCTTTATTCAAGACCAATTACAGAATTTAACCAGAAACTTTATAAAAATATCATTGATGATGTTACAGAAATTCAGGAAGATTTTTATAATGCAGCCCTTGCTTCGCGCGAAAAAGATTACACAGACTATTACCGCACTATGGTTTACAGAAGTAAGGAAGAAATGGATGCTGTTCTTGGCTCGCTTGAAGAAAATGAATCCTTAAAGAATTTGAAGAATCTTACAGAAGACTTTGTTCAGGAACTGCATGCTTTCTTTTCAAAGATGATTGTTTCAAACTGATTTGAATTATTTCTAATAAAAAGGCAGGTCTGCTGTCGGGAAAATGACTTATATTGAAACTATGTCGTATTCCCGTTAAAATCTTATTTATGAGTAACGAAGTATTACCTGTCAGATTAGGTATAGATGTTGGTTCTACAACAGTAAAAGTAGCAATCCTTGATAATGATGATAAATTAATTTATGGAGATTATCAGCGTCATAGAGCAGATATCCGCTCAACAATTATTAATGTTGTAACAAAGGCTCTTGATTATCTGGAGAAAAAACTTGCTTCAGGCAGTAATCAGACTATCAGTGCGAAAGTAACTGGTTCCGGCGGTTTATCTGTTTCCCAGTGGTTAAATATTCCTTTTATTCAGGAAGTTATTGCAGCAACAACTGCAGTAAAAAAGATTATTCCCCAGACAGATGTTGTAATTGAACTTGGAGGCGAAGACGCCAAAATTACATATTTTAAGGGCGGAGTTGAACAGAGAATGAACGGAACCTGTGCCGGTGGTACGGGTGCCTTTATTGACCAGATGGCAGCTCTTCTTGAAACCGATGCTCCGGGATTGAATGAACTTGCCAGGGGTGCACAGCAGATTTATCCTATTGCGGCCCGCTGCGGTGTTTTTGCCAAGACTGACATTCAGCCTCTTATTAACGAAGGTGCAAGAAAAGAAGATATTGCGGCTTCAATTTATCAGGCAGTTGTAAACCAGACTATTTCCGGTCTTGCCTGCGGTAAACCGATTCGGGGTCATGTGGCATTCTTAGGCGGTCCTCTTCACTTTATGGATCAGCTGCGCTACCGCTTTATTGAAACATTA
>ODAI012015997.1_pt1 | contig 13604 bp, 12 predicted proteins | sample 1539321 | NCBI WGS metagenome assembly ODAI01 (sample SAMN02144231, study PRJEB22623) | gut metagenome | biome: sheep rumen | host: Ovis aries | place: New Zealand
AGCTTGCAAAAATGAATCTGCTTCTGAATAACGTCAGGGGCGAGATCACCGAGGCGAACTCTTTCTATTCTGATCCTTATGATGCCTTCGGACAGTTCGATTATGTTATGGCTAATCCGCCTTTTAATGTTGACGAAGTAGTAGTTGAGAAGGTCGCTGATGATAAGCGCTTCAACACATACGGTGTACCGAGGAACAAGAGCGATTCTGCAAAGAAAAAGTCCGATAAGAAGGAAACTGTTCCTAATGCCAACTATCTCTGGATAGGTTACTGCGCTACTGCCCTCAACGAGAACGGCAAGGCTGCACTTGTTATGGCTAATTCCGCATCTGATGCGGGAAAGAGCGAATATGAGATACGCAAGAAGCTTATAGAAGAAGGCATCATCAGTCAGATGGTAACGCTGCCTTCAAATATGTTCTCATCGGTTACTCTACCTGCGACGCTGTGGTTCTTTGATAAGCAGAAGCCATACACCGATAAAAAGGACAAGATACTGTTTATTGATGCACGTAATGTATTTACGCAGGTTGACAGAGCTCACCGCAAGTTCAGCGATGAGCAGATAAAGAATCTCGGTATTATTACAAAGCTCTACAACGGTAATACAGACGCTTTCGCAGAGCTTATTGCTGAATACGAAACAGCCCTTGTTGCCGCTCCCGAAGAGAGCGACGATAAGGAAATCAAGACTAAATCTTACTGGCAGGAGCAGATCAACTGGCTTACTGAGCGTTTCCCTGATGGAGTGTATAGGGACGTTATCGGCCTTTGTAAAGCTGCACCTCTTGAATATGGCGAGGATAACAAGGACGATGAGGACTGCATAAAGGATCAGGATTACTCCCTTAATGCAGGCCGCTATGTAGGCGTGGTTATTGAGGACGACGGCATGACAGAAGCTGAATTCAAAGACACTATGCTCGGTCTCAACAAGGAATTTGAAAATATGAACGCAGAGGCAAAGGCTCTTGAAGCCCAGATTGCAGAAAATATGAAAGCATTGTTTGGTGAGCAAGTATGATTTTTACGAACTGCAAACTTAGAGATGTCTTAACATCTATTCATAGTGGCGGGACACCATCTACAGCTGAAAAAGAATATTGGGGAGGTCCTTATAAATGGCTGTCCTCTGGTGAAACAAGCCAGAGATTTATTTCTGATACCATAGACACAATAACAGAACGAGGAATTAGGGAGTCTTCCACAAAACTTGCAAAACAAGAAAGTGTTGTTATGGCCTGCGCTGGACAAGGAAAGACAAGGGGACAAACTTCGTTCTTGTTGGACGATATGTATGTAAATCAGTCTGTGATTGTTCTTAATTCGGATAAGAGCAAAGTCCTGCCGTTGTATTTGTTCTATGATTTGACCGGAAGATACGAAGAATTGCGTGGTGGTTCAGATGCAAGCAGTATACGCGGGAGTATTACAACAACATCACTTAAAACCCTCTCTTTCCGGTATCCATCCATAAGGGAACAGGAAAGAATTGTTTCTATACTATATGCCTACGACTCCCTCATCGAGCTCAACACTAAGCGTATAAAAACGCTTGAGCAGATGGCTGAAAACCTGTACAAGGAATGGTTTGTCCGCTTCCGCTTCCCCGGTCATGAGAAGGCTGAGTTTGAGAATGGTATTCCTAAAAATTGGGAAGTAAAAAGAGTCAAAGAAGCAGTGAACAGGTTGCCTTTTGGTAAACTGTATAAAACAGACGATGTACAAACAGAAGGATCTGTTATTGTGATTGATCAGTCAATGGATGAATATGTAGGTTTCCATTCTGATGAACCGTCACATATTGCAACGGTAGAGGATCCGATTGCTTTATTTGGTGATCATTCTTGTAAGTTTCAATTGATGATAACACCTTTTTCTTTGTCTGAAAATGTTATTCCCTATAAAGCAAAAGGGAATATAGAATTAGTTTATCTTTTTTATGCGCTAAGGGGATTGGTAGAAACCACAGAATACAAAAGGCATTGGTCTGAGTTTACATCCAAAAAGATCCTTGTAGCATCGTCTAGTTTGCAGAAAGAATTTGTAAATAAGATAATACCTATGATCGAATTGGTTGAAAAAATAGCCGCGCTGAATAGAAAACTAATAAAACAGCGTGATCTATTACTGCCACGCCTGATGAGCGGTAAGCTGGAAGTTTAAATAACGGAGGTGTCAATATGCGTAACTTTATATCAGAAGATGATATTGAGCAGGCTATCCTCTCAGAGTTAAAAAAAGAATCATACAAATATGACATAATCATCTGTGACGCTGATCCCGGCAAGAGAGATGATTTGAACGACGGAACCGGACGAGCTTCAAAGAAGGAGTGCGTCCTTCCGGCTGTGCTTGAAAAGTCTTTGAAAAAGATTAATCCGAATATTGCTCCTGAGCATATTGACCGCATCATTAAGAACTTTCGACAGGACTTTACCGGAACTGATATCGTTGCGACGAATTATAAACTATATCAGCAGATTCGGAACAACATCAAGATTACAGTTCGTAGGAATGGCAAGGAAGATTTTGATTTCGTTAAACTGGTAGACTTTGAACACCCGGAGAATAACACTTTTACAGCAGTGTCTCAGATGTGGATACAGGGCAAGGTGTATTATCGCAGACCAGATATCTTGATATTCATCAACGGTTTACCGATGGTCTTTATAGAACTGAAAAACAGTATTGTCAAGGTCGAGGAAGCGTATAACAAGAACCTGAAGGATTATCTGAAGGATATTCCAAGTTTATTTGCGTTCAATCAGATTTGTGTGCTTTCAAATGGCCTCGAAACAAGGCTGGGGGCCTTCAATGCCACCTATGATTTCTTCTTTGAGTGGCTGAAGGTGCATTCTGAGAAGGAGAAGCTGAATCGTAAGTTGATCGGATCCGCAGATAATGTAAATGATAGTTCTGTACGTTATTTTGTTGAAGGACTTCTGAACAAAGAGCGACTCATCGATTATATCGAGAATTTTATACTTTTTGAGAACCAGTCTATCAAGATCATTGCGAAGAATCATCAGTATCTTGGGGTAAACAACCTGATGGAATCGGTGAAGAATCGTAAAGAGCTGAATGGTAAGCTGGGTGTGTTCTGGCATACTCAGGGTTCTGGGAAATCTTATTCAATGGTCATGTTCGCACGTAAGGTCAAGAGAAAGATTAACGGCAATTTTACGTTCTTGATTATTACGGATCGCGATGATCTTGATACCCAGATACACAAGAACTTTGTGCGAACAGAAGTAATTGGTGTTAAGGAGGAGTGCCAGCCGAAGAACGGAGCACAACTTCGTGAATTCCTTACGACAAATAAGGCGTTCATATTCACACTGATACACAAGTTCCGCTATGACAAGGGGAAGAAGTACCCGGTTCTGTCTACGCGAGATGATATCATCGTCCTGGTCGATGAGGCCCATAGGACGCAGTATAAGGACTTGGCAGAGAACATGAGAAATGCTTTGCCGAATGCTAATTATGTGGCATTTACAGGAACACCGCTTCTGGGCACCAAGAGACTGACCAATCAGTGGTTTGGTGATTATGTATCTGAGTATAACTTTGCCCAGTCAGTTGAAGACGGTTCTACAGTTCCACTTTTTTATTCAAGACGTGTGCCTGAGGTTGGGCTTCAGAATGATTTCCTGGACGATGATGTAGTGGATATCATTGAGGATGAAAATCTGAATGAGGATGAGACCAGATTGCTTGAAAACTCTGCGTCTAGAATACTCGAAGTTATAAAGCGTGATGACCGTCTGGATAAGATTGCACAGGATATTGCTCATCATTTTCCACGAAGAGGATTCTTAGGTAAGGGCATGGTAGTCTCTGTAGATAAGTACACCGCAGTGAAGATGTATGATAAAGTTCAGCATTATTGGGGTATTGAGAAACAGAAGATTATGCAGGAACGCAATCAGGCTCAGACGAAAGAAAAACGTGATGAGCTGACAAAGATCTTGAATTATATGAATACCGTTGAGATGGCAGTAATCATTTCAGAAGAGGCGGATGAGAATGAGAAGTTCAGCAAACAGGGGCTGGATATTACAAAGCATCGCCAGAAGATGAACGAAATCACTCCAGAAGGATATGATATCGAAGATCGGTTCAAGGATCCCAACGATCCTCTGCAGTTGGTATTCGTGTGTGCAATGTGGCTTACTGGCTTCGATGTAAAGAGTCTGTCTACTCTGTACTTGGATAAGCCGATGAAAGGGCACACTCTGATGCAGGCTATCGCACGTGCAAACCGTGTATTCCCAGAAAAATCCTGCTGTATTATTGTAGACTATGTAAATGTCTTCAAATACATGCAGAAGGCTCTTACAGAATATGCTACTGGTGATGATGGAACCGAGTTTCCTGCTAAGGATATTGATAAGTTGATAGGATACATCGACGGAACGATTACAGAGGCTAATGATTTCTTGATATCTCTTGGATGTGAAATCGATACGGTTATAGAAAAGCAGTCCACACTTGATCGCTTGGATGTCTTCAGGTCATATTACAACAAAATCGTTGAGAAGGATGATGATAAAGAAAAATTCAAGGTTATTCTTAATACACTTATAAATCTATATGATGCTGCTAAACCAGAGATATTTGAAAAAGACTGGCATAATGATAGATTTCCAGCATTGCTGTATCTGTATGGTTTGCTTCATAGTACTATTAATGATGAGAAGATACGTCGTGCAAAACTGAGGTTATCCCAGGTATTGGATGGTAGTGTATCTACAAGTTCTTCTTTTACAGATATAGTAGCTGAAGAAACGACACAGTATGTTATTCATGGAACCAAGGTAATCGATCTGTCGAAGGTCGATGTGGAAGCACTTCGTAATGAAATCAAAATTGCTCAGTATAAGGCAATAGAGATAGACGATCTAAAGAACTTTATCGAACAAGTATTGTTGCAAATGCTCAATAAGAATATAACAAGAATCAAGTTTTCGCAGAGATATAAAAGCATAATAGACCGCTATAATGCCGGTGGCTCTGAGAATGAAGATTATTATGAACAGCTTATTAAACTTATAGAGGATTTGAAAAATGAAAATGAGCGTGCAGATACTGAGGGGCTGACAGAGGAAGAATTAGAAATCTATGATCTTCTTGTTGCTGGAAAGAAGCTGTCGCAGGCTGATGAACAGAAGGTGAAACTGTCAGCGAAGAATTTGTTCAAGAAATTGAGCGAAAACCGGAAAGACTTGCTAGTGGTTGACTGGTATAAAGATGAGCAACCGAAGGCTAAGGTTAAGTCCGCTATAGAAGTATCTCTGAATGAAGATTTGCCAGAGAGCTATGATGTGGATTCGTTCAGGTCTAAGATCGACTTGTTGATGAATCACTTTATCGATATGGCTGTTCAAGGGTATGGGTGGATAGTGGCTTAGTGTTTTCATGAAAACGGGGTTAGGAGATGATTTAAATGGAGAATAATGATAACGCTTTGATTGAACAAGAGTATTTTAATGAATTGGGAATAAAGTCTGATAGATATTTGAGTTATTTCGAAGGTAATAAGAAGGCTTATAAAAGAATAGACACTTCATTAATTGGTAGAATAGAATCGGTTGTACAGATTATTCCGAGTATAATACAAGGTGTTGCATATAGTTCTGACACTTATAGGGTGATATATGATAAGGGGCTTGGTGTTCTCCAAAAAGCAGCTAATAATCCTGGCATGTATAGAGCCAATATAGTATCATCTGAAACTAACAACGCAATACAAGGTCAGGCTTTATTACAAAAAGTATCTGCAGGACCTCAAATAATAAGCGGAGTTTTTTCGGCTATGTCTTTAGTGACTGGGCAATATTATATGAGCCAAATCAATTCGAGGCTAAACGACATAGAAAAGAGCATTACTGAAATCCAAAAATTCCTTGAGGATGATAAAAGAAGTCATATGGAAAGTGAAGAGGAATTTTTAAAGGGCATTCAAAAGAATTATCAAGTCCTTATAGACAATGATAATATGAGAACTGCGACACTGTGCAATATTCAGAGAATCAAGATGGACTCATTGGCTAACATTAATTTCTACAAGAAACAGATAGGCGATTTGGAATTTGTCAACGCTAAAAAAGATAAAGTAGAAGATGTTTTTAGAAATATAGAAAAGATCAATTACCTTATTTCGGAATATTGGTATTCTCTATACTTATATTGCTTTGCGTCTTACTTGGAGCCAGTAATCGGAAAGAATTATGATGAAGTTTATATAAAGTATGTAAAAGATGATATGTATGAAAAATGCACGGAATATAAGGTTGATTATAAAACTTGGAATTCGATGATTGAAATATATCTAGATGCAGCCAAGGCGTTCGATGATAATAAGTTTATAAGTTTTTTTAAAAGCATTGGGGACCATAGAATATTGTTAGGCAGTTTCGGGTTATATGCAACTGGAGTATTAGCTAAAAAGGCAGATTCATTAGATAAAAAGAAAAAACAAAAACAAAAAGATAAAGTATTCGAACAATTAAAGGCAAGTTCGTGCTCAAATATTGCTGCGATAGAAGCGAAGCAAGATGATTTGATGTTATTTAATTCTTTGTATAATCGTAGACTAGAAATTGTAAAAGATAAGGGTGAGATGTACATAAAGATTGATTAATATTTTTTTGTGCTGGAATAGTAAAGGAGCGTAGGCTATGGTAGAAACAAAAGTAGTATGGGGAATTCACACAACACAAGAAAATCTATTTTTACCTAACAATATCATTGGTATTGGTTGGGAAGAAATGGGAGATATAAAGTGCGTAGGTGATAATCGAGATGATATTAAGAAAAGGTATGCAGCAGTTTATCCAGATGCAAAATCTGGCTCAATAGCTACCAGCGTAGGAATGCTTTATAGGTTTGTATATGAAGCCCAAATAGGTGACTATGTTGTTTATCCGTCCAAAGTTGATCGTAAGATAAATATTGGCGTTATTGAAAGTGACTATTATAATGAACCTGCAGAGAATAGATTTACTCAGAGAAGAAAAGTTAAGTGGTTGAAGAGTTTTCCTCGTACTGACTTTTCTCAAGGCGCTTTGTATGAAGTTGGTGCATCATTGACTTTCTTTCAGATAAAGAATTATGCAGATGAATATCTTGCTGCTCTAGAGGGTAAGAAAGTATCATTAGATATGTCAATTGATGACTCTATTGGTGCTACAGCTGATGAAATACAAGAAATAACTAAAGATTTTATTCTGAAAGAACTCAGTAAAAAGCTTAAAGGATATGATTTTGAAATCTTTGTTGCAAATCTTTTGAATGCCATGGGATATAGAACAAAAGTATCTAAACAGGGCGGTGACAGTGGAATAGATATAGTTGCCTATAAGGATGAATTTCCACCTCGCATCTGCGTACAGGTTAAGAGTATAGATAGTGATATAAAAGAATCCACAATCCAGTCTCTTAGGGGTGCTATGAGTGAAGGTGATTATGGTGTTTTTGTTACATTGTCTGATTATACTCCTAACGCCAAGGTGTACTTAAAACATCATCCAATTATTAGAGGACTTAACGGTTCCGAGGTCGTTGATTTAGTATTGCGCTATTATGATAAATTAGATGACAAGTATAAAGAAATAATCCCGCTTAAGCGTGTATATATTCCAGTATTAAGTGAAGATTTTTCTACATTGGAATGATAAGAGGGTGAGTTAAATGGCGGAGAACACAGTCAATTTGATTATTAGATCTGCTACGAGTTTTTATAATGAGTTAAAAGAAGATCCTAATGGCAGATATCGCTCATGGGAATATTGTTATAAAGTGTTTCATGATGCCAGGAAAACAAAAGAGGTAGATATTGATTATCTTAGCCTACAGTTAGCCTTTTACCTCGCTAGTTGGGGAATGTATCGTGGATCTTCATTTTTGCTACAAAAGGATTACAAGATTCATATTCCTGTAGTTGAAGAAGTGCTTAGGGATAAGTATGATCCATTATTTGGTATTCAGTGTATAGAACTGCGAAAAGAGTCTAATCAGATATTGTTGAATGAAATATCTAAGTGGATGGAAAAGTATTATGAGTCTGTTAGAAAGACAGTTAAAGAAACCGACGTAAAGAATAAGGTATCATCAACATTGATTACAAAAGTATTGATGGGAACTTTTGGATGCGTTCCTGCATATGATAGATATTTTATTGATGGAGTAAAGAATCAGAAAGTTTCAACTGGAAATTATAATGTAAGCTCGTTGCTTAAGTTGGTCGATTTTTATGAGGAGAATTATTCGGAGCTAGAACAAGCACGATCTAAGATGGAAGTATGTGGATTACCATATCCGCAAATGAAGGTGTTAGATATGGGCTTTTGGCAGATCGGTTTTGATAAGGATTAAAATTGTATAGGTAGATGATTCATTTAGAGGTTATGAAGACCTTCGCCATAAGAATTGACGAAGGTCTCTTTCAAAAGAAGCTTTAGCCTCACAACCTACACTATCCAGATTTTTGCTCATGACACCGCCGTTATTTTTTATAATGTTGCTGTCACTCGTCGAGCAGGAATAGTTGCTCGACGGGTATCTTCATGAACCTTGCCATGCGCATCGCGAGCTCAAGAGTCGGGTTGTACTTGTTGTTTTCAATAGCATTTATGGTCTGCCGCGATACGCCCAGCGCCTTTGCCAGCTCGTCCTGGGTCAGCTTCTGCTGCTTGCGCAGCTCACGTAATTTGTTGTTCATACCGCTTTACCCACTCCTACCATCATTATCAGCGCCGCTACAAGCAATCCCATAATAATAGCGATGAGAGCGCGCTTCCAGCGGTCGTCGCCAACCTGTCGCTTGTATATGATGGCAGATACTCCCCTCACAACGAGCTGGGATATCAGCACGTATGCGGGCAGCACACAGCTGCGCTTCATCACTACGCAGATAACTATCCACGTCGCGAGTATCAACTCCGTGAAACGATAGGATACCACCATGCTCTTGCTGCGGATATCCTGCTCCATCTCGTCAAGCTGCTTTCGTCCGAACATGATACAGACCTCCGAATAATATTTTACCAAGGTCTATTATACGCCATTTCGGCCCAAATGTAAAGAGTGCTTTACATATTCGGGCAAAAAAAATTCAGCTGTATGCGCTGCTCATGAGCATCATGATTAGCGCCGATGTGTTCCCGAAGACGTGTATCACAGAGGGTATGGTCTTGTTGCCCGAGCACTGCATGGTCACGCAGAATATCACGGAAGTCACGAGCTTTGGCAGGTTGATGAGTATATCCTGCGGGGTGAGCGCGTGAACGTGCCAGAACATGAACAGTACAGACGATACCGTCACGCACAGCATGACGGGGAGCCTTCTCTTTGCCTTGTCCACGAGTATGAAGCGGAAGAACGCCTCTTCAGCAAGAGGACCCATCACGCCCGCTGCCAGCACGAACAGCGGCGCAGGCATGAGCTGCATAGCCACATCGATGTTGTTGTCGTTTATGCCCTCGTAGTCGGGGTACAGCATCATACTCGGAAGATACGCAAGGCTCATCAGCAGCGAATTGGCTAAAAACCCGCCTATCAGCCACAGCGCGCTTTTGAGCGTATGCTCCCGCCATGCCTCCAGACCCTTTTTGAAGTCTTCTCGGAAGATATACAGTCCCACAGTACCCAGCACGATGTAGCTGATACTAAGGAACATCACGCTCGCGCCGCGGTCGGGTATCAGCTTTGTTACAACCCTCACCGCGAGCAGATATGCCGCCGCAAATGCCGCCATCAAAGCCGCCGACTTGTTACCGCTGTTCTCTTTCACACCGGATCTTCCGTTTGTGATCTCGATAGTTCTTTCCATAAGTATTACCTCCTTATCTAAAATGTCAAGAACTTTTGACATTTTCATTGTAAAGCAGGCACTCCAAAATGTCAAGATGTTTTTACATTTTTGGTATATATGTTTATCTTATGCTCGGTTAATGCGTTCGACTACTAAGGAAGGCTTTACTCACTAGGATTTTCAAAAGATGAATTCGCTGTAAGGCTTGCAGAAGTTGTTCTTCCTGTATATCAGTCTGCTAAATCGGCGGGTTTTAGAGAGTGGGAGTATAACCTTATATGAAAGTATATGGAGATGGCAAAACATTTGAGATGGTAGGTATTTACTTTAGTGGGACATGTAACTCGCAATATGCTGTAGAGTTGTTCTGTCGGGAATATGATAAAGAGGCTGGTGTGTATTCAATCATTCACATGGTTTGTTGCGCATAAAAACGGAAAAAGTGTTGATAAATATGTAAAATGGGTGTATACTAAAGATGTTATGGAATTTATTAACGCAAAATCTGTTTTTATTTTGGAGGTGCCAATATGAAGCTACTTGGAATTACTGCTGATGGGTTGCCACTTTTTAGAGAAAAACTTTATATATCCTTTTATGCGAAGCAGAGGGTATCAGAAGAACAAAAAGAACAGCTTCATCTGTTATTTTCGAATGTTTATCTTAATCCTGCTAATGGTTTTATAGGAATTAATGCTTCGGGAAAAACATCTGTGTTAAAAGTTATCCTTTTGGTTCTTGGAATCTTGAATAATGAACCAATTAATCATATAGAAACGCAAGGTATCTTAGGTGATGCGAAGAATGCGGTGATAAATATATTCTTTTTTTCAGAAAAGAATAATGAGATATGCAGATTGGAAACTGTTATTACGGGTACGAAAACAAAGACTGAGGGTATAATCTATAGTATCGTTTCGGAACAATTGTGGTCTAAGCGTACAGATGAAATAACTACTCGTAAGGCAATGCTTGATTTTGAGGGAAGAAAGCCAGTGATGATTAGAAGTGGTCAGGAAGACTTTCTATCTGATGATGTTAGTATCATGATTGCACGAAATAAAAAAACGGGTGAGAACACAAAAGTTGTGAATCTGTTGCAGTTTACCAATATTAATGTTCTTCCTTTTTCAGAGGATATACCTGCAGAGGTTATTTCTTTTTTGGATCCGACTGTCGATAAACTTCACTTTGATGAAAAGGATCAGAAAACATTCGTACATCTGAAGTTTAAGGGCAAGGAAGAGATTGTACTAAATAATCCGATAGAATTGAATAACTACCTTTCTTCTGGTACAGTAAAGGGTATGATTACATTTACTTTAGCTCAGGAAGTGCTTCGGAATGGCGGTTATATGATTGTAGATGAAATTGAGAATCATTTTAACAAGGAAATTGTCACAACACTTATGCGATTCTTTATGGATAGTAGTTTGAATAAGCATGGAGGCACATTAATTTTTTCGACACATTATCCAGAACTTTTGGATGAGTATGATCGTAATGATAGTATCTTTATAACTAGAAATCGTAATGGAATCACTGTGGAAAATCTGAGCATGATTCTCAATAGAAATGATATAAAAAAGAGTGACGCTTATCAGAGTGGATTTCTTGAAGGAACCACTCCTATGTATGAAGCATATATGCAATTGAAGAAGAGCATGGCTTCCACGATTATATAGGAGGTGACTTATGGAATTGGCTATGTATAAGGCCTGTATCTGTGAAGGAACTGCAGAAAATGCAATTATGGATATTCTGTTGGATAACGATTTATTGATTTTTACTCGAGGGGAATTGCTAGAAGAAAAGGTTCTTAGATGTAGAGATGGCAAAAGTTTTGAAGAAAAGTATTTGAGAAAAGGCTTTATGGATAAGATTTCTGTAATCAGAATATTAGATTCTCGACGTGAGAATTTTAGGATTAGTAAGGCATATGAGCATAAGGTGGATGTTATCAATGTAATAACGGCACCTGAGATTGAGATGTTAATTATCTTAAGTGAAGATAAGTACAAGGAATTCAAAAAATCTGGGAAGAAACCAAGTGAGTTTTGTAAGGAGAATTTGAAGATGTCAGGTATTAAATCAAAAGATTTTGTGAAGTCTTATTTCTTGGATTCTACAGTGTTAGTGGCGGCGATTAAGAAATACCATGAAATAACAAAAATCCATAAGGGAGAATATGCTTTGCTAGATTTGCTGAAAGGTTGACTTTGGATTTAGAAGAATTTGCATGGGCTCTTGGTGAATATAAATTAATTGATTACAAATGTAGCACTTACAAGACAAAAAATCCTAGAAAAAAGTGGAAAAATCTTCGTCTAAACCAAAAAAATGGTTTACACGAAGATTTTTTGTGATATAATGGATTTATGATAAAAGAAACTATGAGAGGAGGACGCTAATGCTGATTAGTTTTACCTTCAATAATTTTTGTTCTTTCAATGTTGAAAGTGAATTCAGCATGGAAGCACCAGTGGGAAAGGTCAAGACACGTTTTCCAGATAATTATACTTCCACAGATGTTGAATATGATCTTTTAAAGACAGCTGTCATAGTCGGTGAGAACGCTGGTGGCAAGTCGAATTTTATTGGTAGTTTGAAGTTCCTTAAGAGCTTGGTGGATGTTAATTCTAGGGTTCAATCGGTAGGGGCATATGTTAATGCTACAAGTGCATTTACAGAGAAAAATCCAGTACAAAAATTCGAGATTACTTTTATGTCTTCGTCAGGACGAGTATACAGGTACTCGCTTGATATTGACAAATCTGGTATTATAAAGGAAGCTCTCTTTAAGCAAAGCAAGAGGCGGGCAGTTTTTTCATGTCTTTTTGAGGTGGAGAGGAATACTATCGGAAAGTATGAAAAAAAAGAAGGAAAAGCCGCTGAGTTGGCGGTTGTATTAAAGAATAGCAATAATAGCTACGGTCTATTTGTAAGTAAACTTGCTCTTTTGGGAAATGCGGATGCTATCGAAACTATAAGCTGGTTTAAAGATGTTCTTCTTCCAGGAACAGTACCTGAGGATAATTCTAATGATCCTGTAAGAAGGAATGAAGACATAAAGGTTATGAATGACCCTCGTTTTCTCGAAATCTTTCGTATGGTTGATTACAGTATTTGTAGCATAGAGGTTGATAATGATAAGCCTTATGGAAAATCACTTATCATCCGCAAAGATGCTGATGGTAATGAAATTAAAAGAGAACTTCAGCAGGATTCGACAGGTGTAAGGGAATTCTTTGGTTGGGCTGTTCAGATATTTCGGGTAGTATACGAGAATAGAGTCGTATTCGCAGATGAAATGGACAGAGTATTGAATCCTATTCTTTCTGACAGAGTGGTAGCATATGTTAATGGAATGGAGCATCGTGGACAGTTTATATTCTCAACGCATAATGTGCTGCATCTGAATCTGAAGAATTATATGAAAGAACAGATTTATTTTGTTACTAAGAGTAAAGATAGTCTTACGTCGGAATTGTATTCTTTGGCGGACTTCCCAGAAGTTAGATATGAGACTGCCAAGGTTTATGAGTTTTATATGAAGGGAATATTGGGAGGTACAGCTTTTGAGTAGAATACAGCGTGTGTTGAGCTTGTTTTGAAACCCATTAAAGAGCTGATTGATCAAAGAGCCAGTAACATAGATGAGTTCTTTGATGTGATTGATTGGTAATTTTAGAAAACTTATTTTAGAAAAGTGGTACTTGTACCACTTTTCTAAAATATAACTTGTCAAAACCATAAAAGATGTATATGTTGCCAACGATGAAA
>ODAI014266750.1_pt1 | contig 13604 bp, 9 predicted proteins | sample 1539321 | NCBI WGS metagenome assembly ODAI01 (sample SAMN02144231, study PRJEB22623) | gut metagenome | biome: sheep rumen | host: Ovis aries | place: New Zealand
AAGCCATCTGTGGCATCAGCGAGCAGGAACTCTTGACCTACCTAAAGCCTGACATCGAATTGCTGACGGAGAAAATGAACGACCTCTACCGTCGCTGGAACCTGCACTACTCCTACGATGACATCGTGGGCAAATTGAAGGAAATGTATGACGGCTATCACTTTTCTGAGAGATTCACTGACATCTATTGCCCCTGGAGTCTGTTGAACGCTTTTACGATGGGGGTTATCAGAAACTACTGGTTCTCCACTGGCACACCCACAATGCTGGTCAATGTGATGCGCCAGCACAACATCAGCCTGCAGCAGATAGAGCACTTCCGGGGGCGGCTCAGCCGCTTCGATGCCCCCACGGAGCGCATCAGCGACCCCATCCCTGTGCTGTTCCAGAGCGGATACCTGACGCTGAAGGATTACAATCCCTTCGACCAGAAATACACCTTGGGGTTCCCCAACGGTGAGGTGCGCGAGGGTTTTGCCGACTCGCTCTACCGCTACTACATGGAGGACTATGTGGGCAGTCAGGACACGTTGGGCAATGCCTTCTCCGACTTGCGCCGCAAGGAAATCACTTTTGAAGAATTTATTGAGACCGTCCAGCGATGGTATGCGGGCATACCTTACTCCATCACCGACAAGAACCAGAACGAGCAATTGTACCAGTCGCTCATCTATGCCGCGCTGATGGGCTTCGGTGCCGATGTGCAGGCCGAGGACCAGACAGCCGACGGGCGCATGGACATCGCCCTGAAGCTGCCCGATGCCATCTACATCCTTGAACTGAAATATGGCAAGACCGCCGAAGAGGCCACCGACCAGATTATTGTCAAGAATTATGCCGTCCGCTTTGCCTCCGACGTGCGCCCCGTCTGGGCGGTGGGCATGAACATCAGTCAGGACCGCCGCACCATCGACAGTTACCGCATCGTGCAGGTGAAGTGAACGGTGGGGAGGAACGCATCTGCACGTATAAAAATGGGTTTCAGACGGTTGTCTTGACTTTGTTATAGGTGTGCGCCCCACCATGATGAGCTTCCCCCGCGTGGTTGGGAGAACGAGACGCTGTGGCAATGAAGCAAGTATAACATCGAGGCGGGCGAGGATGGAAATGTGGCATCCTCGCCTGTTTTCGATAATAAAAGCAGAATAAGACATGATTACGAAAAAAAAGTTCGGGTTTTGTGTAGCATTTTCCTTCTTTTGGTGTATTATAGAGTAGAAGGTCACGAAAACAACAGATGAACAAGCATTATTTCATATCCTTGGTACCAGACCTACGGCGTGCAGCCGTTGGTGCTGCGCTTGCCATTCTCGATGACTGTGAGGAGGCAGAAGACGTGGCACAGGAAACAATGCTTAGGATGTGGGAGAATGTCGAAAGGCTGGACGATGACATAGGGCGAGCGAAAGCCTTTGCCACAGTGACGGCACGAAACATAGCACAAAACCACCTCAGACAGAAGCGACGATGGCCTATCCTGAGGTTGCTCAGTCAGCATGACCGTGAGACAACCGACACACCGCTGCGCTGTATGGAGGCTTCGGATGCCGACTCTACTTTCAACAAAGCCTTGCAGCAACTGCCCACAGTCTGGCGAAAAGTGCTACAGATGCGCAATGTTGAGGACATGAGCTTTGCCGAGATTGCCGCGGTGCTCGGCACATCGGAATCGTCTGTGCGCGGACTGCTTTCGAAAGCACGAAAAAGAATGGTAGAACTAATCAATCAGCAGATAAGATGACAGACAGACATGACATACAACGAATGCTCGATCGGTTTATGGCCGGTGCAACGACAGAGGCGGAAGAGCAGCTATTGACTGACTACTTCTGTGAGGCATCAGATTGGCCTCCAAAGTGGGAAGCATACGCCGTAATGTTCCGAGGATTCCGTCATCAGGCCGTTCCTTCGAATCATCAGGCTAAAACAGTGCCCATGAAGCGTTGGCTTTCCGTTGCCGCCTCAGTGTTGGTGATTTTCGGTCTCAGTTGGTATTATCTCAAATCATTGGAGCCGAAGGCAGACATCCCAGCCAAGGTAGCGAAACCTATGGCAATAGTTACGCCAAAGGTTGAGCAAACCCATGTGGAACTGCCCGAGAAGAATACGGAGGTTGGGCAGAAATCGAAGCCTCAGAAACCCAAAAGAAAGAGGATTGCAAAAAAGGTTGAGCGATTTGTTGCCGTAGCCGAAGAGCCATCTGAGCCGTCCCTACTCGACATCGACATGGAGGCGGTGCAGCAGCGTGGAGAAGACCTACGCCTTGCGATGGCAATCATGAATCAGGAATTATTAGAAACAGAATAAGGTTATGAGACAACTACTGAGTATTATCCTGCTTGTCAGTTGCGCAATAGGCGTTGCGGCACAAGAAGCACAATTGGATGAGCTGATGGAGCACTTGGCGGCCCGAGGGGTCAGGATGTCGGTGTCACGCATCAACGACAAGTTTCATCTGTCGCGCCGATATAACGTGACATTCGACAACGACCTGTCCTTGGCAGACAGCATCTGCAGAGTGCTTGATGGCATGGCCCGTCATGCCGTGGAGTCCTACCGCTATGAGAGCCACCGTAACGGCAACGACACCATCACCTACAGCATCGCCATGCGTGGCTACGGCACAAAGGATGACTATGTGTTGGACATGGCCCGTGTAGAAAACCCCTCGAGCAGTTGGACCAACGACTACAGCGACTTCCGCAAAACCCATAGCTATCTCTATCCCAACCCCTATATGCAGCAGGAAAAACGCTTCTTTGAACTGCTTGGAGGTAATAACCGCAAGATGTACTTCGGTGCCCGTGAAGCCGTGATGTTCGACTATGTCCAAGGGCGTGGTAACATCATCGCTATGTCAACGCAGGTGAACGAGACACAGGGCATGTACTACCACTTCGATATCTCGCCGTTAGACAGTCTGCTCAATGGCATTGTTGACAGCCGTCCAGTCCACTATTCCCACGCCTCTGGTGCCCCTATCCTCATGAGTGACACCTACTATTTCACCGATTACTTGTTGCCAAAGACGAAGGGCAAGAGCGATTCGCGCGGACATCTTTACATCGTCAATAATGGTGCCGACTTCTACCAACGATTGCTCAATGCTGCCAAACACCACTTGGATATGAACCCCACGCAATGTTGTGTGCTGGAGTACACCAACCGCCACTTCAAACTGAGCGGCATTAAGAACACCACCAAGTATAGAGTCAACGACATCGCAGAGTCGGCCTTTCTCATGGCCGACCTCGACAAAGATGGCAAACTCTATCTCCTGCGCCTCGATGTTGACGGAGAATACTGGATTCCAAAGAACTGGAAAGAGAAAGAAACAACAAATGCGAATTAATAAAGACAACAAAATGAAAAGACTATCAACCCTCATCGCTTGCTTAGTGATAACTACGGCAAGCACCCTCGCTCAAAGCGAAAACCCACGTGGACTCTTCAAATTACAGCGTCTTGGCTACGAGAACGGACAACCAGACCACGTGCCCGAAATGACGCAATACAAGTACAGCACCGACTATGTGCCCATGACCCTGATGGTGATGAAGAACACACCGACGGACTATGTCTATGTCATGCGAATGGACGAGCCACACCCCTACAACTTCACCGGCAACATGGCTGTGGGGCAGGATGGTCTTGGTACCCGCATCTACGACTCTGACAGCCTGCACTTCACGCTGAAGTGGTACAATACCGTGCGGCCCAACGAGGGCAAGGTGTTCCCAATGAACGAGTTTATCATCGAGTACTACGACCGCCAGAACATGGAACCGCAGATGAAACGATCCATCGAAATGCTCGAAATGAAGCATCAGCACCCCACACACCGCTTTGCCGGTTGCTGGCGAATGATGGGCAACTACACCACAATAGACGGCGAGCGAATTCTGATGAAGCCCAATGCCGACCTCTTCAAGGTCTATGGCGAGAAAGACGTCACCTTTCTCTTCTGTCAGGGCGACCGCCTCAACGGTGCTACTGTTTACTACAAACCTCTCGTTGTCAAAGGCGAATCCTGCATCAAGGAGGGCGACAACAACGAGTGTACCATCACATGGCGGAACGAGGACTCATTCGTCCTAAAGTTCGACCGCGGTGAAGGCACCATTGTCGAGGAACTCTGGAAACGCTCTGGTCTGCCCAAGGTTTTCCAAAAGCTTTTTGGCACTGATGAGCCTATTGCCAATTGGCAAGCCCCGGCTGCTTTCTGAAATCTCCTCCCCTCTTGCCTACTTCTGCTTGAAGTGAACTATCCAGGGGCCCTTGGCTGCGTTGAAGAAGTGGCAGTTTATCAGTTTGAAGGGACGTTCCTTCACAGCTTTGTATATCTTCTCAATCTGTGCGTCGGAAAGCTTCTGGGGATCCATGCAGGTGTTCCAGCCATCTTCGCCCGATTCGTATTTGAGGGCTGTGGGGTAATAGAGTTCCAGTCCCCACTCCATGTCGTCGATTCTGATGTCGGTGGCCTGAGCGTCTTCGGTGCAGCCGATTTTGCCGGCATCGGGAAAGACCACAAAACCATTGTCAAACGCTCCTACTTCCAGAAACTCGCCAGCCAGTTCGTCCAGGTAGCTGTAAAGGACGAGCCCCTTGTATGTGCCATCCTTCACCACCTTGGCTGTACCCCACTCTACTTCGTCGTAGTAATCGGCGGGGAAGGGGTCGGTGTTGAGGTCGCTCACGGCCGACTTGAGGACGTAGCCCTCCTCCAAATTGCAAGTTTCGCTGAGGATGCTCACTTTGTAGAAGTCACCTTTTTCGCCCAACACGGCATAGACGTTTCCTGGCCATGCAGTGGAGGAGACTGAGTCGTAGCCTTCAATCCCTGGCTGATCCGACCAACGACACTGCATGTCGAGCATGTCGGACTCAGCTTCTTCCGTCCATTCCACCAATGTGGGGCTGGAAGTGGAAGCATCCTTGTAGATGGGTGTGCTCTCGTCAACACTCACTGCAACGAACTTCTCGAACGTGGGCAGAGTGACACCGAACAGGTTGGATTCCGTCGCTTCTTGCTCTGCTTTTTCTTGGTTAGATTGATTTTTGCAGCTAAAGAGCAGCAGGGAGACAATCATGGCACCCGACAGGAAATGGAGATGTTTCATTGTGCTCATAAACAATAAGTATTTACAGATTGGACAATCTCTTTCATCTTTATCTTTTAAGTAGGTAAACAAAAAAATAGTTTACATAAAATATTCATGGGCAATTCATGGCAATTCGTAAAACATATAATTACCGCGAATTATTCACGAATTATCATCACATCATTTTTTTCAGTTACTTCACTTTCAATCTTTTCAGAACTTAAACCCTACCTTAGCCATCCAGCTTCTCCCCAGTGCTGGCACAGCCTCTTGCAGCTGCCCTCCTATCTTATACTGTGTGTCGAAAAGGTTGTAGGCATCGATTGACACCTCTAATCCGAAGGGAGCTTGCCACTCGATGCCAGCCCCGAAGATGGCGTAAGCTGGCTGACGGTCGGTGAGGAGCAGGGTGTCGGACATCATTTTCTTGAGGATGTCGCTATTGAGGCACTGCACTGCGGACTGGAAGTGCATGTTGGCACGTGCCCACAAATTGCCAAACCGCTTCCGCTCGTAGCATTTTTGGGATGCAGTGAGGTTGAGCATGAATTTGGGCACATTGCTGACGGTGTGGGCGGTGGAAGAAAAGTTTTTCACCTTGAAGGGGTACTGAAAGGTGAAATTGAGGTTGGCAAGGGTGTTGGCAGTGGTGTATTGAAGCGTGTTCTCCATGCCGCCCATGTCGATATTTCCTGCATTGGTGAAGGTGTTGGCATCGTAGGTTTCAGCATCCGACCCGCTGTTGAAATACACAAGGCCCTTCACTTGGTTGTAGAACAGGTTAAGGTCGTACTTGAGGTGAAGCGGTTGCCACTTGCAGTTCAGCCCCAGCTGGTAAGAGTCCATTTTCTCCGGGTTGAGTTCGCTTCCTCCGGAGAAGATGGTAATTTGCGAAGCGCGGTAGAAGAACGGGGCATCGACGAAGGAGTGTGCGTAGGTGCCCTTGAGACTGATGACAGAATTAGGCAGCCAGACGAGCGACACACGGGGTGAGAGCGTGTTGAGGTGTCGGTCGTCGTGACGAAGTTTGTGGTCGTAGCGTACACCCCCATTCAGAATGAGTTGCGGGTTGAAGTTATGCTTCACCTGTACGAATGCCGACATGGTGTGTTCCGTGCCTGTGTAGAAAATTCGGTTGCTGGAATAGTTGATGCGGTCGAACTCCGACCCCAGTTTGAAGATGGCATCCGTCAGTGTGAAACACTCGTATTGCACACCGGCTATAGCAGAACCATACATGCCTCCGGGCATTTTGTAATGGCAAGTTCCGCTGGCAGAACCCCCAAAACTGTAGGTCTGCCAATTGATGCTCTGCCACACACCGGAAGTGTGGGGTTCCATAAGCGCTGCGGCTCCAATTTGCTGCAGAAGCAGGGCCGAGAGTAACATGTTGACGGTGTCGCCCAGCACATTGTAGAGCTGGAGGTCTTCTTTGTTGGCAAAGCCCGACAAAGAAAGGGTGAAGTCATCCCATTGGTGGTCATAGTCGAGATTGACACTGACACTTGAGCGTGACATGCCAGGCTTTTCAGCATTTTGCGCGGTGTAGCGGTCGTAGGAAAAGTTATTGCCTATCTCGACAAGATTATAGAAGGGGACCGTCTTTCCGTGCTGTCCCGACACCTCCACATTGAAGTTTCCCCACCGCATCTTTGCGCCCAAATCGTAGGAAGGCTTCGAGTTGTAACCTCCGATGTAGTGGGTAGTGTTGCCCAAAGAAACCTTTTCTCCCTTCGCCGTATAGACCGATGCCCATGCAAAGATGTCGGACCGCAGGTTACCCTGTCCGAAAAGGTAAGAGCCACTGTAAGTGTTGTGACTTCCAAGCCGCGCCACAGCATTGTGCCCGCCCATCTCTGCTCCTGTCTTCGTGATGATGTTCACCACAGCCGTGAGCGCAACGTTTCCATAGAGTGATGAGGCAGGACCACGCAGCACTTCTATCTGCTTCACCTTGTCCAAACTGACACGGTAATCAAAAGCCTGGGCATTGGTGCTCTGGCTATTCAGCCGATGCCCATCCAGCATGACCAGCACCGTTTCCTGGCTGAGTCCATAGACACCCCTCATCGCCATGTTATCTTCCACCCCACTGATGCTTGACCATCCTGGCACATAGAGGAGCAGCACCTCGGCCAGTGAGCGTGCTCCCGATGCTTTAATCATCTCGTTCGTGATAAGCGTCACGGGCACAGGCACTTCCTCCGCCGTTTCCACCATTTTTGAGGCTGTTGTGATGGTTTTCTCTCCCTTCTTCAGCCGCTCTATCATGTCGATGAGGCGCGGAGATTCTCCGTATGCAGTATAAAATGGGTCTATAGCCAGGAGTTTCCCCGCATAGACCTCGGCTTTCTCTGGTTTGTCGCGATAGAGCCAGCTGAGTGCTAACACTCTGTATGCATCAATGCGCTGTTCGTTGTTCAGCAAGCGCACCTTGTCATCGGTCAGCAAAGAGTCGACGGTGTCAAACCGTCCCATTTCGTATGCTTCGACAACTTGTCTGTAAACAGATTCTGCGTCTTGGGCTTTGGCTGCGACCGAAATGGCAGCAAGCAGAATCAAGGTAAGAAACTTCGTTATTAGTTGAGAGTTTAGAGTTTAGAGTTGAGGGTTGAGGGTTTAGAGTTAAAGTTTGGGTTAAAGTTTGACTCCGTTCAGCTAAAGGTTCATATACAATTTCCTGAACCATTCCACAATGGGCTGTATGGATTCGGGGAATTTGAGCATGGTGAAGTGGTGGCACGGTACGGTGAAGAGTGTACAGTCGGGATAGTCCTCTTTCCACCAGCGTGGAGTGCGCTCGAAATAGACATGATACCAGTGCATCTGCTCGTCGGAGATGGTGGCTTGCTCTTCGGACATCACGGTCTGCTGTTCGGCGAAGGTGTCGCTCAGGATGGAAGCCACGGGGCCTCCGTAGATGAAGTGGGGCATGGTGGACATGAGGCTCAGGTCGAGCCGCCGCCGTCGGTCGTTCTGCTCATCGGTGAAGAACGGCCAGTTGAGGGGAATGAAATGGGTGGGGTCGGTGTCGCGGCGCACTTCGCCGTCCACAATCACGACGTAAGGCTTGTCCTGCACATTGGCATACCGCTTGTGGGCAAGGTAGAGGGCCTGTTCGCCGCCCAGGCAGAAGCCCATGTAGGCGACAACACGGCGGGTGGAGGTGACCTCGCAGGTCAGTTCTTCATAGATGGCGGTGAGGCTCTCTATGTTGGGGTTCTCGGCATTCCTGAGAATAATGTGGTAGGTCTCCACCACGAAGATGTCGTAGAGGTCTTTGAGTTGCTCAGCCCATTTTTTGTAGAGGAAGGAGAAGCTGGTGTATCCGCTGATGACGATGATGACGGGTTTGTCGGAGTGTGCCTTGGGCTCTTCATACCAGTAAGCAAGGGGATGGGCGTAGTTGCCTGCAATCTTGCGGATGGTACGCAGACGGTAAATCTCCTCTGCTGTGGTGTAGAAGCCCATGGCAAGAAGATCGACGGGGATTCGCATGGCTTGCATGGAGGTGATTCCCAATTCGTCCACCAAATCGGCATCGATGTTCACTTCATCAACTCCCAAAATGGCCGAAACCTCATTCACGAGCATCTGCTCATCGTCCGTGAGGGGGTCTTGATTCTTCTGGAGTGTGAGCCTTGCCTTGTTGACCAGCCGCGTCTTGTCTATCTTGCCATTGATGTTGAGGGGGAATGACTCGACATGATTCCAGAAAGTGGGGATGGAGTAAGGGGGGAGAAGGCTTTCGAGATAGGTCTTGACATCCGTGAGCGGGGCATTTGCGTCTTTGGTCATCACGTATGCCACCATGTACTTCTCGCCATGCGTTTCCTCTATTTGCACGAAAGCCCGGCTGACCCGTGGATGGCTTTCCATGAGGACACACACCTCGTTGAGTTCTATCCGGTAGCCACGTAGTTTCACCTGCGAGTCCATCCGTCCCAAATAGTCGAAACTGCCGTCCTGGTTGCGCAGGACAGCGTCTCCTGTATGATAAAGAATGGGGGCGACAGGGGCAGTCTCGGGGAAAGGGTTGCTAATAAAGGCTTTCTGGTTCAGTTCAGGACGGTTCCAATAGCCATTCGCCAGTTGGTTCCCGCCCAGAAGGAGTTCTCCCTTTTCGCCGAATGCCACTTCTTGCAGGTTGGAATCTACAACGTGCCCCACCACGCCTGGAACGGGACATCCGATGCAACGCCAATCGTCTGCATGCGTGATGACGTGGGTGGTAGCATAGAAACTTTCGGTAGGTCCATACCCGTTCACGAAACGGAAAGGGTATTGACCGACAATGCGGCGGGTGAGGCTGTGGGGAATGGCTTCACCGCCAGCGGAGAGTGTGTCCAACGAAGGGAAGTGGAAATCGGGGAAGAGTGCCAAGAGAGAGGGGGGTAGAAAGGCGAATGTCACCCCTTCTGAAAGGAGCAGATGATGCAGTTTCCCCACATTGTGCTTGTCTTCCTCTTGTGCGATGACCATTGTGGCCCCCGCAAACAGGGAGACGAAGATTTCCATGACGGAGACATCGAAATTGATGGAGGCGAAGTGGAGCACCACCGAGTGTTCTGTCACGTTGAAATCGTCGGGCTGGGTGGCACGGAGCATATAGTTGTAGATGGTTCGGGGAGTCTGCGACACCCCTTTGGGCTTGCCTGTCGTGCCAGAGGTGTAGATGAGATAGGCTTCCGGCAGGTCGGATGAGGTGTAGTAGGGCAGGCTGTCTGAGCGTTCTGCCTTCAGGAGCGATGGTAGATTCTCCTCTGTGACGCAGAAATCGAGTTGGCTGTCCTCTACAATGATGCGCTTCCGCTCAATAGGGGTGTTGACATCCATGGGCACGTATGAGGCTCCAATCTTCAGGGCAGCCAGGATGCACGGGACGTAATGGGTGTTTCGGGGCAGCTGAATGCCAATGCGCAGGGGGCGGCCTTGTGGATGATTCTGTATGTGAGCCACCAGTCCGGAGGCAATGTGATGGGTCATCTGCTCCAGTTCCTGATAGGTGGTGGACACGCCTTGTATTCTGTAGGCAGGCTTATCGGCGAGCCGTTGTATGTTAGTCTCGATTGTGTCGAGCAGCAGTTTCTTGTAGTCTTTCTTTTCTGTCATGAAATGAAAAGAGTTGAGGGTTGAAATTAGAATTGATAGGAGACATGCCCTAAGAGCCATGTTCCAGGTTGACGCAGGGGGGCAACAATGGCGCCGCCTTGTTCGTATTTGGTGTTCAACAGGTTGTACACGTCCACGCCCAAGTTGAAGTGATGGATGGTGGATGACACACCTGCATTGAGGATGCATCGGCTGGGTATCTCAAAATTGAGGGGCTCCATCTCGGGGACTGCATATTGTGTGTACTGCTTGGAGAGGATGTTTGCCTTGGCGTGGACTTCCAAAGCACTGAAAATCTGATACCCCATAATCAGGTTGGATTGTAGGTTGGGGACATTGAAAATGGAGTGGTTATATACATTGAACTTGCTGGATTCCAGCACGCGCTGCCAGGTGAGATTGGCTTCGGCGTGCAGCCGCTTCCATTTGTAGTGGGTGGTCAGTTCAAAACCTGCGCTCGTCAGGCTGCCGGCATTGGTGTTACCGAGTTCTTCGGCTATGATGAAGTTGGTGGCCTTGTTCACAAAAATGTTGGCATCGATGTCCAGATGGGGCACCAGCTTGCTGCTGAAGAACGAACACTGGAACGATTTCAGGTATTCTGGCAAGAGACTCTCATCGCCAAAATTGATGTCGAGGGTGTTATTCCTGTAGAAGTAGGGAGCATCGACGAAAGACTTGGCATAACTCAACTTGACACTCCACTTGGGGTGTGAGAAGATGAAAGCGAGACGTGGGGAAAATTCGTGGATGTTCTTGCCACTGCGACGGTGCTTGTAGTCATAGCGCACACCCACGTTGAAAGCCAGCCAGTTGTTCCACTTGTGCTTGACCTGAAGGTAGGCGTCGGCACTTTCTTCGCGTCCGGTGTTGAGCACCTTGCCATCATTGTGTGTTTTGAGGATGAGGTCGTAGTCAACACCTTCTATGTAGTAGGCATCGTAGAGGTTGAAATGGTTGCCATGGGCACCAAGGAGGATGATGCCCGAGTTCTTCTCCCCCAGCTTGTACTCATACCCCCCCTGGGCATGGACACCCAAGGTGTGTTCGCTCCAGTCCACACACTGAAAGACGGCATGGTAGAGCTTCAGCGCAACATCGTCAGCCCCATTCAGGGTAATGTCATTCAGCCCCACCTCGGGAATGGTGTCGCCATCCACCTGATAGCGTTGCTGATGCTGGCTGTCGAAGAAGACCGAGGCATGCCATGTCCACGGCCCGCTCTTTCGGGAATAGCCCATCTCGGCATGCTGGGAGTTGATGGCATAACCCGGTGCATTGCCGTTGTATTTTCTGTAACGCTGATATGAATAGGGGGTGAAGAAGTAGCTTAGGGCGAGTGGTGCAACGGTTTTGCTGAAGCGTCGGTTGTAGAGCACATAGAAGTCTTTCCATTGCAGGTTGAAGCCCATGTCGTAAGAAGGGTTTCTGTTGTAACCATCGAGTATCAGGTCACCTTCAACTGGCAGTGTGGCGTAAGGCTGGTCCTCATAGTTAGCGCCGAGATGTATTTTCTGTCCCGTGGAATGATACACGCTCACCCATCCGATGAAGTCGAGGTTCAGGTATCGCTTGCCAAACAGGAGGTCGCCTCTCATCTGCCCATAGTTACCGCCCTGTGCCTTTACCATGAAGCCATCCACGTCAGAACCCTCCTTCGTGATGATGTTCACTACACCCGTCAGGGCGACACCGCCATACAGCGAGGAGGCTGGACCCCGCAGCACCTCTATCTGCTTCACCTTCTCAAGACTGATGGAGAAGTCAGGACTGGCGGTATTGGTTGAATAGCTGTTGAGACGATGGCCGTTCAACATGACCAGTATCTTCTCCTGCCCTGAAGAGTAAATGCCACGCATGGCCACATTCATCTCTTCGTTGCAGGCAATATCCGTCATGCCGGGCACGTAGGCCACCAGCACGTCCTTCACGGTTCTTGCACCAATGCGTTGCATCATCTCTTCGGTAATCAGCGTCACGGGCACAGGGGCTTCCTCGATGCTTTCTGCCTGTTGCGATGCCGTGATGATAGTGGCCGTCTTGCCCACTTTCAGTTTCTCCACCATGTCGGCAAACCGAGGCGCATCGTTGTAGGGTTTGTAGTAGGGGTCGATGGTGAGCAGCTTGCCAACGTATTCTTCTGCCCTTTCTGGCTTGTCCATGTTCAGATTGCTCAGTGCCAACAGTCGAAAGGCGTTGATTTGCCTTTCTCCTTTCAGCGAGCCAGCTACGTTTCGGAGCAGGGAGTCGGTTTGTTCGAAATGTCCGAACTCATACGCTTCGATGGCTTGGTCATAGATGTCCACGTCTTCTTGTGCGTATGCTGCACCCGATGCCCCACTCAGGAGCAGGAGGAATAAGATGTATCTGGTGATGCTCATTTCGCGATTTTCGCAGGGATGATAAATGAGAATGTGGTGCCCACTCCAGCCTCTGAACTCAGCAGCAGCTGTCCGCCATGATTGTGGGTGATGATTTCGCGGGTGATGCCCATGCCCAGTCCTGTACCTTGTCCAGCTGGCTTGGTGGTGAAGAAATTGTCAAAAATCTTCTCCTGCAACTCTTTCGACATACCCATTCCGTTGTCTTTCAAGTCTATGCGGAGAATGTTCTGTCCCTCCTCCTGCTGCAGGGCCACTTTCACGGCAATGGTGGGCACATAATCAGCCCCCTCCTTCCCTGCACGTTCCTTCACTGTGTAGCAGGCATTGTTCATCACGTTCAGCACGGCGCGGCTGAGGTCTTGCGGAATGACCATCAGCTTAGGCATCCCTTCCTGAATGTCCTCCTGAATGGCAATGTTGAAGCTCTTGTCGTTGGCCCGCATGGCATGGTAACTTAGCCACACATACTCATGCACCAACTGCCCCACATCCGTAGGCAGGAACTCGCCCGCCTTGCCGCGACTATGCAGCAAGATGCCTCGGATGATGCTGATGGCACGTTCGCCATGTTCCTGAATCTTCGCCAAGTTTTCCTTCAGGTCGGCCGCGATGTCTTGCATGTCGGCGGCATCGTCCTCGTCAAGCTTATCAGCACAGTCCTCCACAATCTCCTCCAGGTCGTTGAGCAGTTTCACCGACATCTTGCTGAAGTTGATGACGAAATTGAGCGGATTCTGTATTTCGTGCGCAATACCGGCACTGAGCAATCCCAAGGATGCCATTTTCTCCTGCTTGTGCAATTGGCGCTCCAGATGCTCCACCTGCTGTTTCAGATTTGCTATGTCTTGTTCCATAATCGTTGGATGTTTGGTATGTTGATTCAATCCTGCAAAGTCTGCCATCATGGCAATTCAATCACAAATTCAGTAAATTCATCCTTCACCGACCGCACGGTGATGTTGCCGCCCCAGTCGTGGACAGCCTGCTGACTCAAATAGAGCCCCAC
>ODAI011188110.1_pt1 | contig 13603 bp, 10 predicted proteins | sample 1539321 | NCBI WGS metagenome assembly ODAI01 (sample SAMN02144231, study PRJEB22623) | gut metagenome | biome: sheep rumen | host: Ovis aries | place: New Zealand
CCGCATATTCGAGTCCCTCGGCTATTCCGTCAAGGCACTCGACCGCGTCTATTTCGCAGGCCTCACCAAGAAGGGCCTCAAGAAAGGCGGCTGGCGCTATCTCACCGAAAGCGAAGTCAACATTCTCAAGATGGGAGCCTACGTATAATGCACAGGTCGGGCTTCGTCAACATAATCGGCAATCCCAACGTCGGCAAGTCCACGCTGATGAACGCGCTGGTGGGCGAAAAGCTCTCCATCGTGACCGCAAAGGCGCAGACCACCCGGCACAGGATCATGGGCATAGTGAACGGGGAGGACTGGCAGATCGTCTATTCCGACACCCCGGGCATACTCAAGCCCTCCTACCGCCTCCAGCAGAACATGATGAACTTCGTGGACGGGGCGATAGGCGACGCGGACATCATCCTCTACGTCACCGACACGGTGGAGAAAGCGGACAAGAACGAGGAATACGTCGTCAAGCTCCAGCGCCTCCAGTGCCCGGTGATCGTCGTGATCAACAAGATTGACATCAGCGACCAGAAAAAGGTCGTGGAACTGATGGAATACTGGCAGGGCAGGCTTCCCGAGGCGACCGTCATCCCGGCGAGCGCACAGGAGAAGTTCAACCTGGAGAGCATACTCGACGCTGTCGTGAGCAAGCTTCCGGAGTGCCCGCCGTGGTTCGACAAGGACGCGTTCACCGACAAGAACCTGCGTTTCTTCGCATCCGAGATCATCAGGGAGCAGATCCTCCTCAACTACAAGGAGGAGATCCCCTATTGCTGCGAAGTGGGCATCGAATCCTTCAAGGAAGGGGAAGAGCGCTACGACATCGGAGCCGTGATCTACGTGATGCGCGAGTCGCAGAAGGGCATCGTGATAGGCAGGCAGGGCGCGGCCCTCAAGAAGGTCGGCACCGCCGCACGCCTGGAGATGGAGGATTTCTTCCAGAAGAAGGTGTTCCTCCAGATCTTCGTGAAGGTGGACCCGGACTGGAGGGAGAACCGCAAGGAACTGAGGAAATTCGGCTATGAAGATTAGACTGGGAAAGACATGGAAGAAGAGAACATTGTGACCGAAGAAATACTGGAAGACGACGACATCGCGGTTCCCGAGGGGGCCGAGGAATCGGGCAAGTTCAACCGCCTGCTGGAGAGCGACGCACACAAGTACAAGCTCTCCGGCATGTTCAAGGACTGGTACCTGGATTATGCCTCCTACGTGATCCTGCACCGAGCCGTGCCCCATATCGTGGACGGCCTGAAGCCGGTGCAGAGGCGCGTGCTCCACGCGATGTACCGTATGGACGACGGCGCCTACACCAAGGTGGCCAACATCGTCGGACAGGCGATGCAGTACCATCCGCACGGCGACCAGTCCATACTCGGCGCGCTCGTCCAGCTCGGGCAGAAAGGTCTCACGGTGGATTGCCAGGGAAACTGGGGAAACATCCTCACCGGTGACTCCAACGCGGCCCCGCGATACATCGAGGCCCGCCTGAGCAAGTTCGCCAAGGAGGTGGTATTCGACCCGAAGATCACCAACTGGATGAATTCCTACGACGGCCGCAACCTCGAGCCAACCGAACTCCCGGTCCGCTTCCCTCTCCTGCTAGCCCAGGGCACCGAGGGCATCGGCGTGGGCATGAGTTCCAAGATCCTCCCGCACAACTTCAACGAGCTCCTGGACGCCTCCGTGGCCATACTCGAAGGCAAGCCGTTCGAGCTCTACCCCGACTTCCCGACCGGCGGCTCGGCCGACTGCTCGAAGTATATGAAGGGCAAGAGGGGCGGCAGGGTGAAGGTGCGCGCCAAAATCGAGAAAATCGACAAGAGCACCATCGCCATCACCGAAATCCCCTACGGCAAATACACCAAGGACCTCATAGAGTCCATCCTCAAAGCCAAGGACAAGGGCAAGATAAAAATCAAGAAGATAGAGGATATGACCACCGACAAGGTCGAAATCCTCATCCACCTGCCCGGCGACGTGTCCCCCGACAAGACCATAGACGCGCTGTATGCATTCACGGACTGCGAGTGCAACCTCGCCCCTAACGCCTGCGTCATTATGGACGACAAGCCGCAGTTCCTGACCGTGGACGAAATCCTCGAATACAGCACCTACCACACCCGCGACATACTCCTGCACCAGCTGCAGATCCGCCTCGACGAGCTCGAGCGCGACTGGCACTACTCCTCGCTGGAGCGCATCTACTTCGAGAACCGCATCTACAAGATTCTCGAGCAGGACCAGTCCAGCTGGGATGAGCAGAAGGAGGATACGCTGCGGGCGATGAAGGCCTACGAAGGGACGCTCCGCAGGCCCATCGTGATGGAAGACATCGACCGCCTCGTGGACAAGCCCGTGCGCAAGATATCCAAATTCGACGTGAAAGCCGTGGACGAGCGCATCCTCGCCATCGAAGAGGAGATGCAGAAGGTCCGGGACAACATCGACCACATCGACCGCTTCACCATCGACTGGTTCAAGAGCCTTAAGAAGAAGTACGGCAAGGATTTCCCCCGCCGCACCGAACTGACCGGCTTCGAGACCATAGCCGCCACCCGCGTGGTCAACAACAACGCCAAGCTCAGCGCCAACCTCGCCGAGGGCTTCGTCGGCATAGGACTCAAGCGGGACGACGGCGGAGAATTCATCAGCGAGTGCTCCGATATGTCGGAAATCATAGTGATACGCAAAGACGGCAAATACATAGTCACGAAAGTCTCCGACAAGGCCTTCTTCGGCAAGGACCTCATCTACGTGGGCGTGTTCAACAGGGGCGACACCCGCACCATTTACAACGTAATCTACCGCGAGGGCAAGACCTCCATCTACTACGCCAAGCGTTTTGCCGTGACGAGCGTCACACGCGACAAGGAATACGATCTGACCACAGGCCTGGAAGGCTCGCAGATAGTATGGTTCACCGCCAACCACAACGGTGAAGCCGAGACCGTGCGAGTACAGCTGCGCCCGAAGCCGAAGCTCAAGAAGACCAGCTTCGAATACGACTTCTCCACTCTCGCCATCAAGAGCAAGACGGCCCGCGGCAACCTCGTCAGCAAGAATGTCATACAGCGCATCAGCCTGCGCAGCAAGGGCGTAAGCACCATCGCCGGCAAGCAGATCTGGTACGACACCGACATCCAGAAGCTCAACGACGAAGGCCACGGCCTGCTGCTCGGCGAGTTCAGCGAGGGCGACAAAGTGCTGGCCGTGTTCAAGAACGGCACGTTCTACACCACCTCCTTCGACCTGGTGAACCGCTACCAGGGCGACGTGCTGCGCATCGAGAAGTTCGACCCCGACAAGACCTTTACCGCCCTGTACTGGGACGCCGGAGTCAAGTCGTTCTATGTCAAGCGTTTCTCCTTCCCCGTCAGCGACAACACCCCTATGAGCTTCATCGCCGAAGGGGCCAAGTCCTACCTCGTGGAGCTCAGCGATGACCGCCACCCGCAGTACGAAGTCATCTGGAAGCTGGAAGACAAGCCCAGCGAGCTGTACAATGCCGAGGAGTGGATTGCAAAGAAGGGCATAGGCGCCAAGGGCAAGAAGGTCGTGGACAGAGGTGAAGTCAAGAGCGTGCGTTTCGCAGAGCCCCTCCACTACCCCGAAGACGACATAGAGCCCGAAGAGGCGGAAGCGCCCGAGGAGGAGTCCCTGATACAGGAAGCCCCGGTCACGGAGACCGCCCCCGAAACGGCGGAAGCCCCTGCCGCAGAAGCTCCGAAGGCAGAAGCGCCCAAGACAGAAAACCCGAAGGCTGAAGCCCCGAAGCCGGCCCCGGCGGTAAAGAAGGGCACGGAAATCAAAATCCCCGAGACCGCAGATGAAGAACCCATCGAGCTTATCTTCGAAGAACCGACACTATTTTAACATTTATACGCTATGTTAGGAACAATTATCTACATCCTCGGTATCGTTGCCGCAGTATGGTGCGTACTTGACATTTTCAAGCACGACAAGCTCGAACTCCTCTGGAAAATAGTCCTGACCGTGGCCGTGCTCGCGACCAGCTGGATCGGACTTCTGGTATATTACTTTATCATCAGGCCGAGAATCTAAGCCCAAGGGCTTTCCACTCTTGAGCCGCAGGTTTCCGCAAGGGAATCTGCGGTTTTGAATTTTGATAAAATTATATTGCAAAACAATAAAAATATATTATATTTGCGAAAGATTAGAGTGGAATCATTATTGTAGTAAAAGAGCCGTTATGCTGATAGAACTCCGAGACGTAAACAAGACCTACTACGGCGCGCAGCCCTTGCACGTGCTGAAAGGCATAGACCTCTCCATCGACCGGGGAGAGTTCGTGTCCATAATGGGGGCATCCGGCTCCGGCAAATCGACCCTGCTCAACATCCTCGGCATCCTCGACAACTACGACACCGGCGAATACTACATCGACGGACGTCTGATCAAGGGCCTGAGCGAGAAGCAGGCAGCCGACTACCGCAACCGCCTTATCGGATTCATCTTCCAGTCTTTCAACCTGATAGGCTTCAAGACAGCGGTCGAGAACGTGGAGCTGCCGCTCTTCTACCAAGGCGTGGGCCGCCACAAGCGCCACGAAATGGCTATGCACTACCTCGAAAAGCTCGGGCTTGCCGACTGGGCCGGCCACTACCCCAACGAAATGTCCGGAGGCCAGAAGCAGAGGGTCGCCATCGCCCGCGCCCTCATCACCTCCCCTAAAATCATCCTCGCCGACGAGCCCACCGGAGCCCTCGATTCCAGGACCTCCGAAGAAGTGATGACCCTGCTGGGGCAGCTCAACCGCGAGGAAGGGGTCACGATAATCGTAGTCACGCACGAAAGCGGCGTCGCCAACTGCACCGACAAAATCATCCACATCAAGGACGGCATCATAGGCCGGATTGAAGACAACCGGGAGCACCGCTCCTCTATGTTCGGCACCGAAACCATAATGAAATGAGAGACGTCTTCACGGAAATATGGGAGAGCGTACGGCGCAACAAGCTGCGCACCACCCTGACCGGCTTCGCGGTGTCGTGGGGCATTTTTATGCTCATCGTGCTGCTCGGAGCCGGCAACGGGCTGATGAACTCGTTTATGATGGGCGGCAGCGGCTTCTCCACCAACTCCGTGTCCGTGGGCGGAGGCTGGACATCCAAACCCTACGACGGCTACCGTCAGGGCCGCAGAATCAAGCTTGACGACGGCGACATAGCCGCCACGGCTTCCGAGGCATTCGCGGACCACGTGGAGGCAGTGACCGCCACGGTCGGCACCTCCGCGACCGTGAGTCTCGGCAAGAAATCCTTCTCCGGCTACATTGACGGCCAGTATCCTGCAATCAAGGAGATGTCGAAGATAGAAATCCGGGCCGGGCGCTTCCTCAACGACAAAGACATAGCCGAGAAGCGGAAAGTCGTCGTCCTGCCGGAAAACACGGCCGAGAACCTGCTGGAAAACGGCCAAAGCGCAGCCTCGCTCATAGGACGCAATGTCAAAATCGGCAGCCTGGCATTCACCGTGGTCGGCATCAGCAAATCGGACCGAATGCGCAACGACAATCTCCTCTACGCGCCCTTCACCACGGTCAAGACCGTCTATGGCAAAGGGCAGGAAATCGGCGGTATCACATTCTCCACCAAGAACTTGCGCACCGAAGCCGACAACGAAGACTTCGAGCGCCGCTACAAGGCCGTCATCAACCAGCGGCACCACGCCGCCCCCGACGACGAAAGGGCCATCTGGGTATGGAACAGGGCCCATCAGGACGTGCAGATGCAGAAAGGGCGCGGAATCCTCAGCACGGCGCTGTGGATAATAGGCCTGTTCACCCTCCTGGGCGGCATCGTGGGTGTGAGCAACATTATGCTCATCACCGTCAAGGAGCGCACGCACGAATTCGGCATACGCAAAGCCATAGGAGCCAGCCCCTGGAGCATCACCAAGCTGATTATCGCCGAGAGCGTGTCCATCACGGCCTTCTTCGGCTACCTCGGGATGTTACTCGGGATGCTCGCCTGCACCATCCTGGACAAAACGCTCGGACAGGCCACGATGGCCGTCGGAGACGAACAGATAGCTATGCTGGTCAACCCCACAGTCGGGCTTGACACAGCCCTCGAAGCGACCCTCGTGCTGATAGTAGCCGGCACCATCGCGGGGCTCTTCCCCGCCCGCAGGGCCGCACAAGTCAGACCCATTGAAGCCCTGCGTTCGGAATGAGATTCGACATTGATTCATACCGCGAAATCGCCGATTCCCTCGTGCGCAACAAGAGCAGGAGCCTGCTGACGGGCTTCGGCGTGTTCTGGGGCATCTTTATGCTGCTCTTCCTTATGGGCGGAGGCGACGGGCTCAAGCAGCTGATTTCCTCCAACTTCGAAGGCTTCGCGACCAACACCGCCATAATGGTCAGCAGCACCACCACAAAGCCCTACAAGGGGCTCAAGAAAGGCAGATACTGGCAGTTCACCTACACCGACGTGGCCCGCATCAAGGCGATGATGCCGGAGCTCGAGACCGTGACGCCCATCGTGTCCAACTGGGGACAGGAGGCCGTCAACGGCACCAACACCGTCAGCGCCAACATCAAGGGCGTATATGCCGACTACTGCCGCATCGAGGAGCCGCGCCTCAAGTACGGCCGCTACCTCAACGAGTCCGACATTGCCCAGGAGCGCAAGGTCTGCGTCATCGGCAAGCGCATCTACACCAGCCTCTTCCCCGCCGGAGGCGACCCCTGCGGCACCTTCATAAAGGTCGGCCCAGTGTACTACCAGGTCGTCGGGGTGGACGTCAGTTCCGGCAACATCAGCATCAACGGCAGCGCCGACGAGACAGTGTCCGTGCCGCTCCCCGTGGCCCAGAAAGTGTACCACAGGGGCGCAGTGGTGGACCTGCTGTGCGTGACCGGCCGCAGCGGAGTGAGAATCTCCGACGTGGAGCAGAAGATGCGCCAGATAGTCTCCCGCGAGCACACGCTCGACCCCACCGACAAACAGGCCATAATGGTAATCAACACCGAGCAGATGTTCGCGTTGATAGACAATCTGTTCACGGGGGTCAACTTCCTCATCTGGCTGGTGGGGCTCGGCACCATACTCGCCGGCATCATCGGGGTCAGCAACATTATGATGGTCACGGTGCGTGAGCGCACCACCGAAATAGGCATCAGGCGCGCTATCGGTGCCACGCCGCGCGACATCCTGAGCCAGATTATCCTGGAGAGCATCTCGCTGACGACGGTAGCAGGTTCCTTCGGAATCATATTCGCCGTACAGCTGCTGAGGCTCACGGAAAAGATAGTGAACTCCCGTCCGGACGCCGCTCCGGTGGAGTTCCAGATAGGCTTCTGGACCGCAATCGGCGCCGTGCTGATGCTGTCCGCCCTAGGAGTCGTGGCCGGACTCGCCCCCGCATCCCGGGCGATGTCCATCAAACCGGTGGATGCGATGAGAGACGAATAATAAACATTCCAGATAATGAAACGCATAGGCAAGTACATCATTTTCGCACTGATAGGAGTGCTCTTCATCGGGACCTTCGTGTTCCTCTTCAAGAACTCCCGTCCCGAGCAGGTACTCTACCAGGAGCACGAGGCCACCGTGGGCAGCATCCTCCGCACCACAGTCATCACAGGCAAGATAGAGCCCCGCAACGAGGTCAACATCAAGCCCCAGATCAACGGCATCATCTCCGAGCTGCGCAAGGAAGCCGGCCAGATGGTCAAGGAAGGCGAGGTCATAGCCAAGCTCCGCGTCATCCCGGATATGAATTCGCTGAGCTCCGCCCAGTCGAGGGTGCGGCTCGCTGAAATCAATCTCAAGCAGGCCAAGACCAACTACGACCGCGAAAAGGCCCTCTGGGACAAGCATCTGGTCAGCGACGAAGAGTTCGAGCAGGTCAGCCAGGCCTACAACCAGGCGAAAGAGGAGAAGAACGCCGCCCAGGAGTCGCTCGAGGTCATACGCGACGGCGTGTCCTCGTCCAACGCCACCGGCAGCTCCACCCTCGTGCGTTCTACCATCACGGGCCTCATACTCGACATCCCGGTGAAGGTGGGCAATTCCGTCATCCAGGCCAACACGATGAATGACGGCACGACAGTAGCCACCGTGGCGGATATGGGCGACCTCATCTTCGACGGCAACATCGACGAGACCGAGGTCGGCTCCCTCGTGGAAGGGATGCCTATGCACATCACCGTCGGAGCCCTGCCCGGCTACAGCTCCGAGGCCGCCCTGGAGTACATTTCCCCGAAGGCCGTCGAGAACAACGGCGCCAACCAGTTCGAAATCAAGGCTGCGGTGCAGGTAACGGCCGGCCACAAGATACGTTCCGGCTACAGCGCCAACGCGGAAGTCGTGCTGGAGAAAGCAGACAGCGTGCTGACGATTCCCGAAAGCGCGCTGGAGTTCAGCTCCGACAGCACATTCGTGTACCGTAAGACGGCAGACGGAGAGTTCGAGCGCACTATGGTGGAGACCGGCCTCAGCGACGGCCTCAACATAGAGGTGCGCTCAGGCCTGAAGCAAGGCGACATCGTACGCGGCACCCGCATCATCAACCAGGAAGGAGGAAAGAGATGAAACGCATAGCCCTCTCACTCGCCGCGCTGGTTCTGTCCGGCGCCGCAGCACTGGGACAGCAGGCCCCCTGGAGCCTGTCCGACTGCATTTCCTACGCCCTGGACCACAACCTGACCCTGCAGCAGAGCGGCCTCACCGTGCAGCAGCGCGAGGTGGAGCTGAGCACAGCCAGAGGCAGGCGTCTGCCGAGCTTGAGTGCCGGCGCCTCCGAGAATCTCTCTTTCGGCCGCGGTCTCACGGCCGACAACACATACTCCAACTCCAACACCACCTCCACGTCCTTCAGTCTAGGCACCGACGTGCCTCTGTTCCAGGGCTTTGACATCAACAACGGCATCAAGCTCGGGCGGCTAAACCTGGAAGCGGCGACGGCAGACCTGGAGAAGGCCCGGGACGACATCCGCGTGGCCGTGGCCCAGGCCTATGTGCAGATACTCTACGACCAGGAGTTGCTGAAAGTCGCTGCCGCACAGGTTGAGCACGACGCCGCACTGCTGGAGCAGGTACGGGAGCGGCTCGCGGCCGGCAAGGTCAGCGAGGCCGAAGTCTCCGCGCAGCAGGCGACCCTCGCCCAGAGCCGCCAGAGCGAAATTCAGGCCCGTGGCAACTTGCAAATCGCCCTGCTCGAGCTCACCCAGTTGCTGGAACTCCCCTCGCCCGAGGGCTTCAGCATCGTCACGCCTGAGGTCGGAGACCCGTCGCAGGTGCTCCTGATGAGCCCGGAGGCCATTTTTGCCGAGGCCGTGCAGATTAAGCCTGCCGTAGAATCAGCCAGGATAGGGGTGGATTATGCCAAGGTAGGCATCGACAGGGCCAAAGGAGCCTTCCTTCCTTCGCTCTCACTCTCGGGAGGACTCGGCACCAACTACTACACCAATTCCAAGATGTCCTCCGACTCTTTCGGTGAGCAGATGCGGAACAATTTCAGCCAATACGTGGGGCTCAACCTCAGTATTCCCATCTTCCAGCGATTCTCCGCCCGAGGTCAGCTGCGCAGCGCACAAATCAATTATGAAGACAGGCAGATCCAGCTGGAGAGCGTGAAGAAGTCGCTCTACAAAGAAATCCAGCAGGCCTACTACAACGCCGTCGGCGCCCAGGCCCGATACTCCGGGAGCAAGGAGGGAGAAGAAAGTGCACGGGTGCACTACGAACTGACTGAGGAGAAATTCCGGCTCGGTAAAGCCGGCATCGCCGACTACAACGATGCCCGAAATGCCTGGCTCAAAGCCGCCTCGGAGCACATCCAGGCCCGCTACCAGTGTCTCTACCAGGCCAAGCTTCTGGACTTCTACCGCGGAGAAGAACTCAAATTCTGAGAGGCGGCTGATTAAATATCGATGAAGCGGTACCACTGGTCGAAGTCGATGACTTCGAACTTGTCGCCGACCTGGTGCAGGGCGAAGCAGTTGATGCTTTCGGGCGAATTCTTAGCGAGGAAAATAGTGGCATAGCCGTCGGGGTCGAGGGCTATCGACACGACGTCGGGGATACCGTAGGTGCCTTCGTCATCCATGTTCCATACGCCGGAGTCCTCGAACTCGGATTCGATTTCAGTGGTCAGCGCCGCCGTGGCATAGATGTCTCCGTCCTTACCTACCCAAGCGAAGACCACCATCGCCTGATGGTCCTTGTGCTCGAACTCCACGATGTCCAGTTCGGCCGAGCCGTCGCGAAGCCACGCTGCCCTGCGGCTGTACATAGGAGTGCGGCCGTACATCGCAGCTACCTTCCGCACCACGGCGGCCTTGGCGTCCTGCTCCCTCTCGGGGAACTTCCAGCGGCCGAATGAAGGGAAGGTATGGAAGGCCACAAAGTCCGGCGGCGCTATCAGGGCCTCGATTTCACCGGCCTGGTAGCCCTTGAACATAGCCTTCACTTCTTCCGCCGGCGACAAGATATTGTAGAAAAGGCCTCTGGTGCTGCCGAAGTCCTGGTCCACGCGGCCAAGACGGCGCTCCTCATCGGCGCGGCTGTCTCCGCTCGGCGAGCAAGGGGCAAGGTTCTGCTTGAACACAACCCACTGCGAGCCGTTTTCGGGGCGCTGCAGCGATGTGTCGCCGGGCACTGCGAAACGGGTCCGGCTCTTGTCGGGATAGGCGAAGAGGGGCTTCCCGATTGCGGCCCAGTCGTAAGGCACGCCTGTGAAACTGAGCGCACCGGGAGCCACACGCTGCTCCGCGCCGGCGATGGATACCTGCGTCAGATTGCGGGAAGCGGTGAAAGCATCCTGCTCGATGCCTGCCACGGGAAACATCCTGCCGAATGGCCCCTGGACCTTGAGAGGCAGGTCCACGACCCCGGAGTAGATGCCGCCGAAAGCCAGGTTGCAGGACTGCCCGTCGGGAGCTATATGGTACATATAGCCGTTGGGAGCCACGAAATAATTCAGGTCGCGGCGGTAGAAGCCGTCGGGAGAAAGGTCGATGTTGTAGGGAGGAGCCCCGGCGCCCACTGATTCAGAGACCTTTACTGTATTCTCCATAGGCTCGCCTGCATTGGCCTCTGGACGGAGGTCAATGGTAAGGGTGTAGTCGAAATCGGGGCCCGGATAACGCCATATGAACCTATCCCCTTCGAGGGTCACGGGGCCGTCGGCGGTGTCGTAGATTATCTGCGCCCCGTCCTTCCGCACCACGGAGAGGTAGAACTCTGCCCTGTCGGGGCCGAGAGGCACAAGGTACAGGTCTCCTTTGGCTTCAGACTGCTCCCCTTCCATAAACTCCACAATATAACGGCCGCCCCAGTCCTGAGCTGCCGCGAGGGCGCAGGACAGGGCAAGCGCCGCAGTTAGAAATACTTTCTTAATCATAATTACAATTCAAAATCTACGATAATCGGACGGTGGTCCGAAGGATGGTAGAAGTTCTTGATTTTCTCGTCGCGCACGGGGCGGGTGTAGCTGTCGAGGTGGATGTGGGCCTCCTTGACGGCGGCGGAGAGCTTAGGGGTGCAATAGACAAAATCTATCCTGGAACGCCCCCAGGTGGAAGAATAGAAGCTGTGGGGGTCGCGGTCGTTGATTATGTCGATGTAGGGAGTCTCGCTGCGGATGTAGTCGTGGACGAGCAGTTTGGTGTCGCCGTCGGGGTATTTATACACCCAGTTATCGACGCGGGAGCGGGAGTTGAAGTCACCCATCATCATCCAGTAGCCTTCGGCTCCCGCGGGGTCGGTGCCTATGGTGTGGCGGCAGATGTATTCCATCTCGGCACGGCGGAACTTGTCGCCTTCGAACGCCGCCTTGCTGCGCTCCCTGTCCTCCGTGGGCACATTGTAGCCATAAGCCTGCGGCCAGGTGTGGAGAGTCACGATATTGACGGGCTTGTCCGCCAGTTGCAGACGCACCCAGCCGGCGCCGTGGGACACGAGGGTGTCGGGGTTGCCGGTGATGCGGGCGACGCTTTCAAGCGGAAAGCGGGATGTGACCACCTGCGGGTAGTTGTCCCTGTGGCCGCCGATGTAGATGTACTTGTGGCCGTAGCGCTTGCCGAGGCGCTTCCACATATCCATCAGGCGCTCGTCGCCGCGCCACTCCTGCAGGGCATCCTGGTGCTTGGCGGTGCCGTTGTTGTAGATGGGCTGGGCCTCGCACCAGACGCACACGTCGGGCTTCTGCTCCTTCACCCAGTCGGTAAAGCGCTGATAATCATCATCCTGTCCGTCCCACATACCGTTCTGGATATTCCAGTACACAAGTCTGAACTTGCCGGGCTTGCCAGCCGCGGCGTCAATGCTCATCCCGCACAGCATCAGGGCGCTCAATAAAAATAAAATGAACTTTTTCATATATTGGTCATTAATTGATTAAGGAAAGGAGGTAGCGCCGGAGCGTCTCCCAGGGGTAGAACGGGCCTTCACCGAGGGCGGGAATGGACCAGTCGGCCTCATTGAACAAGACGCGCACGAGGACGTCGCCCCTGCCGCCGCGGTAGAAGACAAGCTGCAGGTTTGCCGCCATAGGCATAAGGATGCTGGAGTTCCAGACGCTGCAGGCCTCGTCGAAGGTGACTCTGGAGTCGTAGCCCTTCAGTCCTATGAGCGAGAAGAAGGGCATAAGCCCCACGTCGTGGCTGAAGCGAAGGTCGGCGGCGAGTTTGCCTCCGGAGAGGGCGTCATCGGCCCTGCGCACGAAGTCCTCGACCAGAGGGTCCATTATATGCATACGCCACTCCCCCTGCTCCGCGCTTCCGCAGTGCTGGAGGTACATTTTAGCGTTGTATATCTTGGCGGCGACCTCGAACTCTTCGGGAGTCAGGCAGTGCATAAGTTCCGGATAGCCCAGGTCGGCGGCCACGGTGCCGTTGGTCACGCAGGTCTCCGCTATGAGACGGTTGCTGCGAATGCACTTACGGCCCTCGGCGGGGTCGGTGAAGATGCGGCCGTAGAAGGCGTCGAAGTCGAAGAACTCCTTCATCGCCTTGTCAGCCTTGCGGCTGCCGGCTTTCAGCCCGGGAGCGGCAAGCTCTTCGCGGCACATATAATCGTAGTACATTTCTCCCGCCGCGAAGCCGAAGCGAAGCCGGGGAGAGGCCGATGCGAGAGCCGCGGCGAAATTGGTCATCGAGAGGATAGCCCTCTGCTTGTGGGTGGAGTAGCAGGCCACGCTGTCGCGCCCTTTTTGGTTGAAGACGGAAGGGAAACGCTCCGCCATACGACGGGCGATTTCCTGGTGTTCACGGCCTCCGAGGTCATTGATGAGGCCATACCGCCCCGTGGATACGCTGTCGAGCTGCACGAAGCAGCGCAGCAGCCTCTTCCCCTCGGGAGTCAGCAACCCGAGGCTGTCCGCCTTCCGAAGCGGGTCCAGGCCGTTGCCCACATACGGACGGTTGACGGGATAACGGCTGCCGTGGCGCCCGATATGACTGATGTAGAATGCTTTATAGCCTGCCGGAGCCTTCTTCGTCATTTTGCCTGACATCTGGTAGGGGTGGTAAACTCCCATCCAGGCATCATACACGTCCCCCCCTCGGGAAGCGTCCGTCGGGGCGAACTGCGCTGAAGACGAATGGCCCGGGAGCAGCAGGCCCAGCGCTAAAAGC
>ODAI011235769.1_pt1 | contig 13603 bp, 12 predicted proteins | sample 1539321 | NCBI WGS metagenome assembly ODAI01 (sample SAMN02144231, study PRJEB22623) | gut metagenome | biome: sheep rumen | host: Ovis aries | place: New Zealand
AGGCTGTAATAAGTGGAAGACAAATTGTAATAATTGTCCTGACAGGAAACGTTTCAGCTGGTTTGTCGACAGGAGCGATGAGATGCATAAGAGAAGGAAAACGATGGTTAAAGGGCTAGACCTTACCATTATCACACCATCAAAGTGGATGGCAGGAGTGGTAAAGGAATCGTTTATGAGGGATTTCCCCGTGAAAGTCATCAACAATGGAATAGACCTTAATATCTTTAAACCAATAGTTCATTCAGATTCTGGGCTTGATGAACTGAGGCACATTTATGCGCTTGAAGGAAAAAAGATTCTTCTTGGGGTGGCTGATGTGTGGAGTGAACGGAAAGGATTAAAGGACTATCAAAAACTAGCCGGTATCTTGCCAGAAGACATGATAATAGTGTTGATTGGTTTGGAGGAAAGGCAACGAGAGAAATTGCCAAAGAGCATATTGGGACTACCAAGAACTAAGACACAACGGGAATTGGTGGACTGGTATTCGTTGGCAGATGTGGTTTTGAACCTAAGTTATGAGGAGACATTTGGCATGACAACGGTTGAGGGTTTTGCATGCGGAACACCTTGCGTGGCTTACAACAAGACGGCCAGCACAGAGTTTAACGATGGTAATACGTGCAAGATTGTTGAGGCAGGCAATATAGTGATGGTCTTGTCTGCTGTTAAGGAACTACTTACATTTGGACAAAAGGAATTAAAACAAACATGTCGCGAATTGGCATTAAGACAATACGACCAAAAAGATGTTTTTGGGAAGTATGTGGCGCTATATTCAGAGCAATGGGGGGATTTTAATTCTGATTTGAGAATAATACTTGGCGTTGCTGATGTATGGAGCGCACGAAAAGGATTACCCGATTTCATAAAGCTCCGCGAAGTGCTGGACGAACACTATCTTATCGTTTTGGTTGGTGTAACTGAAGATGTTCAAAAGGTGCTTCCTAAAGGCATATTAGGCATTAGGCGAACTCAAAACCAGACGGAACTCGCCCAAATGTATGCAGCAGCAGATTTTTTTGTTAATCCGACATACGAAGACAACTATCCCACAACGAACCTCGAATCTATGGCTTGTGGGACACCTGTCATTACGTACAGGACAGGGGGAAGTCCAGAGGCTATAACAGGAGATACAGGATGGGTGATTGATAAAGGAGATGTAGATGCGGTTGCGAATCTGATTTTGCGTGAAGGTCATAAAGATAGAGATAAAATGAGAATAGAATGTAGGAAGAGGGCTGTTGGATATTTTAACATAAATAGATGCTTTGATAGATATGTAAGATTGTATTTGTAAAAAGAATGGTCGTTTATTTTTTATTATTTATATACTTACTCCTACTTAAGCTCTTGGTTAATCCCCAAAAGAGGAAATCTGTGTGTGTTTTAGCTGGATTTGGTCTATGGGTAGTGTTGGCATTACGTTCACCCTATTGTGGTATTGATTTAATGTCCGGTGCTAGTGGTAGTGCTAACTATTACAATATGTTTGAAAAAACAATAGATGCTTCGATTATTCAAATATTAGATGGGGATTTAACAAGAGTTTCTAACATGGAGAGGGGATGGCTTCTATATTGTAAGCTCGTTTCACTTTTTTCGACTCAATTTCAGGTATTCCTTGCCATAACAGCTTTAGTACAATTGAGCTTGATAGGTTTTGTTTTTTATAGATTGTCTTTTGATATTATACTATCATTTATTACTTATTTTTGCTTTGGACTATTCGTAGTAAGTTTTTCAGCAATAAGACAAAGTACAGCTTTTGCAATTAGCTTTCTTTCAGCGTTTTTCATATTACGTAAACAGTATCGGCTTTTTTTTTCAACTGTTCTTTTGGCATCCTCTATACATAGTTCAGCATTGATATTCTTATTGGCTTATCCTTTGAATAGAATACGTTTTAACTCTGTTATGAGTAGAATCTTTATATGTAGTTTTTTCGTATTTTTGCCATTCCTTTCTGTAATAGTCAAAATAGTGGTTCCTTTCATATTTGGTACACGTTATCAAAATTATCAAGATTCAGGAGGAGCAATTTCGCTTTTCATATTATATGTCATACTATTTGTTATGGCGCTAAAAATAAGTAATTTGAGTACAAGAGATAACCTGTTAAGATGTATGATTGCATTGGCTGTTATATGCCAATCGTTAGGATATATAGGGGCTGGTGCAATTACGAGAATTGGTTTCTATTTTTCAATATTCTTTACTCTGATTTTTCCAGATTTAGTAGCAGCTTATTCTACAAGGAGAAATAGAACTGTTGTTTTCTTTATGTCATCTCTTCTTTTGTTAGGATTCTTTTATCTAACGACAAAAGACGGTTATTTGGATGTTGTTCCATATCATTTCTTCTGGCAAATCCCATATTAGAATAGTTTTATGAATAAACAAGAATATCCTCGTATCTTAGTTATTTCAAACAATAGTTTTTCTGAATCAAGTTCCAATGGAAGAACATTGGGAAATTTTTTCTATGGATGGCCTAAAAATAAAATTGCTCAGTTCTGCGTAAGTACAGTTGTACCTAATTATCAGGTATGCAATAACTATTATCTAGTTACAGATAAAAGTGCGTTAACAGGTTTCCTACATTTCGGAAAAGCCAAGCGTTGTGATATAAAAGCAAATGAAGGTAGTGAGGGTAATACTGTTATAGGTGTTTCAAAAGTAGTCAAGACTCCATGGCTCGTAATTCTACGACATATTGTATGGAGTTTTAAAAGATGGAATAGTGTAACTTTTCAAAATTGGGTAAACCATTTTGATCCTGAGGTTGTGATTTTCATGAATTCCGATGCGACCTTTATTTTAGATATGGCTACTGATATTTCGATAAAGAGATCAATACCACTAGTGATGTTCAATACTGAAGGCTTTTATTTCTTTAATGATAATCACTATTATCCAAGCAGGTTTCTTAGTTGTTCATTGTTTAAGATTTATCAAATAATCTACAGAAAACATTTCCGAAAGGCGATGAAACGAGTTGTTCTGTCTATTCATCTAAATTCGATGCTTAAAATTGATTACGAAAAAGAATTCCCTGGTAATCATATAGTGCTTTATACGAGTAGTAACCTCGTGTCTAATTCTGAGAATTTACACTTAGAGTCACCAATTTTTAGTTATTTGGGGAATTTTGGGTTTAATCGTTCTAAAGCATTAATTGAGATAGCCGAAGTTCTTCAGTCCATGAATACTGATTACAAACTAGATGTTTATGGAACTATTCCTCTGCCGGAAATAAAAAAAAGATTTGACGCTTGTCCAGGTATTAATTATCGTGGTATGCTTTCATATGATGAAGTCATAAAAGTTATGTATAATTCTACCATCCTTTTTCATACGGAATCACAAGAAGAGAGATTCAATGAATCTTTGAGATATGGCTTTTCAACAAAGATTGCCGATAGTATTTCTTCTGGGCATCCATTTTTAATGTATTCTCCTCCTGATATTGCAGGAGCAAAATATATTAAAGAAACAGGTGCAGCATGGCATGCAAAAGATCGGGAGGAATTAAAGACTTGTATAGACATTATACTAAATAAAGAACAAGAGAGAAAAACGGTGTTAAATACTGCATGTCGTATCGCAGGAAAAAACCATGATTTGCAAAAAAATGCTGCGACCTTTCACTACGAGATTAATAATATAATATTGAAACAGGATGAGTAAAGATATAAACTTCAGTGTTTGCATGTCTGTTTATCATGGGGATAATGCAGAACATTTTGATCAATCTTTAAATAGTGTCTTCTTACAAACGCCTTTACCTAATGAAGTTGTTCTGGTAGTTGATGGTCCTATAGGGTATGAACTAAATAATGTGATTAAAAAATATGAGCGTAAATTCAAGTCTCTGCGCGTTATTAGGCTTTCAAAGAATTCCGGGCATGCTGTTGCTAGGCAAACAGGATTGTCATCAGTTCAGAATAATCTTGTTGCTATTATGGATAGTGATGATATCTCTTTGCCTGGCAGATTTATGAAACAACTATATGCTTTTGAGAAATATCCACATATTTCTGTAATTGGTGGTATCATAGACGAATTTGTTAATACTCCAGATAATGTTGTAGGATCTCGCATTGTTCCACAAACTGACGAAGATATTAAGGAATATATGAAATCTAGATGTCCGATGAATCTTGTTACTGTTATGCTTAAGAAAGATGACGTATTGAAGGTCGGTGGATTCATAGATTGGTATTGTGAGGAGGACTACTATTTATGGTTACGTTTGGCTATGGCTGGTTATAAATTTCATAATATTCAAGAAAAGCTTGTAAAAGTGCGTGTAGGGAAAGATATGTATGCCCGTCGTGGAGGAATAAAGTATTTCAAGAGTGAAACAAGATTGCAAAAATATATGTTAGATAATAACATTATTTCTTTCACTCGTTTTTCTTTAAATGTATTCGTGCGTTTATGCGTTCAAGTGCTGATGCCTAATTGGTTGAGAGGTTGGACGTTTAGAACTTTAGCGAGAAAATAATTTATATCAAAAGAGATTGTTTAGATATATTGTAATCGGTGAAATATAGTTGATATATGATAAAAAAAGTACTTGTAGTAGGAGGGGCCAATGGTATTGGATTAAGTATTGCTACAGAGCTAGCAAAAAGAAATGAAACAGAGCGCATTTATATTGTAGATAAGGTTCAGTTACATGAAGAGTTTTCTCATCCTAAGATAGAGTCCTTCTTGTTTGATCTCACAAATGAGGACTATACTTTCTTTGATCGATTTTGTGATATTAATGCATTGATGATAACAGCTGGTTTTGGTAAACTTGCTTTATTTAAAGATGTGCCCGAGTCGTATATCCTAAACTCTTTTAATGTGAATACTATACCTGTACTACGCTTAGTTCATAAGTTCTATGGAAAACTGGAATCACATGATGATTTCTATTGTGGTGTTATGGTTAGTATTGCAGGATTCATGTCATCCCCTTTCTTTGCTGTATATGGAGCTACTAAGGCAGCATTGAAAATATTTATAGAGAGTGTTAATGTGGAATTAAAGAAGAATGGTTCTCCTAATTGTATCTTAAACATCAGTCCTGGTTCTCTTAAGGGTACTTCCTTTACTTCTGAAAAAACAGATTTGAATATTACAGCACCTATGGCCTGTTCTATTATTAAACACCTAGAAAAAAAAGACGACCTTTTTATACCGCAATATGAAGAAGTGTTCAAGCATGTACTAGAGAGATATCATAATGATTTTAGGACGGAAGGTGAACATTCATATGATTATAAATTAAATAGCGGTAGGGTAAAATGACAGAACTTGAACATTTACAGAAAGTTATTCTGAGCATTGCAAAATATATCGACAGTCTATGTAAAGAGCATAGTATTGATTATTACCTCCTAGGAGGGTCTGCGATAGGAGCAATTCGCCATAAAGGGTTTATTCCATGGGATGATGACCTGGATATTATAATGGATGCGAAAAACTACGAAAGATTTGTCAATGTATGTCGTACAAATATAGATAATAAAAAATACTATTTTCAAGAGGGGTATAAGGATTGGCCCATGCCCTTTTCAAAATTGAAACTGAAGGATACGGTATTAAGAGAACCGTCTGGTTTTGTCAATGAGAGTGGCGAAGAAGGTATCTATGTGGATATCTTTAAACTTGAAAATGCGCCTTCTTCTGTGATTGAAAGGGGATGGCAGTATTTCTGTGCCAAGCTTATTCTAAGTAATTGTTTACTACGAAGGGGATGGGAAAAAACATCGTGGTTCAAGAGGCTTATGATGAAAGCCTCTATACCTTTAAATAATTCTATGGTAAGATGTTATTTCCAAAAACAGGTTGAAAAATATAATAGTATAGAAACAGATTATAGACTATTTTTTGCAGGAAGATATCGTTTTCATAACTCATTTTATCATAAGAATATTTTTGAGAAATCTATAATGGTTCCGTTTGAGGATACTTACCTACCTGTTCCTGAAAGATATGATGAATGGTTAAAACAGATATTTGGTGATTATATGACGCCACCACCGCAAGATAAACAAATAGGATTACATCTAATTGAGGTTAACTTCGGTAAGTATTGAAAATGTATACAAAATTCATATTTGATAGATTTTTTTCTCTTCTTGGTTTGCTTATTTTATGGCCAGTACTATTAATAGTAGCTTTTCTAGTGAAGATGAAAATGCCTGGCGGGCCAGCATTCTTTGTGCAAGAGAGAGTTGGTAAAGGAGGTAGATTTTTCAAATGTCACAAGTTTCGCACGATGACTGTGAAGCATAGTGGGAGTTCTGTGAGTGTGGCTGGTGATAGTCGAATTACATCTTTTGGTGCAACTTTGCGGCATTATAAGCTGGATGAACTGCCTGGACTGTGGGATGTGTTGAGGGGCAAGATGAGTTTTGTGGGGCCTCGGCCAGATGTGCCTGGGTATGCTGATAATCTGACGGGGGATGATCGGGATGTGCTGAAGCTTCGCCCTGGTATCACCGGACCTGCAACACTGAAGTATCGGCTTGAGGACGAGATGATAGCGGAGTATGTGGCTAAACAACAGGCTGCCGGGGATTCCCGCCCAATGCAAGAGATAGCAGTGGAGTATAATGACAAGGTGATCTACCCCGATAAAGTGAGACTGAACTGTTATTACTACAGGCACTATTCCTTCGTCAAAGACATTCAGATGATTTTCTGCACTGTGCTTGGGAAGAAGATGGAGTATGCGGGGGAGGTGATATAAATATTGAAAGAAAAATGGGCAGCGGATTTGGTTTCTATCATAAACAATAATGAACTTTCTTTTCTGGAATCTTCAAAAAGACGACTCTTTCTTTGACGTCATTTGTGAGATGGTAAAGGAAAACTCTATCGGGGTAGCAATGTTTGCAGAATTTCCTAATGGCGAACAGGAAAGACTTCTGAGGGAGTTAAAGAAGGTTTATCCATCATTCCGCTATTTGAGATCTGTTGTACCTGCTAAAGTTGAGGTGTTTACAACTCTTCCAGCAAGTGAATTAATCACTATACGTGATGAGCGTCGTTTTACTGTTAAACGCTATATTAGCAGACCCTTGAATAGGGCTTTCAATTTGGTATTATGCCATTTGATTAGTAAGATGAATGATTCAGACGCTGAATCTAATCAAGCAGAGGAAGCAAGATATATAGTTAAGTCAATTTGTGATTTGGAGGAAGCAGAGGGAAACTGTCTGACAATAGTATGTGGTGACCTGAATATGAATCCTTTTGAAGAAGGAATGGTTGGCTCGTCATGTTTTAATGCTGTGATGGATAAGACAATCGCAATGAATTTGAAACGGACAGTGAATGAACGAGAATTCAAGATGTTCTATAATCCTATGTGGGGATTACTCGGCGACAATGGACGCAGTATTGTGTCGGGTACTCATTTTTACAATCCTCACCGCCATGTTCAGTATTTCTGGAATATGTTTGATCAAGTGTTAATCCGTCCAGAAGTGATCCCTTATTTCTCTGACAAGTATTTGCGAATCCTGACTGGAACAAAATCAATGAGCCTTTTGACGGAAAATCATACAATGCGTACGATTTATTCGGATCATCTGCCGATAAAATTTGCAATAAAAACTAAAAAATAATATTGTCTATGGAAAGTTTATGGCCTCAATTAGGGAATTTGTCACAAGATGTGCCTGTTCAGATATTGAAAGCACAAGCTGAAATTTTTAATAGAGAGATGAATGGCATTTTGAAGTGCAAGGTAATTTCTTCCGAAATTTCCACTAACAGAGTATTTATTCCAGGAATAGATAAGGATTTTACCACGAAGTTAATTGTGACAAGTCCCCAACTTACCAATTATAGCCTTGTCTTAGTTCAGGTGAACAATTTTATAGCAAGGGCCTATCCTTGTGAGGTTATTAATTGCGTAAATGATAATCAGGTTAATAATGGTATAACAGCTAATAACGCAGATGATTTTAAACGGATTTTGGGCTCAATTTTGAGAAGCCAAGATGTTGTTACTGCATTGCAGAATCTGATAGCACAGACGAATAATATGTAGTGTATTGTTCACGCGATTTATAACTATGGAGGCATTTAATGGGTGAATTTGAAATGATAACTCATATAAAAGTATGCGAATAAATAGATTTAAGAAGTTTCCTAAAATGACATTGAATGACATCCTTATCTTTTTAAAGACTGTAGAAAATGGATGTGATGATAAGTTTGAATTATATTACACAGATAAAGAAACATTCTGGTTCTTTGATAAGGATGATGAGTATTTGAAAGGTGAAGAGGGCTTTGAGATTTTCGAGTATAAGATAGAAAGTTCCTTAAAGAAAGCTGAAATCGTAAATAAGCTTCATGATATAGGTGTTGTGGTGTTTATCACGGATGGTGATTATCCTAACTATTCTTTGTATGGCGTGTATCGATTAGAGAAACCTTTTACAACTGTTTCAGGGGTTGAAGGTCCTGTAACAGAGGGACATGGATCACTGAGGTTTAAGTTGGTGAGGGATTATTATGAGATTCAATAAACAATTACTGGTAAATAGAAATGCAGGAGTATACTTTTGGTATTTATTCTTTAGCAAGCATTAAATTCCTTGATATCACTACTGATGTGGATGGAGTAGACATGAACCAGAGTTCTATCATTCAGGACCTGAAGACTATTCTTACTGGGCATCCTTTAACTCCAGAGGGAACTATTATCATAACGCAAGTAGATAAATCACATGATAACAACTTGCCTAAATTGATTGATGCATATAAAGGCATGAATATGCCTCAGTTGAATGCGTTACCATCGCTTTTCTTGAAAGAGATAGGTATGGATAACTACTATGCCATAACTATGAATAGGCAGTTGGATACTGGTGAAACAATGGCATTGATGAATCAATTGGACTCTATGCAGAACGGTAGGTCATTAGAGGAGATGATGAAACGTGATCATGAACTGTTTGGTGATTTGCTGGCAAACTATCAAATACATGCTAATGATGGTTTAGAACGGATTGAAATAGGCCCTAAAGATAAGGCCAAAAGAATTTGCAGATATTGTCACAAGGGTATACCAGATACTCAGTTTGATGAAGTGGCTCACACTATTTCAGAAGGTTTTGGTAATAAAGGTATTATCACAAATGATGAATGCGATGAATGTAATAGTTACTTTGGAAAAGAAGTAGAGCCTGCATTGATAGAGTATCTCGATTTCTTTCGTGTATTCTATGGCGTACAAGGAAAGAAAGGAAAGATTCATCATAAGTATGGTGGTAACTATGAGATGATAAAAACGGATGATGACAATCTGAAATTGGATGTGGTGGCGAGTGACGAGGAGATTGCATCTATGCCTGCAGGGAAGCCTGGATCACTGAAACTCAAAAGCCATCAGGCTGTAGCAAAGCAGGATATCTATCGCTCGCTTGTGAAATATGCGCTGGGAATCTTACAGCCTGAGTATATGAGTGAATTTGGAAATACTATTGAGTGGCTTCGCGGCAATAAGGTTATTGATAGGTTGCCTTTGGTGAGACTCGAAATATCTGCACAACATAATGAGCAACCTACTGTTGCCGTTATGATCCGAACATCAGGGGACACTGCGCTGCCTTATGCAGTATCTGAGATAAATATCATGAATATCCGATTCCTTATCATCATCCCAATGTGTGATGAAAGAGATATACCATTCCTGGATAATAACTATTGGGATAAGTTTAAAAATGTATTTAAGATGTATGGTGCAAGGAATTGGCAGTTGCAGGATTTTTCTGAGAAGGAGAAAAAGGTCTTGACGATGAATGTGAATTTTGTGGAGAAGAGGTGATGACGTAATTTTCTCCGTAGAGCTGATATTGTAGGAGTATAGGGAATGGATGATAAGACAGCAATGTCAGCAGGATTAGTAAGTGGTCTTTATCTTTATATAAAAATGGATAACGAGATAAAATTAATCTCTTATTATCGCGACTTACTGATAAGAGCGGTGCCAGAGACTTCTTCATCTATAAGCCATTGTGTTTTGAAAGGATGGCTTCATAGATTGGGAAATAGTCTGGGAATGGCTGCTATACGAGTATATCTATACGACGATAGAACTAATAACGTTTTGATACATCATATATATGGCGATCGAAATTTATGGCGAGATGTTGATATCACAAAATTCAGGCGTGAAAAGACAAAATATAAAAAGCTATTTTTCATAAAGATACGGCACATTAGGGAAAATGGACAATTTGCTGTTCTTGGATATCTTTCTTTTCATACAGAGAGTTTTGTAACAGAGGAACTGATTTCATCGCTTGATGTCCTATGTATGTTATATGGAAATTACATTACCAAAAGACTTGTGGCCGGACATGCGGCAAGAATGAATAATTTGCTGCCTAAGGCATATGCTATAGCAGCTAATGAAGGTTTACCTGGAACTAAAATACAGAAACTTCTTGAGAGTCTGCATAACCTTGCAGGGTTTAATTATGGAGTGTTTTGTACAGTTAACGACAAAATGCTGGTTCCAGAATACTTAGCAACAAATAAAAGTTGTTCAATATTAAGAAAACATATACCGTGGTCTGTCCCAGATATTATAATTGAGAATCTTAAAGATACATCCCAAGATCATTGGTATAATCTCTCTGACATGCCTCAAAAGATTATTCAATTTATACTCTTTAAGGATAATCGTAATCCAGAAGATTTCTCATTGCAAGTATATCCCATAGTAGTTGATGGTGAACTGATAGGTTTATGGATGTTTGTATTCTCAGAGGGTAATCTTTTTGATGATTTCAATGCAACAGGAGTTTTAAACGGTACTTTTTCGTTGCTACGTGATAGTTATAGATTTTTATTCCAAAGGAGATTTGAAATTATGATAGTAAATCCAATTTTTCAGAATCGAGACACGCGAGTTAATTCAGACACAGTATTCGTGATAATGCCATTTACGCAGGAGTGGTCGAAAGATGTTTGGGAACAAGTTATAAGGCCATCTGTCCAAGAAATTGGAATGACCCCAATCAGAGCAGATGACCTATATGGTCAGAATATTATGGAAGATGTTTGGCAAAGCATTCTTAAAGCAGCAATTATTATTTGTGACACTACAGGTCGAAATCCAAATGTCTTTTATGAGTTAGGTATTGCCCATACACTTGGAAAAAAAGTACTCTTGCTGACCCAGAGTATTGACGACATTCCGTTTGATCTTCAGGCTTATAGACATATAGAATACAAAGTTACTATATCGGGGGGGAATGAACTGAAGGAGACGATAAAAAGGCACATTAGAGAGACGCTGCATTCTTAGGGGAAGAAATAGTTGGTAATTGGTAAGCTGTCAATTTTGACGTATTGTGTATGAATGGAGAATTTGATACCTTTGGACTCGTTTTAAGAATGAGACAAATGGTATACAGTTCAAAAGATTTTGAGAGCCTTTGGTTCTTGCGTTCTTTCAGTAGCAAGCGAACAAGTTCTTACCTTTGTACCCGTGATGTAGAATTGTTCCAAATGTCAGATGTTAAATTCAGACATTGTGTTCAATAACCGGTTCATATTTTGTAGTTTTGCTAAGGATTTGGACCGGTGGGGACGAGGCGGGAGCAAAGGAGGTAAACCTATGAGCGGTTATATCGTGCTCGAGCTTAACGCCCGTTCCCATTTAAAGTCTTTAGAGTCTGGACTAAGTATCCAAGTACATCCTTAAAGATGATACTGAGTATCTTTAGAGCGAAGATGAAGGAGATTTTGGTCTATAATCACAAAATCTTATTATTCATCATTAAACTGTACGCTTATGAAACCAGATTCTCAAATTGTACTAGGGAAGTACTTCCGTCAATGCGTTGGTATTGATGTCTCGAAGGAGAAGTTTGTAGCATGCCTTGAGATGTACGACATTGCGAGTGATGTAGGTTGTAATACTGCCTGTATTGAGTTCAAGAACACCAAGACGGGCTTCAATCAACTTGTCAAATGGAGTCGCAAGGAATGTCTGAAGGACTATCCTTTGACTTTCTTGATGGAGTTTACAGGTATTTATCATGAGCCATTGGCTTATCATCTGCACAAACTCGGAATGACAATCTTTGTGGTCGTCCCAAACAAGGCCAGAGACTTCGCTCGATATGAAGGAATAAGGACGAAGACTGATGAAATGGACGCTCGCAGTCTTGCATTGCTTGGCTGTTACTGTCGCAAGCTACGTCCTTGGTTCCCACCCAAACCCATATATAAGGAACTCAGGCAAATGACACGTTTTGCCGTTGATATTACGAAGATACGTACCCAGATCGTTAATCATATTGAAGCACTTAATCATGGACAAACTCCTCAAAAGAGCGTCGTAGGCTTCTATGAGCGTTTTATTGCTGATATTGACAGGCGGCTCAAAGAAAACGAGAAAAACATCATTGCCAAAGTAGACACAGACAAAGAATTGTCTGAAACTGTCTCAAGGCTGGAAACCATAAAGGGAGTTAGGTTTCTTACTATTGTCAGTATACTGGCAGAAACAGATGGATTCTCTATGATAACCAACAGGAAGCAGCTTACCAGCTATGCAGGGTTGGATGTCGTGGCTAAGCAATCAGGCCCACAGGATCCAAAGCATCGTATCTCAAAAGCAGGTAATGCCAGGATAAGGGCTGCACTATATTGGCCAGCAATAACTGCATGTCATTACAACAAACAGATACAACTTTCTTACGGCAGAATATGTGAAAGGAATCCGAATGTCAAAATGATTGGAGTTACAGCTGCGATGAGAAGACTATTACTGCTCATTTATACTCTTTGGAAGAATGGGGAGACTTATGATCCAGAAAAAATGAAATAGACCTAGTATATCATAAAAAGAGGTTGAATGCTTATGCAGACAACCTCACGAGATAGTACGCTACTGCATCTTGAATGATGTAGAGGTCTTCCCTTTTATGCCTGCAAAGATAGCAATTTTTACTCAAATCATAGCATTTTATACACGAAAAATTAAATAATGTCAAAATGTTCCATTTTTCTTCTTAGAAATTTGGATATTAACACAGTATCTCGAGCGGATTCTCCAACTTTCGACAAAAGAGGAGACCTAATGCAAAAGGCACTCAATTATCTGAAAAGTTTTTGGAATCAGCTCTTCTTGTACCTAAAAGATGGGAGGTACAATATCGATCGCTCGGCTTTGCCGCTTTCATCAAGCGCAGCGACTGAAAGAATTTGTTACCGATGACCATCGGTATTAAAAAATAATAAAGTTTAATCTAATTAAGACGCGCCAGGTAGCGAAAGCTGCCCTAAACAGCTGTTTTTAAGCCTGGACGTCAAAATTGACAGTTTACAGGCCGTTGAGCTAAACCTTCTTAAGACTCGCGGGGCTCGAATAAGTGGTTGAAATGTTAATATTACCCCAAATGTTTGGTTAGAAAAACTAAAAAAACTTGGAAGTTTCGAGTTTTATTTGTAGCTTTGCAGGCGGAAATTTGAAGGAGGGTAGTAATATGTGTACATGTATTGACAATATAAGGGCTTCATATAGTGAAGTAAAACGGGAGACGTCAAGAGTGGCCAGAAGGTC